>Ga0209834_10001012_pt1 | contig 16288 bp, 14 predicted proteins | sample Mar14236cmmetaG_FD_184134 | JGI IMG/M metagenome (GOLD analysis project Ga0209834, IMG submission 184134) | Marine hydrothermal vent microbial communities from Guaymas Basin, Gulf of California to study Microbial Dark Matter (Phase II) - Marker... ...
TTCTCGGTGACAGCAATGGGGATGGCCAAGTAAGCTGGGACGATGATGAGTTCCTGGAGCTGGTCAATGTCAGTGGAAAGGTCCTGGATCTGTCAGGCTGGCAGGTCTGGGATGAAATCCGGCTCCGCTATACCTTCCCGGAGGGTACAACCCTGGGATCTGGATGCGGTTTGGTGCTCTTTGGGGGAGGGCAGCCGAGCGGTGCTTTTGGGGGCAGCCAGATTTTTACTGCCGGGAGCCTGGGTTTGAACAACGCTGGGGATCTGGTCACAATCAAAGACAGTGAGGGCCTTGTGGTTGCCTGGGTTAGCTTTGGACCCGAGGGAAATCAAAACCAGTCCCTGACCAGAAACCCGGACCTGTCGGGTCCGCTTCCTCTGGTCCTCCACAGCCAGGTGCCAGAGGCCGGCGGAGCCCTGTACTCTCCCGGGACAAAGCTTGACCTGACAGGATTTGGGGGCTGTCCTTAAATGGAAGAGCCGCTCCGAGAAGAAGCGGCTCTAGATGAGGAGGGTGAAGCGTTCCCTCTTTCTCCTGAAGCTTATAGCTGGCGGATGACCAGCACTACGCTGCCCTGAACTTCAATGTCAGAGGAGGAATCCACATAAATAGGATCCATGGTGGGATTGGCTGGCTGCAGCCGCACCCGGTCTCCTTCATGATAGAAATGCTTCAGAGTGGTCTGGTTTTGATCTTTGATGCGCACGGCGACCATTTCACCGTTGCGTGCTTCCCGGGCAGGTTTCATGATGATCACATCGCCGTCATTGACCATGGCATCGATCATCGAATCTCCATCCACTTCCAGGGCAAAAAGGTTTTCTTTCTGCATGTTGAAGGGAATCAGTGATTCAGGGACCTGGATGTTGGATTCAGCGTCAAAGAGGCTGAAATCCGATTCCGGAATAGGCACCGGCTCACTGGCTACGATCCGTCCCACAATAGGTATGGTCAGTGAGCGGGAGATCTCCTCCACAGCCTGTTTGACATTGCCGAGCACCTGATTGACCTTTTCCTGGGCAGCTTCCTTGATCTGCAGGCTGCGGGAAATGTTCTCGACCCTTTCGATATAGCCCATCTCTTCCAGCTGTTCCAGGTAGTAATTTACCATGGATGTGGAGGTGATATCTGTCCGGGCACAGATCTCCCGGTAGGAGGGGGCGTATCCGTGTTTAGCGCTGTATTCCCGGATCACGTCCAGGACTTGCTTATGACGTTCTTTTAACTTCTTTTGGGCTTTCGGAGCCATACCCTGACCTCCTGGCCTCTCTAGAAAATAGAATATTTGTGCTAGTCGTGATTATACACGAACATCTGTTCTGTGTCAAGAAACTTTGGCTATCCTGAGGAGAGGAAAATTCCATTCCCGGAATGGGAAGGAACAGGTCTGGTTGAATTGTCCTCCATCGCCTTATAAGTTATAATTTTTTCTTACATACAGGATTTAGCCAGCGGGTTATTTCTTCGCTGTGTCTATTGATCTCTTTTTATGGTTTTTGATCAGGCAGGGAGGGTAAATTGGCCACTAAAGGAATTGCAGGGAATCAAGGACCTGGAGTCCGTTCCGATTGTCACGCAGCCCTGGAAATAAAAAAAAGCGGGGGAATCAAAATCATCCTTAACAGCAAGGTGGGTGCGCTCTACCAGAACTCGATTCGGGATTTGGCTGCAGAGATCCTGAATTATTTTCATGTCGAACACGCTGTGCTGGTAATCACTGATCGGGGCGCGCTGCTGCTGGTCCTGGCGGCCAGGATTGAGGCGGCGATCAAGAACTGCCTGGACAGCCGGGAAGAATTTTTACTGGACATGCTGGCAGAAAATCAATCCAGCACAGTAAAAGACCGCCGCCGGCGCTCCCGCTTGTACCTTCCTGGCAACACCCCTAAACTGATGTTGAATGCTGGTATTCACAAACCGGATGCTGTGATCCTGGATCTGGAAGATTCAGTGGCGCCAGATAAAAAAACCGAAGCCCGCCTGGTGGTGCGCAACGCGCTGCGCGGAATCAATTTTTACGGGGCGGAGCGGATGGTGCGGATCAACCAGCTCCCCCTGGGGTTGGAAGATCTCGAATATGTGGTACCGCATTATGTCAACCTGATCTTGCTGCCCAAATGCGAGACTGCCGCTCAGGTCCAGGAGGTGGATCGTAAAATCACTGACCTGCTTGCCGAATCCGGACTCGTCCATCCGGTATATATCATGCCTATTATCGAGAGCGCGTTGGGTGTGGTGAATGCCTTCTCCATCGCCTCAGCCTCGGAGAGGGTGGCCGCTTTGGCAATTGGTCTGGAAGACTATACCGCTGATCTGGGAGCAGCCCGCACTCGTGAAGGTCGGGAAAGTTTTTATGCCAGGAATGTGCTGGTAAACGCGGCCAAGGCCGCCGGCATCCAGGCCATCGATTCGGTCTTCTCTGATGTGGCTGACATGGAAGCGCTCCGGGAGGTTGTCCTGGAATCCAAATCCCTGGGGTTTGACGGCATGGGCTGCATCCATCCCCGCCAGATCAAGGTCATTCATAAAGCCTTTGCTCCAACAGAAAAGGAAATTAACAAAGCCTGCCAGATCGTTCTGGCCTTCGATGAGGCGACTGAAAAAGGATTGGGCGTGGTTTCCCTGGGATCCAAAATGATCGATCCACCGGTCGTAGCCAGGGCATTAAAAACCATCGATGCTGCCCTGGACGCGGGACTGCTGGCTGAGAACTGGAAAGAAGTCCAGTCGGATGATGAAGCATCTGGATTGTAGAGAGGAGTTAAAATGGGGACCAAATTCGTGAAGAACGCTGTAGGACGGATGATCCCGGAAGAGATAAATGGGAAGCCGGTCATCCCTTTCCAGGGGGTGCATAAATATATCACAGAAGGCAGGCGCTACGCTCCACCACTGCCCAGCTGCGCCAACTATCCCTCTGACGGCGACAAGCGTGTGGAAGATCTGAAAACTGCTCTCAAGAAAGCTGGGATTAAGAACGGCATGACCATCTCCACCCACCACCATTTTCGAAACGGGGACCTGATAGCCAATCAGGTATTCAAAGCCGCCTCTGAGATGGGATTGAAGGATTTGGTCTGGTTTCCCTCCGCTTCTTTTCCCTGCCACGAACCGATCATAGAATACCTTGAGGATGGAACTATTCACCATATTGAGGGCAGCATGAACGGCCCCCTGGGTCGTTTTGCTTCCCAGGGAAAAATGAGAGGGACCGGCGTCCTGCGGTCCCACGGCGGCCGCTACCAGGCTGTTCAAGATGGGGAAGTGGTCATTGATATCGCTGTCATCGCTGCTCCAACAGCTGACCCTTTTGGCAATGCAAATGGGTTATCCGGCGAATCGGCCTGCGGCCTGCTGGGCTTCGCCCTGGCAGATTCCCAGTACGCGCATAAGGTGATCGTGGTAACTGATAACCTGGTGCCCTTTCCTTGCGTTCCCTGGCAGATCCAGGGCAATTATGTTGATTACGTGGTTGAAGTGGATCAAATTGGCATCCCGGAGAAGATTGTCTCCGGCACCACCCGCATTACCCGCAGCCCGGATCGCTTATACATCGCTGAACTGACTGCACAATTCTGCGATGAAGTGGGCATCATTCAGGAGGGGTTTTCCTTCCAGGCCGGGGCAGGGGGGACATCCCTGGCCATCGGCAACTATTTCGGGGAGATCATGCGTGAGAAGGGCATTAAAGCCCGCTTTGCCCGGGGCGGCAGCAACCAGTACCTGGTGGACATGCTGGAAGAAGGCCTGATTGACTACATCCTGGATGGGCAAACCTTTGACCTGGCAGGCGTGCGTTCAATGCGCGAAAACCCCCACCATGTCGATACCAGCCCGTTCACAAGTTATAACTACCACGGCAAGGGCAACTTCGCTGGCATCGTTGACGTGGTGATCCTGGGCGCTACCGAAGTGGATGTGAGTTTCAATGCCAATGTGGTCACGCACTCGGACGGCTATTTGCTCCACGGCATCGGCGGCTGGCAGAACTGCCTTTTCAGCAAGACTGTGATCCTGCCCATCCCGCTTTTCCGGGACCGGATCCCGATCATCCGCGATGAGGTCACCACCATCTGTGGCCCTGGTGAGTTGATTGACGTGATTGTCACCGAGCGGGGCATCGCCATCAATCCTCGCAGGGTGGACCTGATTGACAAGACAAAAAACTCGAAGCTGCCCATCACGACCATCCAAGCACTGAAAGAGGAAGCTGAAAAGATCTGTGGTGTCCCGGAGCCTGTAGAGCTGGGAGAGCGTGTGATCGCGGCTATCAAATGGGTCGACGGCACGGTGATCGACGTGGTCCGCCAGGTGATCAAGTAGAGGAGAGAGGGATATGGATATCAATGTGCTCTGGCCGGAGCTGGCCTGGATCAAGGGGAAGGAACTGAGGGAAGCGACCACCAAGACCTGGGAGGTGGCTCTGGAGAGAAGCGTTTTATCAGCTGAGGATCTCCAGCGCATTCCTTTCACGCTGCTGGCTGGACCGGACTTGAAGGTCAGTTTCATGGCTCATAAACGCTGTGTGGTGCATGTCGCCCGGGAGAGCGCCTTGAAAATGATCGACTTCTTCGGGGATGATCTGCCTATCGACCTGGATGTGGTCATCGCTGGTGCCATCCTGGCCGATGTCGGCAAGCTTCTGGAATATGAGTTGGACGAAAATGGGGATTCCTTTCAGGGACTCTATGGCAAATACCTGCGCCATCCTTTCTCGGGCGTCTCCCTGGCGGAAAGCTGCGGAGTTCCTCCGGAGGTCTGCCATATTATTGCCGCCCACGCTGGTGAGGGCAACCTCGTGAAGCGCTCCACGGAAGCTTACATCGTTCATCACGCTGATTTTATGACCTTTTTACCTTTTAAGAGCCGGCTGGAAGTTTGATCTATCCTTCATGCCAGCGGATCAGGACAGGATTTTTTTATGGCCCAAACATTTGCAGAGAAAATATTGGCTCGTAAAGCCGGATTGGACGGGGTAGTGCCGGGTCAGATCGTGGAAATCACGCCAGACGTTATCCTTTCCCACGACAATACCGCCCCCATTTACGGCTTGTTCCAGCGCATGGGAGGGGAGAAGGTATTTGACCCGGACATGCATGCTGTGATCCTTGATCATGCGACCCCGGCACCGAGCACCAAACACGCTGAAAACCACCGGATCATCCGGGAGTTTGTCCGCGAGCAGGGCATCCAGAACTTCTATGATGTAGGGCGGGGAATCTGCCACCAGGTCCTGGTGGAGTCGGGCCTGGCTCTACCGGGAGAAGTTGTCCTGGGATCGGATTCCCATACCCCACATGCCGGTGTGATGGGCGCGTTCGCAGCCGGGATAGGCCGCACGGAAATGGCTTCCATCTGGGCAATCGGACAGCTCTGGCTGCGCGTGCCGGAGAGCCTGAAGATCACTGTTACCGGCCAGCTTGAAGAGGGTGTGACCTCGAAGGACCTGGCTCTGACAGTCATCGGCGATATGAGAGCGGATGGCGCTCTGTATATGTCTGTGGAATGGCACGGCGAAGCCATCCAGGATCTACCGCTCAGTCAGCGTGCGACCCTGACCAACCTGATGGCGGAAATGGGCGCCAAGAACAGCTATATCCCTCCGGATGAGAAGGTATTTGATTTCCTGCAGGACCGCGCTCGGCGGGATTATGATGTTGTCTACCCCGATCCGGATGCAACTTATGCCCTGGAAATTGATTATGATGCCGGGAAGATCGAGCCCATGGTCGCCTGTCCCCACACGGTGGACAACGTGAAACCTCTCTCAGAAGTTCGCGGGAGGAAAATTGACCAGGCTTTTCTGGGCACTTGCACCAACGGCCGGCTGGATGATCTGGCCGCGGCGGCGGAGGTGCTGGAAGGCCGGAAGATTGCCGAAGACAGGCGCATGATCGTCATTCCCGCTTCGGAAGAAGTCTATCTGGCGGCCATGCAGGCTGGCTATTTAGAGACCTTCCTGAAAGCTGGCGCTGTGATAGAAAGCCCGGGTTGTGGTCCTTGTATGGGCAACCATATGGGTGTGCCTGCTGTGGGGGAAGTGTCCATCAGCACTGCCAACCGCAACTTCCGGGGCCGGATGGGCACCAAGGAAAGTGAGGTCTACCTGGCCAGTCCGGCTGTGGTGGCTGCCTCAGCTGTTGCCGGAGCGATAGAGAGCCCTGCAAACCTATAAGATTTGGAGAGGATATGGCAGAGATTAATGGGCGGGTCTGGAAGTACGGTGACAATATCAATACTGATGTGATCTTTCCTGGAAAATATACTTATACTGTTAGTGAACCGGCGGAAATGCCTCAATATGCCCTGGAGGATCTGGACCCGGAATTTGCCAGCGGGGTCCAGCCGGGAGATTTGATCGTGGGCGGCTCGAATTGGGGCTGCGGGTCCTCCCGGGAACAGGCGGTGGTCTGCCTCAGCGAAGCCAGATTGGGTGCGATTATTGCCAAATCCTTCGCCCGCATCTATTACCGCAATTGCTTGAACAACGCCCTCCCTGCCATTGTGTGCCCGGAGGCCGTGGATGCGATCGAGAATGGTGAGCAGGTCGGCATTGACCTGGAAAACGGCTTGATCACCTGCCAGGCCGGGGAATTCAGCTTCCCGCCCCTGCCCGATGCGGTGATGGAGATTTTCAATGCCGGAGGATTGATTCCCTATACAAAAAAGCGCCTGACCGAGTTCAAGTAGATGAAACCACTTTACCTGATCAAATTCAAGGAGTGAAAAAACTATGGCAAAATATCGAATCGCCTGGATGCCCGGGGATGGGATAGGTGTGGATGTCATGGACGCCGCCCGGATCGTGCTCGATAAATTGAAACTGGACGCGGAATACATACCAGCGGATATCGGTTGGGAATTCTGGAAAACGGAAGGGGATGCCCTGCCGCAGCGCACCCTGGATCTGCTCCAGACCGTGGATTGCGGACTGTTTGGAGCGATCACTTCCAAACCCAAGGATGAGGCCCAGGCAGAGCTGGTCCCTGAACTGCGGGGCAAAGGGTTGACCTACCGGAGCCCGATTGTGCGCCTGCGTCAGCGGCTTCAGCTCTACTACAATTTGCGCCCCTGCAAAGCCTATCCCGGCAACCCGCTCAATTACCGCGACAATATTGACCTGGTGGTCTTCCGGGAAAATGCTGAAGGCCTCTATTCCGGCGTGGAATATTTCCCTGTGGAAGACGAGCTCAGAGAAATGATGAAGAAATATTCATCCGCTCTGGGTAATTTTGATGATGTTCCGGGAGATGAGATGGCTATGACCGTCCGGGTAGTGACCCTGCGGGGTGCTACCAGGATCATCCGCCGGGCCTTTGAGTATGCTCACAAACATGGCTACCCGACAGTTACCCTGGTGGAAAAGCCCAATGTACTGCGAGAAACCAGCGGCATGATGGTCCGGGTAGCGCGGGAAATCCAGAAAGAGTACCCAGAGATCGAGCTCTGGGAAACCAATATCGATGCCCAGGTGATGTGGCTGCTCAAGAATCCTGAGAATTACGGAGTTATGGTCACCGGGAACCTGTTTGGCGACATCGTTTCGGACCTTTCCGCTCAGTTGGTGGGCGGCCTGGGTTTTGCCTCCAGCGGCAATATCGGGGATGAACTGGCTGTATTTGAGCCCACTCACGGATCCGCACCCAAGTACGCCGGCAAATATGTCTCTAATCCCCATGCCATGCTGTTGACCACCAAGATGATGTTGGATTGGCTGGGTGAAACCGAGATGGCCAAGGCGCTGGAAGCTGCTATCGCCGGGGTAATCCTGGAAGGCAAGGTCCGCACCTATGATATGGGAGGGGAAAGCTCGACCCTTGATGTGGCCAATGCGGTGGCTGAGCGACTGTAGGACAGCTGTCAGGTCAAAGGAGTGAATATGAGTTCCTTAAGTGGGAAAATAGCCCGGTTTACCCTGGATTTGAATTTTGAGAATATCCCCGAGGTGGCAGTCTGGGAAGCCAAACGCTTTTTATTGGATAGCGTGGGCTGTGCCCTGGCCGCGGTCAACAACGAAGATATGGAGATGATGTACCGTTTCATCGAGAAGATGGGCGGTACCCCAGAAGCTACTGTAATTGGCAAGGACGCAAAAACCAATGCCTCGAATGCCGCTTTGATGAACTGCTTGTTAACCCGGGCGATGGATTATAACGATATTTACTGGGAGGAGGATCCGGCCCATCCCTCCGATATCATCGGCGCCGCCCTGGCGGCGGCGGAAGCGAACGGGAAAACCGGCCAGGATGCCCTGGTGGCAATTTTGATCGCCTATGAGCTGACCCTGCGCTGGTGCCACGCAGCCCATCCCGGTGTGCGGGAGATCGGCTGGCACCATGCCTCCCTGATCCAGTTTGTCAGCCCCTACGTAGCGGGCAGGATGTATGACCTGGACCTGGACCAGATGATGGCGGCGGCTGGCATCAGCGCCAGCAGCCACTTCACCCTGGGCGGCGTGGTAGCCGGGCATTTGACAAACATGAAAAACACCGCAGCTCCCCTGGCGTCCCAGGCTGGAGTGATCGCTGCCCTGATGGCCAGGGAAGGATATTCCGGTCCAGTGGAAGTTTTTGAGGGGAAGGAAGGGGTTTTTGAAGTCATCAACAGCGTGGAATGGCGTCCGGAATGGCCCCTGAGGAATCTGGGAGAGGAATTCATGATCACCCAGTGTGCCTATAAGGCTTTCCCCACCGAGGCTCTTACCCATCAGCCCATCAGCGCTGCCCTGCAGGTTTGCCGGGAACACAGGTTGGCAGCTGAGGATATCACTGAGATCCTGGTGGAAACCACCGTGCGCGGCGCGGATATCCTTTCCGACCCCAGTAAGTATAAACCCACCACCAAGGAGACAGCTGATCACAGCCTGCCCTACGTAGTAGCCGCGGCGGTGGCGGATGGGAATGTGCTGCCCTCCTCCTTTAATGATGAGAAATTGAAGGACCCACGCATCTGGGACCTGCTGGGCAAGATCAAGGTGGTAGCGGATCCAGAAATTGACGCCATGTTCCCGGGTGTCAAACGAGCCCGGGTAACCATCACGGACAATGGTGGTCAATCATATACAGCCCAGGTTGACCACGCCAAGGGTTCACCTCAGAACCCAATGAGCGACGAAGAGATCGTGTCCAAGTTCCGCGCCAATGCGGCGGAAGTCCTGGACAAAGAGCAGCAGGACAGGGTGATCGACCTGACTTGGCATTTTGAGGAAGTCGAGGATCTGGGGGAATATCTGAGTTTGTTGCGTTAAGTAAAGTCTCCAGGATCTTATGAATCGAAGCCCCGGTCCCTGCAAGGGACCGGGGCTTTCTTGTGAGCATTGACCAAAAACGCCCAAAACCCGGGTTTTTGTATAAAATAGTAATGACCTGGAGGTCGACAATGAGAAGAATCAATCTAGTTGCTGCAATTTTCCTCCTGGCAGTCGCATCCGGATGCGTTGAACAGGAAACCCAAGCGGTGGAGCCATCAGCAATTCCCACGGCAATACCCACCACGCAGATACCGTCTCCTGAGCCTTTACCAACCGAGACGATTGTCCTGCCTACAGAAACCATCACACCTGCACCGCTTCCCACTGAGACCCCAAGGCCTTTTCTTCCTCCAGACCTGGCTTTGCTGAATTACCAGACCCTTGGCCGGGTGGAGGAGTTGGCTTCAATTTCGCTGCCCGAGGTGATCGATCTTGAATTTTCACCGGATGGGCGCTTTCTGCGGATGCGCGTCCCGGCTGGAGAGCAGATCCACGAGGATATCTTTTATGACCTGGGGAAAGGGGAAGAGATCTTTCGCTTGGAAGGGGGACAGCGGATCTACTTCAATCCGGACAGCACCACGATCGCTGCGCTGGATGGTACTAGTCTGACGATTCATCAACTGCCAAGTGGGGAAGAGACAGCCCAATTTAACGGCAAAAACCAATTGGCCGCATTGTCACCTGATGGCCGGCTGATAGTTGAGGCAGAGGCGGTTGATCCGGGAACAACGCTGACCCTGGTAGATCTCACTTCTGGAGAAGATATTTATCAGATCTATATCAACGGGACAATGGAGGAGGAAAGCCTGCACTTTGATCTGGATGGGAAGAATATGGCTGTGACCTATTTTGTCCCACCCGGAACCTATGTTTCAACGATCTGGAGTGTAAAAACTGGCTGGGCGATTTTCACGGAGTATGGATACACTGAGATTGCCCTGCATCCTTTTGGCTCTGAGGTAGCCGTGTCCAGCGCCAGGCAGAGTTATATTTCATTGATCAGTACAGTTACCTGGGACCAGAGAGACTACCTTGGCTCGGCTGGAGAAGATCCGGGGTATTACGATATCGCTTATGCCAGCAGAGGCAGGCTGATCTACGCGCTTTCAGGTGTGGAAACCACGACCGCATCTTTTTGGTATCCACCATCAGGAGAAAAAATTGATCTGGATCTGGGGCTCGACCTGCTGGCAGTTACGATCAGTCCCGATCGGCGTTATCTGGCCACCTCGGATAAAAGCGGATCTGTGATTATCTGGGGCATTCCGGAATAATTGTGTTAGTGGGGTTTAAATAAGGAAGGGCTGTGGATCGCACAGCCCTTTTTTCATTATTCTTTAGAGGAACCAGATCCCTGATTTTCTTCTCAGCGCACAGTAAAGCTCGGCAGCAGCTTTGGTTCGATGAGCTGGAAAGTCGCGCAGCCATTTTTTGTTTTCACCAGAGCAGATCCATCATCTTCTTGGCAGAAGGCAATGCCCAGCGCGGTCAGTTTGTCCGCGAAGCTGAGCTGACCGTCCCAGTTGACAGTTTTGATGTAATCCCAGTTTTCTCCTCTATCCTCAGTCCTGTAGATTTCTTGGCTGATGACATAGTAGATTCCCGCTGAGATGTGGAGCAACTCACCTTCTGGAATAGAGACAATCTCCCAGCTGTTCCCGCCATCAAAGGTTTGGTACAGATAACTTTTGATCAAGGGGTTTTCGGCAGACCCACATTGGCAGGTCAAGCGAAAGCTGCCAGCTGTTTTTGAGTCCAGGTGGGGGTCATATAAACCACAGGCGCAGGTTGAGAACACATCGATTCCGGACGGCGGGGAAGGCAATTCCAGGGATTCCCAGGTCGAACCACCATTTGATGTGATTTCCAATGAGATTTGGGGGGTAACGCCCCGGAAAAATCGTGTCAGCCACCCATATTGGGCGTCATAAAAATCCACTCCGGTTTTATCAAAGCCCTGGATAACCGCGTCTGAAAATGGGTCGAGCACTTTTGTCCAGGTATGTCCCCCGTCCTGGGAGCTGTAGAGGACGGTGTTCACTTTTTGCATCCCCCCATCCACAAACTGGAAAAACCAGATCCGATCTTTATCCAGGCTGTGGATCAGCCCTCCCAGATAAGCAGTATATTCAAGGCGAGTGGGCTGCCAGGTACGTCCGCCATCGTGGGTGGACCAGATTAGATCAGTCCCAGAGTAGGACGCCCACCCTGTGTCCGGGTCGTAAAAATCAACGCTTGGATATAACCAGGATGAGTTAGGTGTTAATGGTTGGGGGGGAGTGATTTCTCTCCAGGTTTCCCCGCCATCATCTGTGCGGAGGATGTGATAAATGCCTCCTTCTCCGGGGGCAAGTCCCCACCCGAAATCCGGGGTGACCAGGGCGACTTCCTGAATGGAGATCTCGTATCCGGCTGGCAGAAGCGGGAAAGGGTCTCCTGCCAGGGTGATGTCAACGGCTGGAGATGGTTGGGGTAGCTGTGGTGTTTCGCTGGCTGGGGGTGGGCTGCTGGTTGGGTTGAGTGGTACCGTAGGCTGGATAACGGCATCTGCAGCTGTGGCCAGTGCGCTTTCTGTCAGGGTCGGAGACAGGTCCGTTTGACTTCCCGAGCGGTTGCAGGCTGCCACTAACAGCCCTGCCAGGAGGAGTAGCATTCTCGATTGTTTAGCCATACAATGCCTTCTGATCAGGGATCTATCCCTGATCCTATCTACCATAATTGTGATGGATTAGAGCAGGGCAATCAGCAGGGCGATCAGAACCCCGATTCCCACCAGGATCCCCGCCAGCGCCTGGAGCACGGTTTTCCGCTCCATGCCGGGCATGACCACTTTTCCATCGCCATAGCTCTTGAACAGCTGGCCCCATTTGGTTTTCAGGGCTTCTTCCACCCGCCTGCGGCCTACGAAGGGGTACCAGTAGACATTGTGATAGAAATTGCTGGCAAAGTAGGACCAGGGCACCAGCGGACTCTGGAGCAGGATCTTCTCAAAGGGTTTCAGCCAGCCGTGGTAGATCATGTGCTGGCCCTTGCTGGCCAAGGTGTCCTCGCGTTTGAAGTTCCAGGATTTTTCTTGATTGATATCGTAGCCGATGATCTCGATCTGGTCGGGATCTCCGACACCGAGGTCATGTTCATGCGCCAGGCGGATAAAGCGCAGGTCCATGGGATTGAATCCCTGTAGTTTGGCGGAGATGGCATCAATGGCCACCTGGTCTGCGGATGCCAGCAGGATGTCCTTCTCATGCCAGCGCATGGCGCGGGGGCCGGGGCCGTCGCCGGCGAAGGTCCCATCCATCACAGCGAAGATCCCGGGATGGATCTCCTGCTGGATGGCCAGCAGGTCCACAACAGTTTCGTGAATTACGGAGTGGGTCCAGTGCCGTTCGCGATGTAACAGCCCGCCAAAGGCGTTTTTCATCGCTCCGGTGATGGTGGTGAACACATGGGTCTTGACAGTGGGCAGCTGGATGATATTCATTCCCAGCAGCGCCTTGGGGATGAAAACCCCATCTTTGTAAACCTGGTCCAGGACCAGGTACTTGTGGTTTTTGGGAGTGAATTCAATCCACTCGAATTCCTGGTTGTAGAGATACAAGCAGGGGATCCCGTATTGGTCCGTGACAGCCTTGTGCTTGTTATTGAACTCCCCGTCGCTGGTGTCGACCACTACGGTATCATTGTGGACACCAACCAGGTTCTTGTAACCCATAGTCTGCAGGGTATTGATGACCCCTTCCAGCTGCCAGGGGGTGGTGGAGCAGGCTGGGTACCAGGTCTGCCAGGAGATATTGATCTTCAAGCCGGTCTGGATATTCTGGTCAGGAAGGGCTTTCTCGATTCCGGCTATCTCCAGCAGGCGCTGGTAATCTTCCAGAACTGTTTCTGGGGAGGTCTTAACTACCGCAACCTGACCTTTTCCAGGAAATTCGCTCATAGTTATTCCTTCTAGGATATTTTTTATTTGAATATTCCACTTTTATTCTAACAGCAAATAGTGTTTTTCCTGCCTGTTCCAGGCTTGAAAATCCTATTTTTTATGTTAATCGACCCCTGAATAATGATAGAATGGGAGTACTGTTTTATGATCAAAGAATCGGGAAGAAGCATGGCAGACCTGCACTATTCTGAAGAAGTCTTGGATGCGCTGAATGAGAAAAAGCCCCTGGTAGGCCTGGAAACGGCTGTGGTCACCCATGGCCTTCCCTATCCTACCAATGTAGAGTTAGCCCAGGCGATGGAAGATGTGATCCGCCAGGAGGGGGCGATACCTGCCACAGTCGGCGTGCTGGGCGGGAAAGCCCAGATCGGTATGAACCGGGAAGATATCCAGCTCTTAGCCCAGGACCGGGACGTGATCAAGATCAGCCGGCGGGACTTCGCCAGGGCAGCCGCGCGCAAGCTTAACGGGGGCACCACGGTAGCTGGCACCATTACAGCCCTGTACTTGGCTGGCATAAATGTATTTGCCACCGGCGGCATCGGTGGCGTGCACCGCGATGCGCCCTTTGATGTCTCTGCAGACCTGCCCACACTTGCCCAAACACCGGTGTTGGTGGTTTGCGCAGGAGCCAAATCGATCCTTGATCTGCCAGCTACCCTGGAAAAGCTTGAAACTCTCTCGATTCCAGTCGTCGGGTACCAGACTTCCCTGTTCCCGGCTTTTTATTCCCGCTCCAGCGGCTTGCCAGTGACCACCTCGGTGGAAGATCCCGAGGAAGCTGCCTTTCTGGCCAAAGCCCACTGGGAGATGGGGCTGGAATCGGCGGTGTTGCTGGCTGTCCCGCCGCCCTTGCAAGACGCCCTGCCGGAAGACCTGATGCAGGAAGCAGTGGATCTGGCCCTCCAGGAAGCGGAGGAACACCAAATTCACGGGCAGGGGGTGACCCCGTTTTTGCTGAAACGCGTCAGTGAATTGACCGGGAAAGCCAGTTTGACTGCCAACCTGGGCCTGCTGCTAAATAACGCCCGCGTTGCTGCCCGCACATCTGTGGAGCTCGCCAAGATCTACTAGGATGTTCTGCGGCCAGGGGGAATCAATCCTATTCCGAGAGGTGACACACCTCTTCAACAGGCTCAGGGCCTGGCGCGTTACCCCTTTTAACTGCTGAATCCTGAAGACTTAATACTCCTCACTCTGGGGTCTCCAGCGGCGTAGGTGTGCTCGAAGGAGTTGGTGTCGTAGTTATGGAAGGCGTCAGCGTCACAGTCGAGGTAGGTGGTTCGCCGATCACACGGAAGCTGCCGGATATCTGGAAATCCTTTCCCAGGAAGATCTGGACAACGTAATCCCCCGGCAGCCACAGTTCCGGGGAGGGATCCCAGTCGGTGTAGCCGATACCGCCGCTGCCGCCATTCCAGGGCATGGTTTCATAATGCACCAACTCCCCGTCAACGTACCACAGGGCAGACCACTGCGTATCGTCCTCCATGCGGTCGTAGGTGAACACACCGTAGAGATGGCCAACAGGGTTGGTGAATTGAATGCCGGGACCTACCGGGTTGTAATCCTCATCCAAGCCGATGTTGGTGAAAATCAGTGGGCTGAAGGCAGCTTCTGCCGGCGGAGTGAGCCTGCCCTCAAAGCGGGCCTGGACAGCAATCGGGACAAAGGGGGTGCTGGAAGGGGTCGGCGTGTAGGATTCCGCGGGAGTGAGGGTGATGGTGGGCGTTTCCGTGATGGTCGGCGTGGTGGAGATCGAGGGTGTGATCGAGGGGGTCAGGCTGGCAGGCACGGTAGGGGAGGGTGTGATAAAGTGATAAGCCACCGGTTCGCCGAAGGAATAGATTCCAATACTGACAATCACCCAGAATAAACCCAGGCCGATCAACCGCCATCCGCGCATCATCTGGTCCCGGCGCAGTTTAAAGAATTTAACCTGTTTTCCTGAGAGCAGTGTTTGAACACCGGTAATTGAGCTGATCAGGAAAAAGACGATGGTCAGGAAGGTTGCCGCCAGGACGCCGGCGCGGATATCCAGGTTCATGGCTCTTCCCGCTCTGCCTGGATGACCGGATTAGTCAGGGTTCCGATGCCTTCAATTTCCACTTCGACCGTGTCACCGGGGGTCAGCGGACCAACCCCTTCTGGTGTCCCGCAGAGCAGCACGTCCCCCGGGGTGAGTGTCATGAAGGAAGAGGCGAAGGCAATCAGCTGCTTGACCAGGAAGACCATTTCCCGGGTGGAAGTCATCTGGCGCAGGTCCCCGTTGACCCGGCAGGAAATGATCGCGTCCGCGGGGTTGAACTCGGTCTCGATCCAGGGGCCGAGAGGAGCAAAGGTGTCAAACCCTTTGGCCCGGGTCCAGAGCAGGTCTCTGCGCTGGAAAACTCGTTCCGTGACGTCGTTGGCGATCGTATAGCCCAGGATATGGTCCTTGGCCTGGGTGGGGTCGATCCAGCGGCCGCCTTTGCCGATCACCACTGCGAGTTCTGCTTCATGTTCAACGCGTTCAGCCTGGGGCGGGATGAGGATAGGCTCCCCGGGTCCGATTACCGCTGAGGGAGGTTTAAAGAATAACATGGGGACTTCTGGCACTGGGGCGCCGTGTTCAGCGGCGTGGGCAGGGAAGTTGCGGGCCACGCAGATGATCTTGCTGGGGACCACCGGGGGCAGGAGCTGGACCTTAGCAAGGGAGGTGCGGGCTTCGCCGCGCTGGTAGGCGCCAAAGATATCGCCCTGGATGGGGCCGACCTTGTCCCCCAGAAGCCAACCATAGCCGGCTTTACGCCGGGGTGTCTGGTAGCGGATGATTTTCATAGCAGTTTCAGTTTTCTGTACTGGTGAAAGTGTAACATAGGAGCGTGGTATTTGACAAATGATGGTCACTGATTGGTAAGTAGACTGGGGGACTGGCGGCCTTGGATCTGTTCACAACCATAGCTTTCCCTTCCCATCTGTAGATGCTGGCGGTATAATGAAAAAGCGAACCGGGCGGTTAGCTCAGCTGGTTAGAGCGCCTCCCTTACAAGGAGGAGGTCGTTGGTTCGAGTCCAATACCGCCCACTGTTCTGGACCCATCTCGAACCTCAGAA
>Ga0209834_10001013_pt1 | contig 16281 bp, 11 predicted proteins | sample Mar14236cmmetaG_FD_184134 | JGI IMG/M metagenome (GOLD analysis project Ga0209834, IMG submission 184134) | Marine hydrothermal vent microbial communities from Guaymas Basin, Gulf of California to study Microbial Dark Matter (Phase II) - Marker... ...
TAACAATACCATCAACTTGTTTTTCGAGAAAAAGATCTAAATATTTTGATTCTAACTCTAAGTTATTTAAAGAATTTCCAAGAATTATGGAATAACCATTCGCAGTTGCATTTTTTTCAAGTTCTGAGAATAATTGAGAATAGAAAGGGTTTGTAATATCCGGGAGTATGCAACCTATCATTCGACTTTTTTTATAGTAAAGACTTCTCGCAAGCGCATTAGGTCTATAATTATATTTTTTTATTATTTTTTCTATTTTTCTTCTTGTTGCTTCTTTTACATGTACTTTGCCAGTTAAAACACGGGAAACAGTTGAAGGCGAAACCCCCGCTTCTTTTGCAATATCGTATATGGTTATATTACGCTTTATAGTCTTCACCTCCTATATCTTTATGGATTTTACTACCCTGGCCGATGTAAAAATTAGTTATCAATAAACCTAAATAACTCAGGATGAGAAGTAAGAGCCTCAATCAAAATTGTTAACTGCATTCCAAGTAACATGTATGCAATTTGCGAAGTCAAGGTCTTTCTATTTACACTCGCCAACTTCATCCTCAACTTAAATCTTTCCACAAACTATTCTATCTTCCATTCGGTTGCACATACAAATTGAATTTCTCTTTCATCATTTATATTGGTCACAATCAAATTTTATCAAGGTGTAGCCTTTTTTCACTATCCTATTTTTTCAATTCTTTGTTACATTATACAAGATCATGGAGTATTATTGATTGAGTGATAAAATATTTGTATCACGAAAAAACTGTTAAAATTCAACAATGATCGATACTTGAAAGTGAGGGAAAATATGGTTGTACTTATTGCAAAAAAAGGGAAGGAAAAGAAGATGAAGAACTTTTATCCTTGGCTGTTCAAAGATGAACTCGAGGACATCATAGGAAACCCTGAGGATTTGAAAAAACCTGGATTGGCCAATCTCTTTTCAAGTGACAAAGAATTCATCGGTAAAGGTTTGTACATACCATCATCGAGAAAAATATTTAAATTGATGACTCACAAGGACGAAAAGATAGATAAAACTTTTTTTATTAGAAGAATTTCGAGAGCATTATCCATAAGAGAAGAGAGATTTCCGGAGCCGTTTTATCGTTTGATAAACTCAGAATCAGATTTCATTCCGGGATTGATCGTCGATAGATATGGAAGTTACCTGGTTGTTCAATTTAGAGATACTGCTATAAAAACCTTAGAAGGTCAAATCTTGGATGCTTTAATTGAAATCATTAAACCCAAAGGTATACAAGAAAGAAATGATTTTGAACACGTCGAAGATGTGAATATAGTTCAAGTGAATAAAACAGTGTATGGAGAAATACCTGACAGTGTGATAATACAAGAAAATAACTTGAAAATCCTTGTGAATTTAAAATCTGGCCAAAAAACAGGTTTCTTTTATGACCAAAGGAAAAACAGACATTTAACCATGAAAATTGCACAGAGTTTTAGTGGAAAACTGGGTATCGATCTTTACTGTTACACCGGTGGTTTTGCTTTGAACATGGCATACTCAGGAATGAAAGTAATCGCTGTTGATAAATCGACGGAGGATATTGAACTGGCAAAAGAGAACGCCAGATTAAACAGTTTGGAAGACAAAGTAACGTTCCTAAACATTAAGGTCGAAGATTTCCTTGACGAGAGCGTCAGCAAAAATCTCAAAAGTCAATTTATCGTGTTCGATCCACCATCGCTTATAAAGAATAAATCTGAGAAAAGGAAAGCATTTAAAATTCTTAGTGAACTAATAGGTAAATCTATCGATCTTATAGATGAAGGTTATCTTTCTTTTTCCTCGTGCGCATACAATATAGACTTAAAACTGATGGTAGAGATTCTCAGGATACAAGCGGGGGACCAAAGAAAGATTCTGAGAGTTTTTGATCAGACGTTTCAAGATATAGATCATCCTTGGATCCTTCAGATACCCGAGAGCCTTTATCTAAAAACTTTGTGGTTAATCATAGAAAAGGGGGAATTTTTATGAAGAGATTCATTCTTTTGTTGATAATGATCATGCTCTCATTGATTGCATTTTCAGCTCCAAGCACTAATAATCAAAGTGGAATTGAGTTGCTCGCTTCAACTATGATAGAGAAAATATTTGGTGAGCTGAATGGAAACTATGTTGTTGGTGATCCGATAAAGGCTGGAAATATGGTTCTAATACCGTTGTGTAGTGTTGAGGTGAGTTTTGGTGGAGGATTGGGTGGTTCACCTGCAATTGGTGGAGGTGGAATGGGAAAAGTGAGTGTGAAACCAATGGGATTTTTGGCTATAGAAGATGGAAAAACCCGCTTCATACCACTTGAGAGACCTCCTCAACCACAAAATGATGTATTTGAAAGAGCACTCAAAATATTCGATAGACTTTATCCGATAATCATGCAACTCATAAAAGGTTGGCAATCTTCCAATCAAAAGCCGCAGATCATACCAAAGGAATTACCAGAACCGCCAAAATCATCCAAGTCATTGAAGATCGAGCCAAAAGGAAAATCACAAACCTTTGAATCACTCGAGAAAGCGAGAGATCTCTACAAAAACGGTAACTTCAAAGATGCCTACAGTGCTCTGGAAGAATATTTGAAATCACATCCCAATGATATAAACGCCCATCTATTGCTTGCAAAAGTGAGTGCCGGACTCGCGCAGAGTAGTAAAGGAGTTGATCAAATGAAATATGGAATCAGGGCGATGAAAGAATTTGAAAAAGTCACATCCCTCGATCCAAATAACATTGAGGGTTTAATTGGTTATGGATATGCAAAGCTTCACGCACCTGAACCGCTTGGATCATTGATACAGGCACAGAAAAGTTTTGAAAAGGCCTTGAAACTCGATTCAAACAATATAAATGCACTGTTGGGACTTGCAGAAACATTCAAAAAGATGGGATTCGAAAACAAAGCCAAGGAATACTATAGAAAGGTTTTAGAGCTTGAGCCAAACAATGAAACAGCCAAAAAAGCTCTGGAAAATAAATGATATCAACGAAGGGTGAAATGATTGAATGCCATTCATCTTTAGAGTAGCATTCAGAAATATCACGAGAAAATGGTTGGACGTGATACTTTTAGTAATAGGTACAATGGTATCAACGGCACTCATAACTGGTTTCTTCGTGGTAAATGACTCTTTCACACATTATAATCTTCAAAAAATGGATAAGCATTTTGGAAACATAGACATCGTGATCTCGAAATCAAGCATGCCGTTCATTGCTCAAAATTTCAGTAAAGACCATGTTCTTCGCATAACTGAAGTTGAAGAAGGTATCAACAAAGTAATAGGGGTTGTACAAATAGATGCGATATTTGAAAATCCTTTGGATCCTTCAAAAGCGACTTCAGCCAAAATCTTGGGAATCGACCCTGTAGAATTTGAGGATTTCACTGATAGCAAGTTAAATATAGGAAAGAATCAAGTGGTTCTTGGGGAGCATCTGGCAAAATTACTGAATCTCAATATTGGTGACAAAGTGGTTGTAAGAAATCCCTTGAAGAATATCACCCTGGAAGTAGTTGGAATTGGGGAGAAAGGTCTTCTAAACTACAGAGGTGTTTCAGGAAATTCAAACGGTGTTGGGATTGTAACAAAAGATATCGCAAGGGATTTGAACATGATTCCCGAAGGAAATGTTACAGACATATTTGTATCACTCAAAAAAAATACCACTAAAAATACTCAAGAAATTGTTGAAGAGCTTAAGAAGAAACTGAGAGGATTCAACGTTTATGATGTGAAAACAATGTTATTGAAAAATCCATCGAACAAGTATCTTGGGTACTTTGTATTGCTTTTTGGTGGTTTTTCAATAGCATCTGCATGCTTTTTAACCTCGAATTTTTTCACCATGCTTTTCAATGAACGAAAAAAAGATTTAGCGATCATGAAAACCTTTGGATTTCAGCGCAGATACCTTTTCTCAATTTTATTCGCTGAGGGATTAATATACGTTATCGTATCCTCATTGAGCGGGGCTACATTGGGTTTACTGATATCCAGATTTTTGCTTGGTGGTTTTAGGAACATAAAAATGCCTTTATCTGACATCCTTTCTTTCTCATTCAATGGTCTTGATTTTTATGTCAAACCTATGAGTATTTTGTACTCCATAGTGATTGGAATGATCTTACCCCTGAGCATCCTGTTTTTCTATTCAAAAAAATTCAGCAGAGAGACGGTATTACAAATGATGAGGCAAAATCCAGATATTGAGGATGAATACTCTAAAAATCATTTCATTCCAATCTTTTCGCTGATAGTAGGTATCATTCTCTTGCTTTTAGGAAAAGGTTTCACGAACTTTATAGGAGTGAATATAATACTTTTAGGATTCCCTTTCTTTTTCAAAAAGCGCTTTCTATACATGTTATTTCCAATAGTATCTATTGTGTTCACCTACTTTTCTCCTTTTCTTTATAGAAATCAAACTATATCGGAAATCATCGTCAACCTCACGCGCGGTGGATTTTATATGATTTCAAGCATAATGCTTGTGGTGTATTCTTCTTATTTCATAAGAAAGCTATTCGAATTTTTCTTATCGAAATCATCCAACGGTGTTTTGAATATTAGAAACGGTTTTGCTTACATTTCTGCAAATCCAAGAAAGACAAGTTTCAATATGATGATATTCGGTATAATGATATTTGGCATGGTAGTTACAATGACAGTCCCACACAACATAATGAATTTCATCTCAAAGAAGATCGATGATGGATTTCTTGGGTATGATTTCGCCGTGATCGTAAATCCAATAAAAAATGCTTTGAATTTTAGAGAGATAAATATAAATGAATCCAAGTTGAATGAATCTTTCGAAAAATTCGACAGGATAATTTTGGTGCCTATAAAGGTTAAAATAGAAAATAAAAAACCGAGAAGTTCCATGGCAGCATTTATAGATATTGAAAAAGATGAGATTCCTCCTATAGCTTTGTACGAATCTACCATTGGTTCCGTTAAAGAAACGTGGGAGAGATTCAGATTGAAAAGCCATGATATCTTCTTTGCTGTTTCTGGAGTGATACCAGTTGAAGATCAGACATCACATCTAAACGATTACATAGAAGTGTATGTTCCCAAAAATATCTTTCAAATTCAAAATCCAAATTTGAAGCTTCCAAGATTCAAAGTTCTCGCAACTTACAAGATTCAGGACAACTTCATACCCGTTGAATTTTTATTTCCCATGAAAGCGCTACCCACAAATTACAAAGGAGGATTTGTTGTTTACCTTGGGAAAACAAAAAATCACAGTCATGCACTCATAAACAATTTGAAACTTGAAATAACAAAAGATATGAATTTTCCAATATATCTAACCGAAGAATTTGGAAGAATGTATGAAAATCTGAACTTTTTCGTGAATCTCGGTGTCAGTTTACTGTATTTTGGATTAATAACAGGTTTCAGTGGCTTAGTTATAACCATAATAAGATCAATAAACCTTAGAAAACGAAACATTGCAACATTGAAAGCGATTGGTATAAAACCTTCAAAGATTTCCTTAGGCTTTATAATAGAATCATCATTTGTGGTGATCTGTGGGATTTTAATTGGAGCAATTTCGGGATTAGTGGAAAGTTTTGATTTGACAAAAGGTATATTGAAACTCTTTGGACAAAGCAATTTTATAATTCCTGTTGCCAAATTAATTATCCTGCTTGGAACTATTTATTTGTTAGCGTTTTTTGCAAGCCTTATACCATCCAGTTTAGCGGCAAAAATGCCCCCAGCAGAAAACCTAAAAATATTTGACTGAGTCGTGAAAAAAAGAAAAGTGGGGATTGAAATGAAAGAAAAAAATTTAGAAGTACTTGTAAAAACAATAGAACTTTCAAAAGTATACGGAAGTGGTGAAAAACAAGTCCATGCATTGAGGAATGTAAATATAGAGGTATTTAAAGGGGAAGTTCTTGCGGTGGTTGGAACCTCAGGATGCGGGAAAACGACTTTACTCAACTGTCTTTCAGGTATCGACAATCCAACGAGCGGTGACGTGTATATAAATGGATTCAACATAAGTAAAATGAGCGAAACAAAAAAAACAGAATTCAGAGGAAAATATATGGGCTTTATCTTTCAATTTTACAACCTAATTCCTGTTTTAAATGCTGTCGAGAATGTTGAGATTCCACTATTAGCAAGGAACATACCGCCAAAGATTGCAAGAAAGAAAGCAATGGAATTGTTGAAGGCAGTTAATTTGATTCACAGATATAAAGCCTACCCTGAGGAACTATCAGGTGGCGAACAACAGAGAGTAGCGGTGGCCAGAGCAATGATATCTGATCCTCTGATAATATGGGCTGATGAGCCGACGGGGGCTCTTGATACCAAAACTGGAAGTGAAATAGTAGAGCTACTAATAAGCCTAAATAGAATGAAGGGAACTTCACTTGTTATAGTAACCCACGATGAAAGAATCACTCGATATGCTGACAGAGTTATGTATATGGATAGTGGAAAAATAATCAGTACAATTGTTCTTTCAGATAAGCTGGGAGCGGATCGGATGGTCGCGGGATCTTTAAAGGATCCCGAGGAAAGTCCGGACTCCGTGGACGGGATGCCGGGTAACACCCGGGAGGAGTGATCCTCGGATAGGGCCATAGAAACGGAAACCGCCCTTTTTCGAGGGCAAGGGTGGAAAGGTGAGGTAAGAGCTCACCAGCATTGGGGTAACCCAATGGCTTGGTAACCCCCATCTGGAGCAAGGCCAAACAGAAGGGGCAATCAGGGTGTTCCACCGAGTGTTCCCCTTCGGGTGGGCCGCATGAGGGATGCGGTAACGTATCCCCAAGATGGATGACCATCGATGACAGAATCCGGCTTATAGATCCGCTCCCTTTTTTAATTTTTTGGTATAAAATAAAAAGATGTGTATGAAAATTTTTAATGAGGTGAGTTCTATGAAAAACGTATTATTGGTGTATCCAAGCTACCCAGATACTTTTTGGGGATTCAAGCATGCTCTGAGGTTTGTATTGAAAAGAGCTGCTTTGCCTCCTTTGGGATTACTAACCGTGGCAGCTTATCTTCCTTCAGAGTGGAAGATTAAATTGGTCGATATGAACTGCGAAAAATTGAGAAAAAAGGATATTATTGAAAGTGATTACGTGCTTATGAGTGCTATGAATGTGCAACGTGAATCCGTTGAAAAAATCATTAGACTTTGTAACGAATTGAACGTTCCAGTTATAGCAGGTGGACCTTTGTTTACATTGGAACCTGAGCGTTTTGAGAATGCTGTACATATCGTCGCGGGAGAAGCCGAGGAAATAATGCCAGAACTAATAAAGGATATGGAAAGGAAAACCCTTAAAAGGTACTACACACCCAATAAATTTCCAAATTTAGTAAAAACCCGCATTCCGAGATGGAATCTTTTGAACTTCAAATGGTATTACTCCATGAGTATTCAGTATTCAAGAGGATGTCCATATAACTGCGAATTCTGCGAAATTGGAACGTTGAATGGTCGTGTTCCAAGGGTAAAAACCGCGGATCAAATTATCGCAGAACTGCAGTCTCTCTATGATCTTGACTGGAGGGGCCCTGTCTTCTTCGTCGATGATAATTTCATCGGAAAGAGGAAAGAATTGAAAAGCAGGGTTTTACCTTCCATAATTGAATGGCAAAGGATGCACGGCTATCCCTTCGACTTTTACACAGAAGTATCCATAGATCTCTCTGATGATGATGAATTGATAGACTTGATGATCAGGGCGGGGTTTGATAAAGTTTTTATCGGATTGGAAACACCCGATTTGGAAAGTTTAAAAGAGGCTAACAAACGTCAGAATATCACTCATGATCTTGAGAAATCAATTGAGAAACTCCATACATGTGGTTTGGAAATCCAAGGAGGCTTCATCGTGGGTTTCGACAACGATACCCCAACAATATTCCAACGCCAATTTGATTTCATCCAAAGAAATGGTATTCTAACCGCTATGGTTGGTATATTGAATGCTCCCAGGGGAAGCAAACTTTATGAACGAATGCGCCGTGAAGGTAGATTGATAAGCGAATCCTTCGGAAACAATGTGGACATTTCGATTAATTTCATTCCTAAGATGGATGTTCATACTCTCATTTCAGGTTACAAGAACCTTTTGAAGTTACTTTACAGTCCCGCGAATTATTATAAGAGATTGAAGAAGTTTTTGTCGGTGTACAAACCTCCGCGAAAAAACAAGGTAAAAAAGATAACATTTGCAGAAATCAAAGCTTTTTTGGAATCTACCGTGATGCTTGGTATATTTGGAAAAGAAAGAATTGAATACTGGAAAATGCTGATATGGAGTTTCTTAAAGAAAAGAGAACATTTTCCGCTTGTTGTTAAACATATGATACTGGGTTTCCATTTCAGAAAAATAGCCGAGAAGATCTCAAGAAAAGAAGTTGTACTTCCATTGAAAAATCCTGTATCTCCCTTTCTCAAATTGAACAAATCCCATGAAAGATAAAAACGATTCAGCGAAATCTTCTGCCTCTTTTTGAAAAATCGTGTTAACAAACATTTGGTATAATTTCAGAAGAAAGTTTTCAGGTCAAGATCAGGATACAACTTTGATAGTGTTAATTAGTAGTGGTGATGATATGCGATAAATCAGAAATAGCAGATGAATATTATAGAAGTCTTTGAAAAGTCTAAGGAGTAATAGTAAGCGGAAATAAGATCCCTCACGTTCGTTCGGGATAACAAATACATTACATACGTTCGGGATGGTAAATACGTCACATTCGTTCGGGATGACATTTCTCTTATTTTGTTATTTTGTCGTTCCAATGATATTTTTCTTGTTTTTACCGTTCCGATGACTTTTTTGTTGTTCCAATGATACTTTTCTTGTTTTCATCGTTTCGAGGATATTTCTCTTGTTTTTGTCATTCCGAGGAACGATAGTGACGAGGAATCTTATCCTAACAAGCAATAAATTTATATCAATACCCTTAGTTAACAGAATCACAGCTTTTGGAGGAGGTGAAAATATGCCAATGTATAGGTATAGATGTCCAAACTGTGAAAATGAAATAATACTTTTAAGAAGTATGTCAGATCGATCACCAGTTTTTTGTAGGGAGTGCGGAGCCGAAATGCAGAAAGTCATAAGCAACGTTGGGATCATATTCAAAGGGAGCGGTTTCTATAGTACGGATAGCAAGAACAGTGGAAAGAACGATACGAGTGCCTCCAAAAGCTCCAAAGCCAATACTTCTAAGTCCCCTTCTCATCCAGTTAACTCATCGACAAGCCATTCAAAACCATGAATTGTCATCCAAATTCAAGTAAGGAATTGCATTCAGGGAGAGATCATCGAACTCTCCCTTTTCGTATTTCATCCATGCTGCCCTTGCTATCATCGCTGCATTATCAGTGCAGTACTTTAAATCAGGTATATATAATTCAATCCGTTTCTCTTTTGCAAGCTCAAAAGCCCTCTCTCTAAGTCTCGAATTCGCCGCTACACCTCCAACCAGCGCGATTCTTTGGACCCCATATTCTTTTGCCGCTTTAAAAGTTTTGAAAAGTAGTACGTCCACAATAGCTTCCTGGAAAGAAGCAGCTATATCCTCCTTTTTTGCGTCTTTGTTATCTCTCAAGAAATATTTGATGGAAGTTTTCAAACCACTGAAACTGAAATCATAATTATCTTTGTTCATCAAAGCCCGTGGGAAATGATAAGTGTTTGGATTACCATTCCGTGCTAATTTATCTATCTCTGGCCCACCTGGATAATTCAATTCAAGTAGCCTTGCAACTTTATCAAATGCCTCACCCGCAGCGTCATCACGTGTTCTTCCGAGGATTTTCATCTTCATTCTCTCATCCATATAAATTATTTGGGTGTGTCCCCCTGATACGAGTAAAAGTACCAACGGTGGCTTTAAATCTGGATAGGAGAGAAAAACAGCAGATATATGACCAATTAAATGGTTAACTCCTATCAATGGTTTCTTCAAAGAATATGCTAAAGACTTGGCAAATGATATACCAACAAGAAGGGCCCCCACAAGTCCAGGGCCCTTAGTAACTGCTACTACATCTATATTCTTAAGATCGAGCTTGGAGATCAACAAAGCTTCTTCCAAAAGATATGGTAAAAGTTCCAAATGCTTTCTCGACGCGATCTCTGGTACAACTCCTCCATATTTTTTGTGAAAATCTATTTGTGAGGCCAGAACATTGGCCAAAATTTTGCTTTTATCTTCAACGATGGCAACAGCTGTTTCATCACATGAAGTCTCAATTGCTAACAACCTTACCATTGAACTATGCTGACTCCTTCATAATCCGCATAGGTTTTGCTCCCTTCGAAACTACATCCTCGGTTATAATTATCTTCTCCAAATTTTTCATGCTTGGTATTTCAAACATAGCATCTACCATTATCTCTTCAACTATACTCTTCAAGGCTCTTGCACCAGTACCTCTGGACATAGCTTTGCGAGCGATTGCTCTTAAAGCATCCTCAGTGAACTCCAATTCAACATCATCCAATTCGAGAAGTTTTTGATACTGTTTTATAACGGAATTCTTTGGCTCAACAAGTATTTTAACCAGAGCATTTTCATCAAGATCATCCAAAGTAGCTAATACAGGGAATCTTCCTATGAATTCTGGAATTAAGCCATATTTGATCAGATCATCGGGTGTTACTTGTGAAAGTATTTCACCAATTCTCATACTCTTTTTAGATCTAACGTCCGCTCCAAATCCCATAGTGGAATCTTGTATTCGTTGTTTCACTATCTCATCGAGCCCATCGAAGGCACCACCAGCTATAAACAATATGTTCGTCGTGTCCACTTTGATGAACTCCTGATAAGGATGTTTTCTTCCACCTTGAGGTGGAACATTGGCGATTGTACCCTCAACGATTTTCAAAAGAGCCTGTTGGACACCTTCACCAGAAACATCTCTGGTTATAGAAACGTTTGGTCCCTTTTTCGCTATCTTATCTATCTCATCGATATAAACTATTCCATACTGTGCTCTTTCAACATCAAAATTGCAAGATTGCAATAATCTGAATATAACATTTTCAACATCCTCTCCAACATATCCGGCTTCCGTCAATGGTGTGGCATCAGCTATCGCGAATGGTACATCCAAGAACTTTGCGAGCACACGTGCTATAAGTGTCTTACCACACCCTGTTGGACCTATCATCAAGATATTGGATTTCTCCAATTCAACGTCATTGAATTTTGAACCAAGAAAGACTCTTTTGTAGTGATTGTAAACGGCAACTGATATTATTTTTTTCGCTCTTTCTTGTCCTATTACGTATTTATCAAGCTCTGCTTTTATTTCAAAAGGAGTCGGCAACTTCTTTTTCGTATCACGTACCATATGATCTTCTTTCAATATATCATGGAAAAGCTCAACACATTCATTGCAGATATAAACATTTGGTCCCGCTATGAGTCTTTTAACTTGAGATGCTGGTCTTCCACAAAAAGAGCATCTTTTCTCTGGTTTCACATGATCACCTCTTCAAATTCTTTTTGGAATCTATGACCTTGTCAATGATTCCATATTCCAATGCTTCACGGGCACTCATGAAGAAATCTCTATCGGTATCCTTTTCAATCTTCTCTATTGGCTGGCCAGTATGCTCACTCAATATTTGATTAAGCATGTCTCTCATTTTCAGAATTTCTTTCGTTCGTATCTCTATATCCTTCGCTGGTCCTTCGGCACCGCCCAACGGTTGATGTAACATAACCCTTGAATGTGGCAGGGCGTAGCGCTTCCCCTTTGCTCCACCTGCCAATAGAACTGCCGCCATAGACGCCGCTTGACCAACACAGATAGTCGCCACATCACAGTTTATATATTGCATGGTGTCGTATATCGCTAAACCCGCTGTCACAATTCCACCGGGACTGTTGATGTATAAACTTATATCTTTATCAGGATCTTGGGCTTCAAGAAAGAGTAATTGAGCCACTACAAGATTTGAAATGTGATCATCTATTGGGCTACCTATGAAAATTATTCTATCTTTCAAAAGTCGTGAATAAATATCATAAGCTCGTTCGTAACGACCAGTGGTTTCAATAACTATTGGGACGTATTGATTCTTCAAATCATCCATTTGTTATTCCTCCCCGTCGTTTTGGTTGCCTTAACCGTTGGATTCACTATTTTCATCGGGACTCTCTCCATTCTTTCGATTCTCATCCTCTACTTTCGGTTCAATTTCAACGATTTCCGCATTTTCAACCAGGAACTCTCCCACTTTCGATTCCAAAAGATCCTCGTGTATGTCATCGAAAAGTCTCTCGTCTTTCTTTATCATCACCTTGGCCCTTTCAAACGAAACATTCCAAGCCTGTGCAAGCTCTTTCAAAGCTTCATCTATCTCAGATTCTTCGACTTTTATGTTTTCCTTCTCTGCTATCTTAGCCACTGAATAGGTAGTCTTGAACAAATTGAGATACGAATTTCTTACTTCTTCTTTCAACTTTTCATCGTCATTATCAAATTTTCGTAATTGTTCATTGTATTCACCTGACTCTTTCATCTTCTCTATGGCCATTTCAACCAATCTATCCATGGTTTTCTCCGAGATCTCCAATTCCGATTCAAGTGCAAGTTTATCGAGTGCTTGCTCGATCAAAAACTCCTTTTTGTAATATTCATAGAGCTTTTCGCCTTCTTCTCTAATCGAATTTCTGAGCTCTTCGAGAGTTTTAAATTCTTTACTCACTGTTCTCACAAATTCATCGTTTAGATCCGGGAGTATCCTCTTATATATCTCCTCTATCTGAACATAGTAGGTGAATTTCTTTGTTTTACCCTCATCTTCGAAAGTCCTTTCAAAAACTATTTCTTTACCTTTCTCACCACCTATAATTTCCTTCACAATTGGTCTAAGATCATCATCCCTAACAACTATGTCAAGTGTTTGACTCTTATAAATTTCTTTTCCATCTTCATTTAACACTCTATAATTCAATTTTACAAAGTCCCCAAGTTCAATTTTTCCATCTTTTGGCTCCAAAATCACATTTTTCTCTCGTAACTCGTTTAGCCTGCTTTCCACATACTTTTCAAAATTTTCCTCTTCGGATTTTGGTATTTCAAGCTTGAGATTTTTGTAGTCCGGTAGCTTTACCTCGGGCTTATAATGTACTTCAAATTCTATTTCCAATTTCCCGTTATCAAATTTGTAATCCTGAACGAATGGATTGAGCAAAAGATCATCGCCCTTCTCTCTAACGATCTCCTTGGCAACTTTATCTATGAATTTTTCGGCGACTGAATATCTTATGTAATCTTCACCTAAGCGCATTCTCAAAATATTTTCTGGAACTTTACCCTTCCTAAATCCCGGTATATCGGCTTTCTGTTTTAGAGCTTGAATAACTCTTTTTTCCTCTTCTTTGACCTCATTCTCATTGAAAAAGTACTTTACTATTTCTACGTTTCTTTCTTTGCTGATGAGATTCAACTCCATCATAGTTCCTCCCGTATCAAAGATTTATGTTAACTAAACAAATTATATCAAAAAGAAATTCATATCACTTTTCAATGTTTTTACAATCCTTTTGCCAGAAAACCCGTTTCCAGGATTTTCGAAATCACTGACAGAAATAAATGATCATTTTTTACCAGCATTCCGTATTTTTTATCATACTAATTTGACATTTGGATTTAAAAAGTATAAAATATGTTTTAGTTAGAAAAATTTACTAATTATTAAAAGGTTGTGGCTCCAATGACTTATAAAAACGAACAAAGCAATATTTCAAAAGTTATAAAAACTGTGAGAAACAACAAAAGAATTTCACGAGCTGAGATATCGAGGATAACCAGATTGAGCAAACCTACGGTTTCTTCAATCATACGGAGACTTATCAACGCCAATGTGATCGTAGAGGTTGGAAAACATAGAAATAAAAAAATAGGTAAGAATCCTGTGTTATTGACCTTTAACCCTTTCTACAAATTAGTCCTGTCCCTGGACATCGGGGGCACCAATTTCAGAATAGCATTATTGGATTTAGATGGTAATATATTGGACAAAAAAATTTATTCTTCTTCAAGTATAAAAGATGAGACGACCTTTTTGAACATGATCAAAAAAGCTGTGACGGAAATTTTGAATGAATCGAGCGTTGAGTTTGAAGACATTCTTGGGATTGGAATTGGAATACCAGGTACAGTTGATGCTCGGGGGGTAGTTAGATACATTCCTGCTTTCAATATAAGCGATTTTGATTTGAAGACCGAACTCAAGAAATTTCTGGAAATTGAGGAACTCATCATAGAAAACGATGTCACTCTTCAAACGGTAGGTGAGATGTGGAAAGGTGCCGCTAAGGGTTCTAAAAATGTCTTTTGTATTTCTATAGGTACGGGAATTGGTGGTGGGTTCGTGATAAATGGAAACATATATTCAGGTAGCCATGGAATGGCTGGAGAAATTGGTTATTCGGTAACGGATTATTCAGTGGATAAAAATAGGGAGATAAAAGATTTTGGCGCTCTTGAGATTTGGGCTTCTGGGAATACATTCGAAAAATTGAGTAAAAAGTTAAAAACCTCTGTTAAGGAAATTTTTCAAAGATATCGAGAAAATGATGAAAAGATTAAGGAAATGGTCAATGACGCGATGGAGCATGTGGGCGCAGCTATTGCCAATGTTATAAGTCTTATAGATCCTGAAATGGTTATATTTGCAGGTGGAATAGGTACCAATCAATTCGAAACAATCATCGATACTATATTGAGGGTCATAAAAAAATTTGTTCCAAAGGAAATCGTAAGTGAAATAGATTTTAAAAAGGCCGTTCTTGGAGATGATGGAGTTCTAATTGGTGGATGCTATGAAGTTCAGAGAAACTTTCTGCTGAAAGATTTAGATAACCTAAAAACTAAACTTTGATTCCGAGAATCGAAAAGTTTTACAAAGGAGGTGAAAAAACATCCGATTATTTTAGATCATAGAACCACTTGATTGAATGTTGGCAAGAAATCACAAATTCCAAGGGGGGATTAACAATGAGAAAGTTGTTCTTGTTAACAGTATTTCTGGGATTGGTGGTATTTTCATTTGCAGTAGTTGAGTTAAATACCATACTTGGCCCCAGTGATTTAGATTACTATATCAAAAAGAATCAAGAATTTTATGACAAATATGGTATCAGGGTGAATATAACAGTGGTACCATACGGAAGAGATCAAAATGCCAAATTGATCGCTTCGATGCTTGCTGGTGGCTCACAATATGATGTTTTCGTAATTGACTGTGTTGAAGTTCCGAAATACGTTGAGGCCGGCTGGGTACTTCCCATTGATGAATGGTTGACAGAAGATCTGAAAAAGGATGCCATTCCATTTGCACTGGATGGTATGGCTTACAAAGGCAAATGGTATGGTTTACCATTCATTTCAGAATGGAAATCATTTGTCTACAACAGAGAAATAATCAAAAAAGTCGGCTATGATGAATTCCCGAAAACTTGGGATGGTGTGGTCGAACTTGCTAAAAAACTTCAAGATGCTGGATTGGTAAAATATGCAAGTGCCTGGTCTTGGGCTCAAAAGGAAAGCTTAATTTGTGATTTTGTCGCCATTTTGTCCAGCTTCGGAGGTAAATTCTTCGACGAAAATCTGGATCCAGTTTTCAATAACGAAAAAGGAGTTCAAGCGGTTCAATTCATGATCGATATGATTCACAAATACAAGATAGTTAATCCAGCATCTCTGGGATGGACGGAAACCGAAGTGGACAAGGCGATGTACAACAACGATATAGCATTCGGTATGAAATGGGGGCTCCCACTCGTGGATTTGGATAATCCCGAACTTTCAAAAGGTGTGGGACAATGGGAGATAGGCCTAATGCCATCTGTGGATGGAGAACACCCTTACACCGTTTCAGGTCCAATGGGATGGGCAATATCCTATGGCACCAAACATCCAAAAGAAGCATTCGAATACATCAAATTCTTAGCGGGGCCTGAAGGGGCACTCGATGCGGCGTTACAAGCCGGATTAGTACCCGGTTGGAAATCGGTATGGGAAAATCCAGAATATCTAAAAACCGTTAGAGGTTTAGATATGATGTATAAACAAGCCATGTATGTTGTTCACAGACCAAGAGTGCCGTGGTATCTGGAATTTTCAAGTGTTCTTCAAGAAGAACTCCATAAGGCTTTAACACTCAAAAAGTCACCGAAAGAAGCCTTGGATGATGCCGCAAAGGCTGCTATAAAGTTAAGAGAAGA
>Ga0209834_10001014_pt1 | contig 16270 bp, 9 predicted proteins | sample Mar14236cmmetaG_FD_184134 | JGI IMG/M metagenome (GOLD analysis project Ga0209834, IMG submission 184134) | Marine hydrothermal vent microbial communities from Guaymas Basin, Gulf of California to study Microbial Dark Matter (Phase II) - Marker... ...
GCAATCTGTTACCACGATTTTGTAAGAATTACCATCGCTATCCTTTGCTATAATCAAAGGCCAGGTATCTGCAGAGAAAAACCTTCCTATTGCGTTTCTTATGTAATTGATTTCTTCGGGTTTTAAGAGATCAGAATATTTCGGTGCATACAACTCTACAATAGCACTTGTGGAAAGCTTTTCACGGTCTATCTGCTTGCCTTTATTGAAAATTATCAATTCTCCGTTAAGCGTACCAGCAAACACGAGCGTTTCTTCAAAAGCTTGTTGAGCAGTCATACTGCTGAAATATGGCTCGAATCCCTTATCTGCTGAGGGGTTTGTTATAAAGTACCAATAAGGGCTTTCAGTTACACCGCCATGGTTATCGCGAACTGTGATTTTCCAGCGATAAATGGAATAAGGCCTTAAAAAGCTCGTTTTGAATCTAGTAGCGGTTGTGTCGAAAATTTCCAGCGCATCATCGCCAGTCAAACATTCCAGAAGGATGTCATGGGTCAACGCATCTCCATCAGGATCACTGGAGTTCCAGGAAAAATCTCTGAAATCCGTATCCACAACAGCGAAATCGCACGGCAAAGCCGGTTCCGGTATGTGAGGGGGGCGATTTGAAGTATGGAAGCTGCAGGTATCAGTCGCGACACCACCCTGTCCATCTTCGATGGATATCAGCGCGGTATATTCTCTATTGCCAATTAAGCCCTCAATATAAACGGTCGAAGATGCTTTAGTGTCAAGAACGATCGGTTCAACAGCATCTTTGCCGTTGCTGTTTAGTATTCGTAATTTTCCCATTAGTGCATCTTTATCAAGGTCAAAAGCTGACCAGCTAATAGCAGCCAAATCAGGATTCAAGGCAAATTTTGGGATGATTAAATGTACCAAAGGAACGTGGTTCTTTACTTCAAAATGGTAGTATTGACTGTTTACAGGCCTATCCACATACCCATCATTAACTTCCACATACCAACTGTACTTTGTGTTTCCTTTTAGTTGCGGAATCTCAATGGAAGTGCTTTCACCTGTATTCAAAGTGTACACAGCCTTTCCAGCTTCAAAGAGGTGGAAAGTGTATGACAGTTTATCATGATCTTCATCGAAAGCTGTCCAGTAAAACTCGATCGTATCCGGCAGATCTTTGGAATTGTCTTTGGGGAAGACTGGCTTTATTGTTGGAGGATTGTTTTCTGTTTCAAAAGGCACGGATACTGAGGTTGATTTTCCGCCATAACCATCAAAAGCCGTTACACTCCAGCGGTATTTTTTGTGTCCAGGCAATCCATTGGTGGCAATATAGCTGGTTATTCCTTTTTTGACGGGAATCGTCAAATTGTAACTTCCATCCTCACTCCATATGGAAAGCTCATAATTCAGAAGGTCTTCATCATCATCATAAGCGGACCACGAAAATTCTGTTTGGGTTGGTTCACGCGTTTCTTTGGGTGCTACCATAGAAAGAATTTCAGGTGCCGTATTTTCTGTTTTAAACAATGCAGTTTGTGTTGCTATACCGCCGTGTTCATCTAAAGCCTCAAGAACCAGCTTGTATTCTGCATGGCCCTTTAGAGCTTTGTCAAAGTGGTAGTAGTTATCTTTCAAATTGTTTATTTCTACTGACTTGATCTCGTTTTTTCCATCTATCAAAATTAAGGTTATGTTGTAACTCAATTGCTCTTCATCTGGATCTACGGCTTCCCAGTTTAGCATTATTCCCTTTTTATTTACAGTAGGGGAATCAACTGCTTTTTCACCATTGATGAGCAGTTTATTGATCTTGGGAGAACGGTTTGGTGTCGTGAAAGAAATCGTTTTTGAAGAGGTTCTTCTTATGTTTACCGGTAGCTCTTTTTCAATCGCTGTGAATTGGGCGATGTATTCGTGATTACCAGTGAATTTCTCAGAAACTGCCTTAAATGTCCGTGTTGTGATAGTTCTAGTGGCAAGCACTGTTTCTGCTGTTTTGGCATCTCTAATGGTTATCAGAAGTGTAAGGCTGTCTCCATCAATATCAGTCGCCTGAGCTGTAAAAATGGGATATATCATTTCTTCTTTGAAATTTGGTGTGTTTGCAGTTATTGACGGTGAGTTATTCAATGTCGTGAATTCCCTAACATCACTCTGGAAAGTTCCACCAAAATCATCGTTGGCTCTAAGGTTCCATAAATAGGTGGTATGAGGTTTAAGATTGATCTTTGCTAAGAACTCATCAGTACTCAAGATGGTGCTTTCTCCTGTTTCTTTTTCCACGATTTCCAGATCAAAATGAATGCTATCTTCCTCGAAATCTTCTGCATTCCACTTGAACGAAGTTGGGCTGTAAGCAACCTCTTTTGCAAAAGCATTGGGTTCTAAAAGTGTTACTAAAGGAGCGGCATTTGGAGTTTCGAAGTCAATGGTGAATTCAGAGCTTTTGTTTGCAACCCCATCAGGTTGATCCTGAATTTCAAGCAATAAACGGTAATCAGTATGTCCTTTAAGCCCCCAAAAATCGATCAATTTTGATAAAGGACTTCTGCTTTCAAATTCCCTGTGATTGATTTTCGTTTTCGATCCATCAGGGGTTAATTCATAAAGGGTTGCTCGTAATGTCAGATAGTCTCCATCAGGATCGATGAAAGTAGTTGATGCGTATAGAGTGTATTTCCCTTCCATTTTTGTAAACCAGATCTCCACCGGTGTTGAAGGATTCGTTGGTTTCGGGCTTCGATCGGGGATGGTTAGAGCTGTTGAGATCTCTGTTTCACCCTTATTTTCATCCGTAGCTTTTAGAATTACGCTGTAATTTCCATATCTCGGCAAGGCAATAGTCTGGCTTCCAGTTGGGGGTAAAGTTTTGTCAAAATGAATAGCTTCTCCTAAGTCGTTCTTTATCGTTAAAGCCATACTGACCTTTTCGTTGTCAGGATCTATTGCTGACCATGATATGCTGGCGTCAAGGGTCTCGTACCCTATTGGGGTAACATGGAGAGATGTTATTTTTGGTGCCCTGTTCGGGGCATAGAAACTTACCCAATCGCTTTCGCTTTTACCTCCATAAGAATCCAAAGCGGTGACCTTGACTAAATATCTTCTGTTACCGGTAAGAACTCTATCCATCGCCCAGCTATACAGCGCTGTAGCTGTGGAAACAATGCTTTCTCCGCTTTCTTCGTCCTTAACGAAAATCTTGAAGATAATATCATCGCCATCGTTGTCTTCAGAATGCCACTGCATTTCTTCGCTCAATTCATGAATGGAGTTATTTCTCGGCGCGATTATGACGGGTTTTTCAGGGTTTCTATTGTTCACTGGCAATACAGTGACTGCCGAAGTGTTTGCACCGTACGTATCAGAAACTGTTACCTCTAAATTGTATTCGGTGTGCCCTTTCAAAATCAGGCTCCCGTTTTTCATAAGCAATTTTTCGGTTTTCCAGAGATGTGGTTTTATTTTGCTTATATTTTCCTGTAATAAGCTGGAAAGATTTATCGTTTCACTGGCCTTTTGGTCTATGTATATATCGCCAATGGGAATCCCATCGAGCCTTATAGAGATGGTGAGCCTGTCATCGTCTGGATCTGCTGCGAAAATTGTGAAAAACACGTGATCAGGATTTTGAATATCATCGGGCTTTGACAATTGGATTTCAGGAGCACGATTTTTCGTTTTGAAAATCTTTTTTATAACAGTTTTTCCTGCACCAAATTTTGAGTCTACTCCATCATTCAAAATTAAATTCAACGTATAGGTTTTATTGCCAGAAAGACCCGGAATTTCAGAAACTTTTATTTTGTTTGTAACAGGTGTAGCTTCGAATAGTACTCCATTTTCGTCGAGGACTTCGAGAGAGATGTTTACTTTATCACCGTCAGGATCGTCAGCTTCCCACGAGATAGTATCGTTGTTAATATCTACTGAGTCGTTATCTTCAAAGAGGTTCTCATTAAGAAATAATTGAGCGAATGGTTTCTTGTTGGGGGTACGGAATGCTAAGGGACTGCTATGAGGCCCCTCACTACCGTCTTTGAGGATGGATGTTACTTGCCATGTGTAAAGTGTATGAGGGCTGAGTTCAACCATGCAGAAATTCTCATTGGTTTCAAAAGTCTTCGTTTCTGTTTTTACCTCTACCCTTCCCTCGCTAACTATTTCTTTGTGAATTTCCCAGGAAAGCAGTATCTTGTATCTTCCAATGGGCATTTTTGGCTCTTTTAGTTCCCAGGAAAGCTTTACATGTGTGGAGTCCGTTGTAATACCATCAGGTTCAGCCTCCCAATGATATTGCATGGATAAGCTTACAGGGGAGGAATACACTTTTTCGAACCCATCAGAAACAAAACCTCGTACAAAGAAGCTTTCCGCTTCTGCAACGAAAACATCAAAGGTTACCTCACCCTGCCCCTTCAGCTTTTTTGTAGCCATTGTAACGGGGTTCACAAAAGACGGGTCGGGTGATTTTTCATAGCCTACTATGAGCATATCGTCATCTTCATCTTTGACGAGTAATTTTATAGGGAATACGGTTCTTGTGGCGTGAATAGTTCCCTTCATTGGCGAGATTTTTATTGAAGGTTTAGCATTTGCAACTTCAAGAGGCCAGAGAATTCTATTGCCCATACTGTCACGATTGCTTATTTTTCTACCGTTGCTGTAAAGGATTTCCACCGTCCAGTAATAGCTTTGGTGAGGCTGGAGCATGACGGGAAATTCGTTGTCTGTGGTTTCGGCTTCTATCAGTTTTTCCTTACCTTTGGGATCTCTATAAACCAGGACAATGTATTTATCGATATTTTGAGAGCTTTTTGCTTTCCATGTGAGTTTGAAGCTCCCTTTCAGGGCTTTCTCAGGCGTGGTTGAGGAAAGGGGGTACTCTGGAAGAACTTCAACCACGGTAAAAGCTGTTTTTCTCAATTCTTGCGGTATCTTGAATCCGTCTATTTCAACAGGTGTGATATCCAGAGTGTATTTTTTGAATTCAGTGAGATTCAGCAACACGCTATTTGAACTGGTAAAAACTGAAAGCCCTGTTTCATGAACATATACTCTATATTTGAAATTATGACCATCAATTGGAGGAGCCCAGTTGATCAGAACATCTTTTTCCAGTTCTTTGGTAACTTTTATCTCGGAGGGTACCTCTGGAGCTGGCAATTCTCCAAGAAGGGTTGAGAAACTCATCTTGTATGGCGAACCGCCTTCAGGCGTATTAAAAATGATTTCATACTCAGAAAAGGGAGCAGTTTGCAATGTAAGTGCATTCGATTTTGTGGAAATCAGTTGCGCTTTTTCGCCTGCCTTGCCGTAGCTAATATAAAACAAGGGCTGTATTCGATACGGAAGGGTATAATACCATTTTATTGTCACTTTTGAAGAAAGCGGAAGAGTAATAACAGAACCGTCTGAGGGAACTGTTATGAAAGATGGGAGTTTATCTGGAATACCCGCCGGGAGCGTTTTTTCGAGAAGCTGATTCAGCCTGGCAAGAGTTGCTTTTACTTCCTCTCTCGATGTTTTGAATTTGTCCGGGATTTCAACGGGTTCTTCAATGAGTTTATCGTTGGCCTGGATTTTCCTTTCTACGATGAAATTCATATAAAGCCCAATTAGCGATCTTTCCAGATCTTTATATGATAGAGAGTGAAAATAATTGTAGATATTGTTAACTTCGTTATTTGCGCTATATAGCCATTCAGCGCTGTTAAAAGAGAGAATGCTATCGGAGGGGTATTTGCTATATCTGTTATAGTGTTCAATGGAAAGAGCTTTAATTCTGGAAAGCTCATTTTTCAGCACATTAGCTGTGTCATAGAGAGCGAGTTCATAATAAGGCGTATTTTCCTCTAAAGCCTTTTCCAAAAATCTATCAAACCCAAGCTCTTGCCCCTTCTGCCGATTCAAGAAATCAAGCGCTTCTGAGGCAAGCCTTTCTCTATCTTTTAAAGTGAAGCTTTGAAGTTTTCTGGTCAGTAAATCTGCTATGGCATTGGTGTTTTTGTAGTAGTCAATTACTTCTTCTTCGGAAAAAGCGGTATTTGTAAGGGCTGCATAGATAATTGAGAGTATTTCGTGATTCTTGATGATATTTCCACCACTATCCACAACCAAGGGGTAATAGTCATTACCATAATTCAGTATGTGGAGTCTGTACAACTCAGAGCCACCAGGAAGAGAATTGGCTTCTTCTCGGTTCAAACTGACTGCATAATCTATAAGGCTCGAAAACGGTGATGTTTGCAGGATTTCATTGAGATTGTCCTGGCTTGCGTTCCAGTTTTCATCCTCAAACCGCAATAACATTGGAGCGTTTGAAACTAATTCCCAGGCAAAACCCAGGCTTAGAAATGAAATTACGAAAAAAATAATAAGAAGCCTTCGCTTCATTTCTTTCCCCCCCTATGTTGCGCAACTGCTTTCTTAAAAATTTTATCACAGTTCAGCTTTCATACAAAATCTGGAACAGTTTTGTGAAAGGTGGTATCATCGTCAAAGGAGGTGGATATATGTCAAAGCGAAAATTCGATTTTGCCGCACAATTAATCAGAGATATTGGAGAGGAACTGAACCGCGAGGAAAATACAGAAAGGATTATTAATTATAAAAGTAGTGACCTCGATTTGGTTACACAGTTTGACATCTATATTCAGGAGGAATTTGTAAAAGCGATCAATAAGAATTTTAGCACAGATGTAATCCTGGCAGAAGAAAAAGGGCTTTCCACTGTAAAACCCTCTGGAGCAACATGGATATTAGATCCCATAGATGGCACAGCGAATTTTGCCCACAGGTTGCCTTTATACTGTATATCGCTGGCATATTACGAGGACAACAACCCTGTGTTTGGGCTGATATATTCACCAAAAACAGGTGACTTGTACAGTGCCTATCATAACAAGGGAGCCTTTTTAAATAATATTAAAATCAGGGTTTCTGAAAGAAAAAAGTTGAAAGAAAGCCTTGTTACGGTGGGGACAACAGCGTTGCACTCAGTGAATTTGCTGAATCTGCTTCATAAAAATGTCCGCCGAACCAGAGTTCTGGGAACCGCAGCATTGCAAAGCGCCTTTGTAGCCGCTGGATGTTCAGAAGCTTTTATAGGATACAAATTGAACATCTGGGATATTGCCGCAGCCTACATAATTGTTAAAGAGGCAGGTGGTAGCATAACCAACTGGTCCGGGAAAGAAATAACCCCATGGGATACTGATAAAATGCTTTTTTCGAATGGTATGATGAACGAAGAACTGTGCGCACTTATGAGTTCTATAGATTTCTGAACAACGCTACAGTTTCAACGTGGTGAGTCAGCGGAAACATATCAAAGCCTTTTACACGTGTAATTTCAACATTTGACTCCATGAGATAGCGAGTGTCTCGTGCAAGCGTTGCTGGATCGCAGGAAACATATATTATCAGTTTGGGCTTGAAACTTTTCAACAGGGATATCGTTTTTCCCATGCCGCTTCGTGGTGGATCAAGGAGGATAACCTCATATTGGTGTTTACCCTTGTTTTTCCGGACGTAATTCAATGCATCCTCTTTTATGACCTCTATGTTGTTGAGCCGATTTATCCTGGCATTGGCTTCAAGTGCTTTAACAGATACCCCGGAACTTTCAACAGCGGTGATCCTATCAAAAGCCTTTCCAAAAAAAACACTGAAAAACCCTACCCCAGCGAAAAGGTCAAGCAGGCTTTCCCTTTTTTCAAATTCAATTGTTTCTGCTATGTAATGTAAAATCTCCCTGGCGATGAAAGTGTTGACCTGAAAAAAAGATGTGGGCGGCACCTGATAAAGAATGTCGTCGATTTTCTCGGTCAAAACCCCTTCACCATAAAGTACCCTGTAGGGGCCCCTGAGATTTATATTATCTCTACTGTTGTGCACATACACAAAGGAATCAATCTGCGGGAGTTTTTGCTTGAGAAGATTCGTTATAGTTTTTAATTCAGGAAATTCAGACTTTTTTCCTATCAAGATTGCCATGTTTTCGCCTGAAGAGCTTTTCCTAAGCACAAGGTGCTTTAAGTTACCGGTACCTCTTTCTGGATCATATGCCTTCAATCTGAACTCATTCAACACACGTTGAATCTTTATTCTCAAATCTTCAAAGACTATATCGCCTATGACACACCCCTGAGGCTCTACTGGCTTAACTGAAGCTTTCTCCTTAAAACCCAGTTTGATACCATTAGGAGTGTTGAAAGCCACATATTCCACTTTGTTTCTATAATGCATTTCCTTTGAGGGAACCACCTCAGGAAGAGGAATATCGATTTTTGCCAGGCGTTTGAACTGCTCTTGAATTATCTTCGCTTTCCATTTCAACTGCTGATCATACATCAGGTCCTGCCAGTCACAACCACCGCATCGTGGAAAACTTTCGCAAAGCCTTTCTCTTCTGTATGGGCTACTTTTAAGGATCTTGGTGGGTTTCCAGAGCTCGAAATCCCTCTTGCGGTTTATCCGCACTGCTTCAATTTGCTCTCCGGGATAACCGCCAATAATGAACACGATTTTTCCCTCTTGGGTTCTGGCCAGTGAAAGCCCTCCGGCTACCAGTTTCTCAACAGTAAAAGTCTGAACCATAACCATCACATGGATTCTGGAGCGCTCACACCAAGAAGCTGAAGACCGTCAGCGATGACATTTCTGGTTAATTCACAAAGCTTTAGCCTTAGAGTAGATCTCCGGGGGTTTTCAGGATCGGCTACCAGATGCTTGTTGTAAAAAACATGGAATGTCGATGCGAGCGCTTCAAGATAGTTGGTCAACCTGTTGACCTTATAATCCTCTGTGATCGAATCCAACACAGAAGGTAATTCCAGTACTATTTTTATGAGTCTTTTCTCCTCAGGTTCGAAATTATAGCTATCGGGTAATATCCCTATGTGCAGATTTTTGTCTTTTGCTGTTCTGAAAATACTGCTTATTCTCGCATGAGCGTATTGAACATAGAAAACGGGATTTTCATTGCTCTTTTTCTTTGCAAGATCGAGGTCAAAAAGCATGTGTGTATCAGGATCGAACATGGCAAAGAAGTATCTTGTGGCATCGATGCCTGCTGCTTCTATGAGTTCATCAAGGGTGGAGAATGTCCCTTTCCTGGTGGACATCTTGACAATTTCTTTCCCCTTTTTGATATTCACATACTGATGTATGATAACCTCAAGAAAATCTTCAGAAATTCCCAAAGCCATGAGTGCGGCTTTCATTCGAGGAATATGCCCCATGTGGTCCGAGCCCCATATGTTATATACCTTATCGAATCCCCTCTGGTACTTATTGAAATGATAGGCAATATCTGTGAGAAAATAAGTGTGTGTGCCGTCGGAGCGAAGAACGACTTTGTCATTATCGTTAACAAAATTCGAAACTTTGAACCATAACGCACCATCCTTTTCATAGAGCAGGCTCGCTTTCCTGAGAATCTCAAGAATTTTATTAACTGTTCCATCAATCACAAGGCTTTTTTCACTGAAATAGTTATCAAACTCGATTCCCAGCTTATTAAGAGTTTCTTTCATGCTTTGGAGCATCTTATTCAGGGCAAAATTTGAGAAAAATTCCTGAGCATTTGTATCCCAACTGTCCAAAAATTTATTGCCGTATTCCCTTTTAATTTCTTTTGCCATATCAACGAGGTATTCACCTTGATAACCATCTTCGGGAAGTGGGATTTCCTTCCCGAAAAGCTGGTTGTATCTAACCCAAAGAGAATGGCCAAGCAAACGTATCTGGCGGCCAGCATCGTTGATGTACATTTCCCTTTTCACCCGGTATCCCCTGGCAGAGAAAATCCTGCAAAGCACATCGCCAAAAACTAATTGCCTTCCATGCCCAATGGTAAAAGGCCCTGTTGGATTGGCGCTTCCAAATTCAAATTGAACATTTGTTTCAGGCTTTACTTTCCAGAAAAATCTTCTTTCAAGTACCTCTTTCATAGCATGTAAATAGACTTCGTCAGTAAGTATAATATTAATGAATCCAGGTCCGGCAACTGTTGCGCTTTTTATATATTGCTCCTTCTCTAGCTCTCGGGAGAGGCTACTGGCTATTTCACGGGGAGCTTTTTTTAGGCTCTTTGCTAGCAAGAAAGCAACATTAGTGGAATAATCGCCAAAATTTTCATCGGGGATTTCTATTTTGAATATGGGAATACTTTCAACGCCTAATCTGTTGAGTGATTTTGTGATACTGTTTTCAAGCAGTTTTCGAAACATAACGCACCTCCGGGAATCTTCATTTTGATGTTTCGATTTTAAACAACAAATCGGAATTGCGGTTGATTTTTGTATAGTTTAGCGTATATTAAGCTGGCTTCATGAAACCAGAGCTGACAAATGCATTACAGAAATCAGATAATCGTACACAAAAGGCAATTTGCGCCTCTATGCTTCTTTCTTTGCTTTATACGATGTTTGAAAGATTTTAAACTCTCGGGTATTATTGAGTTAAAGACACCAAAATCAAAGGAGGTATAACTATGGCTGTAAACCTTAAAGGTAAAAGTTTTCTCACACTTTTAGATTTTACCACGGACGAAATAAGATATCTGATTGACATCGCAAAGCAAGTTAAGGCGGAGAAAAGAACGGGGATTGTAACCCAGAGGTTCCTTGGAAAGACCCTGGCAATAATTTTCGAAAAAAGATCCACCAGAACAAGAACAGCATTTGAGACAGCTTTTGGCGAGGAAGGCGGGCACGCTGTGTTTCTTTCAAAGGACGATATCCACCTGGGTGTCAAGGAAGATCTGGAAGATACCGCAAGGGTTCTTGGCAGAATGTTTGACGCCATCGCTTTCAGAGGGTTTAAACAAGAAACCGCCGAAACACTGGCGAAATGGTCTGGAATTCCCGTATATAATGGTTTAACCGATCTTTATCACCCAACTCAAATCCTTGCTGATTTCATGACGATTGAAGAGCATTTCGGAACATTGAGAGGGAGAAAGCTCGTTTACATGGGAGATTCAAGAAACAATGTTGCAAATTCTCTCATGATAGGCTCTGCTAAAATGGGTCTGCATTACGTTGCCTGTGGTCCAAAAGAGCTTTGGCCGTCTGAAGCTCTGGTTTCTCGGTGCAGAGAAATTGCAAAGGACACGGGTGCGAAAATTACTGTCAGCGATAACCCTAAAGAAGTCGTAAAGGAAGCCGATGCGATATATACAGATGTCTGGGCATCTATGGGCGAAGAAGAGAAACTCAAGGAAAGGATCGCTCTTTTAAAGCCTTATCAAGTGAATCAGGAACTCATGAATGCCACTAAAAAGCCTGACACGATTTTCCTTCATTGCCTTCCAGCCGTAAAAGGCAATGAAGTTACACGTGAAGTGATTGAAGGGCCTAAATCAAGGGTTTTTGAAGAAGCAGAAAATAGAAAGCACACGATCAAGGCGGTTATGATCGCTACTCTCTTATAAGCTTATAAAACGTGAGGAGGCCCATGATGAAAAAAATAGTGGTGGCAATAGGTGGAAATGCTTTGAACAAGCCTGGCGAAAAACCAACCGCCGAAGTTATGAAAACTAATCTTTATGGTACAGTTAAACACCTTGCAGATCTCATTGAGAATGGATTTGACCTTGTAATTACCCATGGTAATGGTCCCCAGGTTGGTAATTTGCTGGTGCAGCAGGAAATCGCAAAGGATACCTTACCCCCTTTTCCAATAGACGTTAACGATGCAATGACACAAGGGTCAATAGGATATTTGATCACACAAACATTATCCAACGAGCTTAAGAGAAGAGGTCTGAGTATCCCTGTGAGCTGCGTGCTCACGCAGGTAGTTGTAGATAGAAATGATCCGGGTTTTGAAAACCCAACGAAACCTGTTGGCCCTTTTTACGATGAGCAAACAGCGAAAACCCTACAAAAGAGCAAGAGCTGGATTATGAAAGAAGATGCTGGTAGAGGGTGGAGGAGAGTAGTGCCTTCACCAAAGCCCTTGAACATAGTGGAAATAGAATCGATCAAAACTCTCTTAGAAGCCGATAATGTTCTTGTTGCGGCAGGTGGTGGCGGGATACCTGTTGTGATAGATGATACTGGAGAGCTCAGAGGAGTAGAAGCTGTAATAGATAAAGACAGGGCTTCTTCTTTGTTGGCGCGGTTGATTGGTGCTGATATCTTTGTGATTCTAACTGCTGTTGATTATGCGTATCTGAATTTTGGGAAAAAAGACCAAAAAGCCCTGAAAAATCTGAAAATCGATGAGGCCAAACGATTGATGGAAGAAGGACAATTCGCTAAAGGCAGTATGTATCCAAAAATTGAAGCTGCTGTTGATTTCGTAGAAAAAACCGGACATCAAGCCATAATAACTTCGCTTGAGGGTGTTAAGAAAGCCATTGAAGAGGGATTCGGAACCAGGATTATCTTGTGAAAAGATTTAAATTGCATGCCGGGCAAATTGCCCGGCTTAATTTTAGTAAGTAGTTATGCTATAATTGAACAGAACGAATGATTGAAAGGAGTGATGACAATGCGTGGTGAAGTTACAAGGACGAAAATCATGGAAGCTGCCATTAAGGTTATCTCTCAAGAGACAATTGAAGGCTTGAGCACCAGAAAGGTGGCGGGAGAGGCAGATGTGAATCTTGCTGCCATACATTATCACCACAGATCTAAAGAGGGAATGCTCATTGACCTGTCAAGATATGCTATAAACAATTACTTACTTCCCAAAATTAACCGCCTTTTTGAAGAAGGTCTCGAACCAAAAGACTTTATTGAAGCTATGATTCAAGTTGTCAACGAAATGGATGAGGAACACGAAGATGTGTTGATAACCTTGATTTACCTGTGGCTTTACGGAAAGAAAAACAGGAGAATCAGGGAGATAATGCGTTCTTTTAAGTCCCAAATTGAAGAAAATATCAAGGAAGAACTGATTAAGCATATGTCAAAGTCCAGAGCTACCCGGGTTATAAAAAGGCTTTCTCAGCTTCTTTTTGGATATGCTCTGGATCTCGTTATAAGCGGAGAGTCCATGAATGAAAAGGAAATAGCTGATATTGCAAAGAGATTGTTATAACACGAGGTGGTTTCTTTGTCCGTGATAGCGATTACCAACCATAAAGGTGGAGTAGGGAAAACCACCCTAACTTATAGTCTTGCTTATGAATACGCTTTGGGAGGATACAGTGTATTGCTTGTGGACCTTGATCCGTCAGGCAATCTCACCATAGCGATGGATCAGGATCCATATGAAGACGGAGAAATCAATCTCGCAACTATCATATCAGAGGGGGAAAGTTTTGATCCGAATCGTTTGAAAAGATCTGTTACCAAAGGTTTTGCCACTATCGACATTCTTCCATCAAATGACGAGCTATATCGGGTAGAATCCATGGGGAATGGTATTCAAAGCCTTTTTTCGTTAAAGGATTATTTGAACGAAACAGGGCTACACAGCAGTTATGATTTCATATTCATCGATACCCCCCCTAACCTTGGCATTTTGACAAACATCGCTCTGGTCACCAGCGATTTTTTTCTTGTGCCAGTAAGCCCTGGAAAATACGCATTAAAGGGGCTTGATAGAATGTTCAGAGTGGCCACAATGGTGAAAAAAAGAATCAATAGAAGCCTTGAATTTCTTGGTATAGTTATCAACAACTTCCGCAAGCATGAACAACCATCCCGCGCACTTGAAAAGTCCGTCATAGACCTATATGGAAATGCCTATATAACTCCTCCCATCAGGCGGACGGTTGATGTGCAAAAATCCGAGATAATCAGCGAGCCCATACAGCTGGCCTTTCCTAACTCTCTGGCTGTGAGGGATTTGAAAAGGCTCTCACAGGGGGTGCTTAAACGTGTCAAAAAGCAGGAAATTTGATATGGATTCTCTAACTTCAATGATAAAAAACACCGTTAGAAGTAATAATGATGATAGAGAAAAAGCTCTTGAAGAATTTGAAAATGAATTTTATGGGAAGCTAAAGAACAGAAAAAAGAAGCTCTTAAAACCTGAAAAGAGAACGAGGGAGAAGTCTGTAATAAATGAAAAAAACGCATTCAGTTCTTTCATAGGAAGAAAGGATCTAACTTCTACTGAAAAATTAATGCTCATTTACCTATCACATACTTCTTTTAAGAAAGATGGCGTATCAATCAGTATCAGATCGCTTGCTTCTGCCCTCGGCATAAACAAGAACACAGCTTTGGATACACTGATGAGCCTTGAACTCAAAGGACTCATAGAGAAAGAATCAACGCCACGAGGAACGCTCATTAAATTACTCGTTCGTGTGGGGATGCCATGAGCAGGAGTGGAAAGTGGATACTCGGTTATTTTATCGCTTATCTTGTTTCTTTGTTCATTTTCCCAATGACAACTCGTGTGCTAACCCTGAGCGTGTTGATCGGAATGATCATCATTGCACCTGCAAGGATGGTAAATAAAAAGGGTTATAAACGATTACTCTCGCTTCTATCTCTTGGCGCTATTGTTTTGACTTTTGTATATCTTTTCTATGTTGCGGTTCCTATAATCATCAACGGAGTAAAGAGCTTTCAATCAGGACTTGTTGACCTTGATATCGATAAGTTCTCATCCAATTTCAGAGAGCCTTTCGGAAGTTTTATCAACGATACTTTCGAAAAGGCTGGTTCCATGCTTGGAGATATTCTGCTTCAGGCAAGCCTTTACATAAGTAAAAACATAGCTTCGTGGATCACTTTTGGGATCTTGCTTGTTGTTGCTTCAGTTGTTTTAACTGCCAGGTCACGGTCTTTTTTCAGGTATAGAGCAGTTCGCACCCTGTTTCCGAACTGTGATAGTAGTGAAGTAACCAGCTTTTTCGAAGGTTTCTATAGAGATCTCCAGGGCTATATTACCGGGCAATTGATCGTGGCACTTGCAGTGGGATCTGTGATAGGTTTTGGGGCTTTTGTTTTTGGCATTCGTCAATCTCTATTTCTTGGATTGCTTGCCGGTATTACAAATTTAATTCCCTTTCTGGGCGTTATTATCACCGCTATTCCGCTACTTGTAATTGGTTATAGCAGCCACAGTGAAAATCCGCTCATTGGGATTGTGCTGGCCTTGTTACTGCTAATTCTTGCTAATCAACTGGAAATGTGGGTACTATCACCAAGAATAATGTCCAAAAGATTAAAGCTAAACTGGTTTATCATACTCCTTTCAATAATAGCGTGCAGTGAACTTTTTGGAGTGTATGGAATAGTGCTTGCTATTCCCCTTGTTATTTTTATAAGACGTTACTGGGGAACCTTTGTTACGAAAGAGGTGAACGGTTATGGGAATATACGACAGGGATTGGTACAGGGAGGAACAAGAGAAAAAGCCCCCTCTAAAGAAGAGGGGACAAAATAAATCTTTTCTTTTTGGTTTTGTTGTGGGCTTGGTATCGGGTATAGTATTGACTGCTCTTGTATGGATTTTTTGATCAAAAGTCAAATTCTATAAAAGGTCTTAGCTCATAGGTGATTTTCCTGGATGTATATTGCTCGAAATAATCTCCGAAATAAAGACTAAAATCTGAACCAATCTTAAATCCCCAGAGAGTTCCCTTCAAATTGACAGTTAAGATATTCGCCTTTTTTAACTCGCCAACAGGCCCTCTCCAGGACTCAGGATCAGTGAATTCTCCGGGTTCATCGCTGGGTTCATTCATGTTCAGATATGGAGTATCCAGTGTAACTTCTCCCTGTACAAAATGCTCAAATTCAACAGATGCTGAAATAGCGCTTCCCAACCATTCCAGGAGCAGTGAGAAAGCGTTGAGATCAGGTCCATATTTAAAGCCCAAAGGATATTCATTTGCGTCTCTCGCACCGGGAAGCTCTGATTTTGTTATGGTTCTATTGGTGATTTTTAACAGTGGTTGCCATCTGTTGTACATCCACGTGTCGGTGTGGTACGCTTCAGCAGAGATACGAAACATACCAGAAAGGCTTTCAAGGAAATATTCTGCACCCAGACCATATGCCATGGCTGAAGGCTTTCCGCGAGCACCAGCTTCCGTCGGTGCTGAATAATCATCCATGGTGAATTCGCCATAGATCTGTAATCCCTTGAATGGTACTAAGGAAAAGTCCAGAGACATCATGACGTTTGAAAATCCCTCGCCATAGGTGTTGTGAAACACAATGAAGGGATTGAAATCAGTGAGGTCGGGATGTTTCCCCCCAACTACGTTGATTTCGCCCACGCCAATCCGCAATCGCTTGCTGAGCTTTATGTCAAAACGATGTCCAACAATGAGTTTTGAGGGCTCATCATATACCTGGTCTTGATTGAGGTCCCAGTAATGCGG
>Ga0209834_10001016_pt1 | contig 16247 bp, 15 predicted proteins | sample Mar14236cmmetaG_FD_184134 | JGI IMG/M metagenome (GOLD analysis project Ga0209834, IMG submission 184134) | Marine hydrothermal vent microbial communities from Guaymas Basin, Gulf of California to study Microbial Dark Matter (Phase II) - Marker... ...
AAAGGAGGCGATAAAAATGAAAATTTCAGATTACTACAATTGGTTGAAAAGAGACTGGGCTAAAATCGGTTTAGTTCTTTCTCTTTTCATGTTAGTTTTCCTTTTTGTTTTTGTAAGGGAGAAAGATTTTATAGTTTTTCTAATTCTTTTACAGACACCTCTCTATATGCTACATGAAACAGAGGAATATGTATTTCCTGGGGGGTTCGAGATATTTTTCAATAGAAAAATATTCAAAGTCGAATCAGATACCAAACCGTTGAATGAAAATTTCATATTCTTTATTAATATTATATATATTTGGATATCTTTGCCCCTTTTTGGCATTCTTTCATTATACAAATATGATTTTGGAATATGGATTCCGTACTTTTCTTTCTTTGCTGGTGTATCACATGTTTTGTTAGGTATAAAAGCTAAAAAAATATATAACCCTGGATTGATTGTCAGTCTTATTCTTAATATTCCTGTGGGTGCCTGGACTGTTTATTACCTCTACAGCAATAAGATAATAAACTCTCTTATTATAAATTTTCATTGCGCAATTGGACTGGGAGCAAATTTAGTTCTTCCTATCATGGGTGCAATTATTTATAAAAGGCACATAAAAAAACAGACAATAGGATAAAACAGTCAAAGATGTAACTTGAAGGGAATTACTGAAAAAAAGAAATTCCATAATTGTTATGGCATTGAAAATCAATCGCTTTCTAATTTAATCAAATGATACAATATTTCTAAGGTGAACTGCTGCGAAGGGTTAAACCCTATACCCGCTGAGATGGAAATTGAAGCATTAGACAGACTTTGTCCAGATTTTGAAAGAGCTGTCAATCAAGGGAGGGTAATTCATGAGAATTTCCATAGGAACTGACCATGCGGGATTTCGAGTTAAGGAAGCAATTAAGAGCTTTTTAATGCAAAAGGGGTATAAAGTAATCGACAATGGAACATACTCAGAGGACTCTGTTGATTATCCGGACTTTGCCAAGAAGGTTGCTCAAGATATTTTGAACAATGAAGCTGACTACGGAATTCTGCTGTGCGGTACCGGTATAGGAATGAGCATTGCGGCGAACAAATTCAAAGGCATCAAAGCAGCTCTTTGTCTTTTACCTAAGATGGCGAGCTTGTCGAAAATGCATAACGACGCAAATGTGCTGGTGCTTCCCGGCCGATTGATAGGAATTGATCTTGCCCTGTGGATTGTAGAAGCCTTCCTTGAAAGTGAATTTGAAGGTGGACGTCATGAAGAACGCGTCAAGAAAATCGAAGAGTTCGAAAATCATGAAAATTGTTTATGAAGAAGGACATTCTGTCCACGTCCCAACAAGAGAGATAGAAAACGGAGAGTGGATAGAAAATCCAGAGAAGCCGGAAAGAATAGAATCAATAAAAGAATCGCTCTTGCGAAATTTCGCGTCAAATTTTGTTCGTGCCAAGCAATTTTCCGACACTTACCTATATATGGTTCATTCTGAGGAGTACGTATCTTGGCTGAAAGAAAAGTGCTCAAATCTATCTGAGGGAAGTGAATACATAACCGAAGTTTTTGGCCATGATCGATGCTTTGATACAGGAACACCTGTTTTAAAGAAGACATACGAGGCTGCCAGGCTCGCACTGGATGTTACGCTTACAGCAGCGGAAATCGTTCTGTTTGAAGAATCCTTCGCGTACGCTCTCACAAGACCACCGGGTCATCACGCAACTGGTGAGCTGAGTGGAGGATACTGTTATTTTAACAACGTTGCAGTGGCGGCAAGTTTCTTTATGAAGCACGGCATCGACAGGGTGAGCATACTGGATATAGATTTTCACCATGGAAACGGTACTCAGGAAATCTTTTATTCCACAAAAAACGTTCAGTATGTATCAATTCACGGCGATCCCAGAATCTACTATCCATGGATAAGTGGAAGAGCAAATGAGGTAGGAATCAACGATGGAAAAGGATTCAACATAAACTTTCCTCTCGGAAAGGCATCGAACTGGACAGAGTACAAGAAAGCCTTAAAGACAGCAGTTCATGAGATAGAAAACTTCTCACCACGTGTTCTCATTGTATCACTTGGATTTGACACGCATAGAGATGATCCAGTGGGAGATTTTGCCCTTGAAGATAAAGATTACGAGGAGATGGGACAAATTATATCGAAAGTAGCTCCACAAATACTCTTCGTTCAGGAAGGCGGTTATAATCCCTCAGCAAATGCCAGAGCGGCTTGCCACTTTTTTTCCTTTCTTCTTTAAAAAATTCTTTGGAAAAGGTCAACACCTCTTCTGTACAGTTCTCTGTAAACACCGAACAAAGTGGAATAAGTTTCGTATTTACTTTCATCAGGCTTGATAGTTTTGTCAATCTTTACGAGCTTTTCAGCCGTCTCTAAGTAGTGTTCATTTTTAAAAACAGATATGCACAAAATGGCCGTGCCGAGCAATTCGGATTCCAGCGTGGCGGGAACTTCTATCTCTTTTCCAAGAACATCGGCTTTAATCTGATTCCAAAGATCGTTGGTAGCCTGCCCCCCGGTTGTTCTAATTTTCTTGACAGCGGCACCGGATTTCTCCATCCTGTCGATCAAATCTCTAATGCCAAAGCTCACACCCTCCATCACAGAAATGAGCATCGTCTCAAAACTGTCTTCTACGGATAATCCCCAGAACACTCCTCGAGCTTTAGAATCCCAATGAGGACTCCTTTCTCCATTTAAATACGGCAAAAAGACAATTTTTGTCGGACGTCTGATCTGATTCAGTTGTTGCAGATTTCTGGATCTGTTCTTAAGCTGTCTCACTCTGTGTACAAACCACTCATAGGCTTTTCCTGTAGTGCTCATAACACCACTTATTTTCCAGAGATTCGGCACAAAGAACGGTGTCGTCATTAACCCACAGGTTTTAATACAACTTCTACTGCAAAGCGTCACACCCTGCGAAGTCCCACCTCTATCACAAAGATAACCATCCTTCAAGATTCCCGTACCAATTAGTGCCATGGCGAAGTCTGGCGCTCCAGCCACCACATAAACTGTTCGATGTAATCCCAGGACTTCTGAAGCTTCTTGGGTAAGATTGCCAACTACAGAACCCGGCTCAACCACTGGAGGTAACATAAAGTGTGTATCAAGATGAAATCTCTCTATAGTATCTTTTCTCCACGGCAGAAAACCTTCAATGGGAAATGTCGCGTTAACAAGGCTCCCTGTGAGTTTCAGTTGCAAAAAATCGCTCGGCTGCAAAAGAAAGACGCGTCTATCAATATGCTCTTTCAGCCATTGAAGCTTCAACAGTACAGATCTTTCCTGCTCATCAATGCTGTTATCTTCTTCCTTCAGATCGTCTGGCAGTTCACTCTTTCTTTTATCAAGCCATGTAATTGCGTGTCCATGTGGTGATCCATTTTCATCGATAGCGACAATCGTTGGTCCCTGACCCGTGATGCTCATGGAACAAATCCGATCTCTAATCTGCTCATCAATGTCGAGAAATGCTTTCATTACGGCACGCCACCAATTTTCGGGATTCACCTCATGAATTCCATTTTTCACAACAGCAGAACAGCGAACCTGACGAAGGCAAACACGAGATCCATCTTCATCAAAAACAGCGACTTTTGTGTTAGTGGTACCAACATCAATAGCGGCGAATAGTTCAGACAACACCAGCGTCTCCCCTTCTCTTATGATTAAGAATCTGCTCAAATTCCCGGTAAGCTCTACTGAATTTAGTTTTATCAATTTCCATCATTCTTAAAACAAGCATATCAACGACAAACATCTGAACATATCGAGTCAAAAATCCACCTTCCGGAAGAACCTTTGTCCGCGTGTACGTTGGCAAAACAATGTCCGCTTCCTGGGCAATTGTCGAATCAGGTGGAGCCACAGCGATCACCACTGCACCAGAATGTCTTGCGTATCGCATTGAATCCAGAAGATCTCTCGAAGAATGACTGCTCGAAATAGCTATAGAACACCCTTCTTTACCAATACGCGAAGCAGATATGCTTTGAAGAAAAGGATTGTGAAAACAATTGACTTGATAGCCAAATTCTTTGAGTTTGAGAAACAGATCGTTGGCGGCTACAGAATCGAATCCAAAAGCAAGGATATCCACCACACTTGATCTTGTCACAACCTGTGCGGCCTTTTTCAATTCAGATTTATCTATTAGCGACAAAGCTTCTTGAACATTAGCAAAGACAAATGTGGCCAAGTCTGACGAAATATCTGCAACACGATTCATGTCCACTTTCATAGATTTCATCAATTCCATTTCCTGAGCAACGGCGATTTTTAACGATTTGAACCCAGGAAACCCCATTTTCTTACAAAACTCTACGACAGTTGATGGCGCTGTGCCGGTTTCCCTCGATACCTGTACAATGCTCATATTTATCAAGCGATCGGGATTATCTTGCAGAAACTGCGCCACTTTCATCTGGGCTTGCTTGAGGTAAGGAGTTACATCCTTCAAACTCTGAAACACACTTTTCTGGTTAGTCATGTCTCACCTGCTTTCTCATGGCATATACAACCATTGACGTTAGAGTAACGAAGAACGGTATTGTAAGCAACAGATCAGCGGACAAATTCGTTACTGCCTGTAATAGATTCGATAAAGCGGAAGCCGCTCCAAAAATAAGAGAGGCCACAAGAACTCCCAGGGGATTTCCTCGCCCCAAAACAACAGCTACCAAAGCTATCCATCCTCGGCCACTGCTCATCCCACCGACAAAAACCCTCATCGGAAGCGATAACACAGCACCTGCAAGTCCGCAGAAGACTCCACTCAGCAAAAATGAAAGCACTATGTGTTTCTCTACAGATATACCAACACTCCTTGCAGTCTCTGGATTTTTACCCACTGTTTGCAAATGATAACCATAGGGAGTTTTGAATACCACGAAATAAGTGATTATAACAAGGGCAAAAGCGAGATACTCTAAAATATTGTATCCACTCAGTGCTCTGCCCAACAGGGGTAGATCGTTCAGCAGAGGTATCTGAAGTCTGCCCAAAGGCTCGAAACTTGTGAATGTTACTGTACCCTTGCTTCCAAGCAGTGTACTGCTGAGAAAAACTGTCAGCCCCGCACTCATGAGATTCGTCGCCAATCCGGCAACGAATATATTCGCTCTGAGTTTGATCCCAAGAAAAGCTGTTATTCCTGCGAAAGCTGTGGATATCGCTATGCCACTCAAAACACCAACTACAACGCTGCCAGTCATATCCGCAGCGAGTACCGAAAAGAAGCAAGAAGACAACATCATACCTTCTAATCCTATGTTCAATATTCCCGACAGATCTGTGAAAAGGCCTCCAAGCGCTGCTAAAAGTATTGGGACCGTCATCGAAACAACCGTGTGAATGAATTCTCCTATCATGCTGTTTTCGCTCTCCTTCGTTTCTTGAGGAAGAAAGCAAGTCCTTCTGCCGTTACAAGATAAAACACACTTGCCTGTATTACGCGAGCTACCTCAGGTGTGATATCAGACATTAAGGCTCCAACTTGAGCTCCACTCTCCAAATAGGAGAAAAACAAAGCAGATGGAATTACAAGAAGTGGATTGTTTCTCGCTATAAGCGCGACCGCAATTCCATTCCAGCCGTACCCATAAGAGAATCCCTTTATCATGCGACCATGAATTCCCAGTACATCAATCATTCCCCCAAGTGCTGCCAATCCTCCACTTAGAAACATAGCAGTAATCCACGTCTTTCTCACATCTATTCCTCCATACGACGCAAAGAACTGACTGCGGCCTGTGATTCTAAGCTCGTAACCCCAGGTGTGGCGAGAAAATATTAAATATATCACCACAGAAACGGCGATAGCGAGCAGCAACCCCGAATGAAGCGACGATGGAAGCATGAGTTTTGAAAACATCAGTTTTTCGCTGACATATGGAGAAGCTGCGAGACCCGCTAAGGGATCTGTGAAAGGCCCGGCGAGAAAGAAATTCACTATATAGACCAGAGAATAGCTAATCAAAAGCGATGAAATGAGTTCATTTACATTCCATTTGGATTTCAGATAACCCGACACCGCTGCAACACTTCCACCAGAGATGAAAGCAGCACCGAGAATTACCACGATTGTCCACGAACCGAAATTGCCCAATTTGTAAGCTATATATGTACCGATCAAGGTTCCAAAATAGAGCTGACCCTCAAGGCCAAGGTTGAAAGCTGAAGAAGAGAAAGATACAGCCGCTGCGAGTCCCGTTAAAATTAGAGGAACAGCCGAAGCCAACATATTACCAAAAAAGTAAGAATTGCTGAACGAACCAAGAAAGAAAGCTCTTGCCGCTTCCAAAGGCGAGGAGCTCGTCAGTGTTATTACGAGCAATCCGAGCAGGAGCGATATTACAAGACTCATAAGAGGAGGAATTGACTTTCTAAACCACATTAGATTTCACTTCCCTAAAGTCGCATCTGGTTCCTGTCATGTATTCGCAAATGTGTGCCTTTGTCAAACTTCCGTCGTTAGACAAATTCGCGTAGATAGATCCCCGAAATATCACAAGAATTCTGTCTGCAAGATGAAGAAGCTCGTCGAGATTGCTGGAGACGAGAAAAACACCCTTCTTTCTCTCTTTTAAATCTTCAATGAAGTTATACACAGCCAAACTCGAACGAATATCAAGTCCCCATGTGGGTTCGCAAACAACAACAACTGAAGGATCTGCGCTAAGTTCCCTTGCGAGAATCACTTTCTGAATATTCCCCCCAGAAAGAAATCTCACAAGGCTTCTCACCTTTCCTTTCACATTAAACCTGCTAATCAATTCAGCGGCATGGGATTCAATCGTTCGTTTTGAGAGCAGTCCCCATTTCGAAAAAGGGCTTACATGGTATCTGTCAACCACGATATTCTCAGCAATTGTAGAATCCAGGGAAGATCCAACCCCTAACCTGTCCTCTGGGATGTACCCAAGCCCCGTTTCTCGTCTCTGTTTGGGAGTCAGCGTGGTGATGTCTTTCCCACACAGAAAAACCTTACCTGATGATGCCTTTCTCAGACCGACTACAGCTTCTACAAGTTGCAGTTGACCGTTTCCAGCTACACCGGCAAGACCAACTACCTCACCTTCATGAACTTGAAATGACACATCTTTAACTTTGTAAATCGTCGTATCCATGACGCTTAAGTTCTGGACCTCTAACAAGATCTTCCCTCTCTGAAGCTTTTTTCTTTGAAAATGAAAAGAAAACCTTTCTCCTACCATATGGTATGCCAGCTCTTCCTTTGTCGTATTCTGCACCTTATTTTCAAAGACTGTTTCTCCCTGCCGAAGAACTGTTACTTCATCCGAGATACTCATGACTTCATTTAATTTGTGAGTTATGAATATGATGGTTTTTCCTTTCTTCTTCAACGTTCTTATGTTTTCAAACAGCTCGGCAATCTCCTGCTCTGTGAGAACAGAGGTGGGTTCATCCAGAATCAAAATGTCCCCCCCTCTGTACAGTATTCTCAGTATTTCCACTTTTTGCTTTTCGCCGATGCTGAGAGCTTTCACTGGAACATCAAGGGGGACGCGTAAGCCAGAATCAAGGTATAGGTTTTCAGCAATTTCAAGGATTCGTTTCTTGAACACAAACGGACCTTTGTGAGGCTCATTGCCAAGAACTATATTCTGCGCGGCTGTGAAATCTTCAGCTAAAGAAAAGTGCTGATGAACCATTCCTATACCAAATCTGAACGCATCCTGTGGGTTTCTAATTCTGACAATGTGGCCATTTATAAAGATTTTTCCTTTGTTCATCGCTTCAAGGCCACACAGGATTTTCATAAGAGTAGATTTACCCGCTCCATTCTCTCCCACAAGAGCGTGAACAGTACCTCTCTTAACTTCCAATTTTGCTCCTTTGAGCGCTACCACGTTGTTTGATTCGTACACTTTGTGAATATCCAGCATCTGAAGATACTCCATACCTGCGCCCCCCTTGGCCAAGAAAATCACTCAGAAGCCAGTGGATCGATCACACCATTCATGAGATCTTTGTAGACCTGGATCATTTTTTCTCTTATGGACTCAGGGACGATTTCAATGTAATTTGGATCATCAAATGTAAAACCTATGACTCCTTCCTTCAAACCCCATCTCTCAACTGTTCCAAATGGGAGTTCTCCACGAAAGGCTCTCAGCAACGTGCTTTTCATGGCTTTATCGGCGTTTTTCAACGTGCATGCTAAGATGGTTCCCGGTGCGAAACTTATTATGTTCGAGTCCACTCCTATCACATATTTTCCCATTTCCTTTGCCTTTTCAATGACTCCTACTCCTGTACCACCCGCTATGATCAATATGATGTCAGCACCTTGGCTGTACTGGGCCTGTGCTAATTCGCTACCTTTATTGGGATCTGACCAGGTCCCCGCGGCGGAAAAGAGAACCTCAATGTTTTCATCCACAGCGTGAGCTCCGTTCTCATAAGCTGGTTTCATCCTGTTTGTCATTGCGGGATAAATGTCTCCAGCTATGAGTCCTATCTTCAAATCTGAATTTGCTCGTGGAAGAGAACTTTTCGTCACAAGCCCTGCAAAATACCCGGCGAGATAAGTCATTTCTTCATCTTTGAATCCTAAGGAGTAAACATTCGGCATTGGATTTGCTATACCATCCAGAAGAGCCAGTTTTTGGTTGGGAAACATCTGGGCAACTTTTTCGACACTTCTCGGCATTCCTTCAGTGAAGGTTACAACGAGATCGTATTGCTTCGACGCCGCAAGACTGAAGAGCGTTGGTTCCCACTTGGCGGGATTGTAACCCCCTTCAACCACTTTGAGTTCGAACCCAGCTTCGGCGGCTGCTTCTTCCGCACCTTTGACCATCATTTCGTAGATTGGATTACCTCCAACTTCACCAGTGATCATCAAAGCAACCGAATAGGAGAAAACAGCGACACCGATCAGCGACAGCACTGCAATTGCCGTCAAAACCTTGTTTACCATTGTTTCACCTCCCCTTAGATTTTCAAAACAGAGTAAGCCTCCTTCACGGTTGATCCATCGTGAACTATCCTTCGAAGAGCTTCTGTCATCTTTCCTGGATCCTGGTAGCCCCATATATTTCGACCTATTGCAACGCCAGAAGCCCCAGCATCAATAGCATCTTTCACCATCTGAAGTAACTGGAAAGGATCATCTGATTTTGAGCCACCCAGAACAACTATTGGTTTGTAGACACCCTCTGTCATCTGACGAAATTTTTCGAAATCTTTTGGATAATCTGTCTTGATTATATCGGCTCCCAATTCTACACCGATTCGCGCCGCCATCGCTATGTTCTCTGGAGTGTGTAATTCCCTTTTCACAAAACCTCCTGGAAGCATCTCTGCTAATACGGGAACATGCCATTTATGCGCTTCCGCAGAGGTTTTTGCCAAATAGTTAAGGGTTCTGTGCTCATCGGAAGTTCCAGGAAGACCCATACAGCCCACCGCGTCTGCTCCCAGGGCGAGAGCATCTTGAACACTGAAGAGCTGACTATAAGACTTGGGATCACAGCGAAGCATCGAAACGCCACCGTCAATTCTAAGTATAATTCCTATGTCTTTGAGTTGTTTCCAAAATGTCTTCACTATACCAAATGTAGTAAGAAAAGCATCTGCACCGTTATTAACAATGTCTTCGATAACTTTACCCGTTTCGATAAGATCGGGAAAAACATTCATAGCGCTCCCATGATCCATTGCGACGATTAACGTTTTGCCGTCATCCTTAAAAATTCTGTACATCCTCTTCATCGTGAAGATTGACATAACTCTCACCTCTCTCAACTTGTGCCTGAGTTTAAAAAACAACAATTGTTCTCTGATCCTTGGGCTCTGGACTATTTGAAAGTTCCCGTGAAAGTTCCTCGAGCTGAATCTTCTTTGTTATGAGTGGGTTAAGTTTCATGCTCTGAATTAATTCAGCTGCTCTGGCAAAGTCAACTTTTCTTCTACCCTCTGTCCCGTATACTGAGAGTTCTGAGTAGTGAACTTTGTTCCAGTCAAGAGGCATATTTACACTGGGATGAATCGACGTGTAAAGAACAATTTTACCGCCTTTTCTGATAACCTCAATTGCCTGAGCCGGAAGCTCTGCCACCGGTGCCGTTACAAACACGGCATCGAATCCATGGCCTTCATTCACTGAAGAAAGTTCTCCGGACACCATTTCGGGTTTAAGTGCTCTCATATCCAAACTGGATGCGAATTTTCTCCTTTCTTCTGACGGGTCACTCAGAAATGGTACTGCACCTTTGAGACTTACCAACATGGCGTGCAGAATCCCCATTGTACCCGCTCCCATGATTAAAACACTCTCTCCAGCTTGAATATCAGCCTTTTCCACGCTGTTTATGCAGCAAGCAAGTGGTTCAACCAGTGTGGCAACTTCAGGATCAACATTAACTTTGAAAATTTGCTGCCTTTTGGCTACAACATATTGCGAAAAACCACCTGCAATCAAATACTTTCCTTCTACAACGCGAGCTTTTCTTGAATTCAGACAAAGATTGTCCAGCCCCTTTCTGCAGTAGAAGCAGTATCCACATCTGTTAATCATGTCTAAAGCGACAACATCACCAACCTGCAAGTCTTCAGAGAACCTGCCTGAAACGATTATTCCGGAAATCTCGTGTCCACCTATTACAGGAAAAGGCACTCTTAATTCTCCTTGAAACATCCTTCTGTCGGTTGTGCATACCCCACAAGCCCGAACCTCTATCAAGAATTCATCTTCGCTGATTTCGGGCATTGTTATGGGCTTAACGGTTCCCTTTCCTGGGGCTTCAATAACAAAACTTTTCGAAATCTTCATGAGATCACCTCGTATTTTTTTCTATATATATCGAATTTTTTTCGATAATATCATCTTTTCCCTCTATTGCCTATATCAAAGAGTTTCAAAATTTTCTGATCTCAAGCGATTATTAATTGTAACGGCACTGTTTCGACAGCGCTGAGAATATTTCTCAAATTTTCACCACTAAAAGTGCCTGCCGAGTTCTCTTGATGAGGCTGAGTTTATGCAAGATGAATAAGAGATTATAGTGTACAATAGCAGTGAGCTTCTCAAGAATGCGGATCTGAAGTCAAGGTTTTGACGTACCACGGAACCCACGTATAAGGAGATGAGGATATTATGGAGAAAGAAGAACTGGACGCGTTTGTCCTTACCGATGAGAATGGAGAAAACCATCACTTTGTTCTGCTTGGAGAACTTAGTAAGAACAACAAGCGATACTGGATTTGCGAAGAAATTGTAGTTGCAGAGAATGGAGAAATTGAAAGTTTTGGAGACATATATCCATTCAGAATAACCGAGGACAATGGTGAACTTTACGTTGATACGATAGACGATGAAGAAGAGTTTATCGATGTTTCCAACGCGTGGAACGAGATGGTAGAGGGAAATCCCGAGCTCCAGCAAATGCTGGATATGGATTCTGAGGGGGAAGTCGAAAAGTGAACACTGGATACACCCGTGAAGCCATATTTGAGGATTTGAGACGCAAGATAGAAGCTGGTTACTTGAAAAATGGCGAAAAGCTACCTGCAGAAGAAAAGCTAATGAGGATTTACGGCGTTGGTAGATTGACCATTAGAAATGCCTTGCAAGACCTCGTCGAAAAGAAGCTGGTCAAAAGAGTTAGAGGAAGAGGTTCATTCGTCATTTCACAGAAACTGGATCCACTTACAATGCTGTTTCCCGACACCTGGTCGTGGCAATGCAAAAGAAGGAGAATTGTCGAAGCGGGTAGCACACTTTCACAAAATTTAAACATTCCATCCGACACACCTGTTCTTTTGTTTGAAATCCAGTGGCGAGAGAAAGAAGAGCCCATATGCAATGAAAAGTTCTACGTGAATCCCCTGATAATACCAGAAATTCTGAAAATGCTTCACGGTGAAATTGATATTCATCCTTTAAGTCATTTGTCAAGAAGAATAGAGATAGCCTTTGTCAGGGAAAATTATGCTGTGACAAATGCTCCCAGATCGCTTGCGGGACATTCAAAATCAAAAAAGAATCCACTAAATCTATCCGCCCTTGAAAAGACATCTATATACCTGAACAACGTTTTTAAAGCTATTGCTGTATCACACTCTATCTACAAACCTGGACAGAATGTTTCCATTCTCAGAAGAATCTAACTGCATTTCGACCAGCCACATGTTTTGCAGGAAACACAGCCCTCTTGTTTCACGAGCGAATTCTTTGAAAGGCACGCTGGACAATATGCGCTACCATCAGCATCTATGTAGTAGCCTTCATACCACTTCAAATCATTCGCTACAACAAATTTTTCAACCTCTTCCTGAGTTTTCATAGTGCCATCAATGTGCACGACTTCCTGCTCCTGGGGAAGCCTTTCCCCCCAAAGAGATACAAAATCATCAATAGCCTTTTTTATTTCCCTCCCAACGTTGCGAACATAATCGCCTTTAACCTTCGTGAGTTGCTCTATTATTTCTTCAGCCGAAACACCCACTCGTAGCGCAGTGGAGGAAAGTCTTCCAATGGCTTCAGCAGTCTCTGTGCCATTGGAAAGGAATATTTCCACTGCCTCACCACTGTCATCGAAGGACACTGTAATATAGGTTGTTCCACTGTCAGATTTATATTTTCTTGTAACACTTCTCAAAGTTTCCTTCCTCGGTCTTGCTCGTAGTTTACGCTTTTCATCGAGTATGAAGAACTGAACTTTTGGAGCGTCTTTTGTTTTCAGACTCATGGCAGGTGTCAGAACTTGCGTTTGGAGTGAGCCATCACGATAGACCGTCAAACCTCTTATTTTGTGTTTTAGAGCTTCGATATAAATGTTCATTACTTCATCTGTGGTCGAAGACTTGGGCATATTGATTGTCTTGGATATGTTGTTGTCCAAGTAACACTGAAAAGCCTCCTGCATCAAAAGATGATCAATGGGTTTTATATCGTGCGAAACCACAAAAACACTCTTTATCTTTTCAGGAATATCGAGATGCTTAAGAGAACCTTTTTCAACTAAGTCATCCTTTATTTTTTCCATAAGCTCAGGATCAAGCTTTTTTCTAAGAACTTCATTGATGTAGAACAGAGATTCTCTCTCATCAGTATTTTGCTTATTCACGTACCTCAGATATGCCAGTAAGAAATTTGGTTCAAGACCAGAGGATGTATCTGCTATATTGGAAATGGAACCAGTGGGAGCTATGGCCATTACCGCGACATTTCTTTTATATTTTTTCGCCAATTTTCTGAAATGCTCCTTGATTTCCTCATCATATTTACTTTCTCCCATGGAAAAGGGTATAAAGCTTTCCTCAGTGACATAACGACTTTTCTCAAAGAGAGGAAAGTTCCCCTTCTCTTCGCCCAGGCGCGACGATTCTTCATGAGCATTCAACGACATGAACGCCATGATGTTTTGTGCAATTGCTCTCGCTTCTTGTGAGTCATAAGGGACTTCCATCTCATAAAGCAAATTAGCAAAGCCCATTATTCCGAGCCCAAGCCGACGTGATTCGAGAACTGATTTTTTTATCTTATCTAATGGAAACACATTGATGTCCACAACATTATCTAAAAATCGCACAGCGATCTTTGTGACCTCCTGCAGAGCCTTCCAATCAACATCATTTGTATCTTCAACATAGAACTTGGCAAGATCTATGGAACCTAAGTTGCAAGCCTCATACGGTCCCAGACCTATTTCACCACATGGATTTGTCGAGATTATCTTCCTTTCTGGATACAAAGCGTAGTATTTGTTCATTTCGCTTAGAAAAACCATTCCCGGATCTCCTGTTTTCCACGCGTTTTCAGCCATTTTGCGAAACAAACTCCTAACACTCACTTCTCTTTCAACATGGCTTCTGGGATGATGAAGCTTTATGGTACCATCGTCTTCAAGCAATTGAAGCATTTCCTCGCGAGGTCGTGTAATTCCGACAGAAATGTTAAAAAACCTGAGCACTTTCCGGCCATCGTTCGCCTCTTTGCTGCAGATGAATTCCTCGATATCTGGATGATCAATGTTCAAAATGCCCATCAACGCGCCTCTACGTCTGTAGCCTTGTTCCACCACAGAAACCGCCGAATTGAAAACATGCATAAAAGAAATAGGTCCCGAAGCTTTTCCATGAGTTCCCGCGACAAAACTGCCATTTGGACGCAAATCACTGAAATTACTCCCTATTCCTCCTCCCGCCTTCGTGATCAACGCATATTCCTTGACAGCAGTAAATATGTCTTCAATGCTGTCTTCAACAGGAATGACGAAGCATGCTGAAAGCATGTGCAAATGATTACGAGATGCCAGAATTTGCCCGTAATCCTCAAGTGTCACATTCTCAACGGGTTTCCAGAGAACCTCTGGGCTGACTCCCATGCCAGCGTTAAAGAGAGTTGGGCTGTTAGGTATAAACAATCTTGCACAAATAATATCGAAGAACCTGCTCTCTATGTTTTTAAGAAAATCCAGCTTTTCAGGGTTGGACATCTCGTTGAGGGCGGGATTGTTGATCAACTCTGCACTGGCTACTACTCTCGCCACACGCCTCGAAACGTCGTTCCACGAATCTTCAAGAAATTCCCCACTGGGAGTTTTCACAAAATATCTGTCTTTGAGTATCTTCATTGCATTCTGCGAAGGTTTTACAGCGCAAAATTTTGCGACAACGTCCGAATACATGAGAAACAACCCCCTTCTGGGGGTAATTATACTATATACAGTGGTATGTGGTAGAGAGATACTACATATTGTATTTTTCAGTTAACACACTATATGCAAGCGTCTTCAGAAACGCTGTTATATCCACATACTCAACTGGTATTGCACAACTCAGCGTCACAGGTGCAAAACATAGTATGCCTCTAATACCCGCCTTTTGTAAATCATTTGCCACGGCTTGAGCAGAGCTCGCTGGGACAGCCAAGATCGCAAGATCTGCTCTCTCACGACTTACAAAATCTCTCAGGTTAGCTATATCCAAAATCTTAAGGCCAGGAAGCAGTTCTGTACCAATCTTTCTTTTATCTGTGTCGAAAACAGCCACGACCTTGAAGTTGTTCTTTTCTAAAGCTCTAAAGCGGGCTATCGCTTTCCCTATGTTTCCCGCACCTACAACTATTACTTTCCACTGTTTGTGCAGTCCAAGAATTTTAGTAATATCGTTCAAAAGACTCTCAACTTCATATCCCACACCGCGCTTCCCGAACTTACCAAAGTGCGACAAATCTTTTCTAATTTGACTATCCTTCAAATGCAATCTTCTCGCGAGCTTTTGTGAAGATACATACTTAACTCCTTCGTTTTTAAGCCTTTCCAAACATCTGTAGTAAACTGGCATCCTTTTTATAACTGGCCTGGGAACTTTCACACACACACCCCCTGTACTCACTACTTCCTATTCAGCGTTTTTCGTTAAAGCTTTCACAACATATTTTACATTGAAAGCCCGTGCAATGTATACTTAAATTTTGGAGGTGAGAGTTGTGATTCAGACCAATAAGGATAAACTGGTTATGATCTCTGTTCAGGGGACGATCGTCAAACCTGAACATTCCGGTAGGCACTCAGTGGGACATGCGGGGGAAATATTCATGGTCCCCGGCACTGGTGGTATAACTTACAACATCAAAGTAGGGGATCCAGCGTTTGGTTGGGCAGCTGATCACGTTGAGCCCGGTGTTTCTACCATAGCGGATCAGGAAAAGAGAACTGGTGGTCCAAATCGCGGTTACAATTTCTACGCTTGCATCGGAAACGAAGCAAGGATCGTCAGTGGTGATGCGAAAGGAGCTATCGGTGTTGTTACAGGTCACCATGGAGGAGCCGAACACGTGCTCATAGATTTTCCGGACGAAGCCCTTGAGAAATTGACCCTCGACGATAAAGTTCTCATAAGGGGGTTTGGACAGGGATTGAAACTCGTAGATTACCCGGATATACACATTTACAACCTCGATCCAGGTCTGTTCGAAAAAATGAACATCGAGGAGAGCAATGGGGAACTTCTCGTACCAGTGGCAGCGGTGGTTCCTGGAATGCTTATGGGTTCAGGAGTTGGCTCTACCAGCATAGGTACAGGCGATTACGATATTATGACCTCAGACCGTAAGGCTCTACAGGAGCATGGGCTTATGAACCTGAAGTTTGGTGATATCGTTTTAATACAAGATCACGACAACACATATGGTAGATGCTATCGAAAAGGAGCCGTGAGCGTCGGAGTAATAATACACAGTGACTGCAAATACGC
>Ga0209834_10001020_pt1 | contig 16227 bp, 15 predicted proteins | sample Mar14236cmmetaG_FD_184134 | JGI IMG/M metagenome (GOLD analysis project Ga0209834, IMG submission 184134) | Marine hydrothermal vent microbial communities from Guaymas Basin, Gulf of California to study Microbial Dark Matter (Phase II) - Marker... ...
GCTTCGCTTGAAATCCTGGGCCCTCCGGGCTTCGGACAGGGCTCCTGACCTACCGGAAAACATCCCGCCTACAATTTCACTATTAAATCAATGATGATTGGGATTTGGGGGGCTTATATAGAGGTGTATTATGCCTGGATGTTATTTTTATATAAAACAGGTTGCCTTATCATACCGACCCACAGCCCCTCGAGGTTCGGGATCTTCAACCCTTCCGTTGTCAGGGTCTTCGACAAGCTGTGGGGCATCCAGACATTGCGATCGTAAGTCGCTGTATTCCCGTGTGTTATGGCAGAAGGGGTGTTGTTCTTGTAAGTCGTTGATTAACTTAAAGATGCAACGGTCGTGTATCCCGTTGGCAGGGATAGAGTTGTACAAAAGTGCATAAAAAGATGAGAAAACGAAACCATTTTTTTGAATTCCCGGCCAGCGATCACACGGGCGCTCTGTATATAGGATTCCGATATTCGCCCCCGGACCGCACTATGATTGAAACGGTTTTACCCGACGACCTGTATTCTCTTTTTGGTTTGCTGGATTTTTGTAAAATGAATCAGCAGATGGAGTATAATGGAGGCGTCCTGCTCCGAGACATTCTCAATTTCATAGCCGGATTCATATGAAGCCCCGTCTTTACTCCTTCGGCACCACATGCACCGGGCGTTGAATATAAGGTACTCCTGCTGAAACACCTTCGTCGGAAGCACTATCCGGCAGTGGAGTAAATCATTTTTTTCGACCGGCTTTTGAGTGATGAGCCGGACTCCCCGGGTGCTTAGATCGGCCAGTCTTCCTATCTGCCTGTAGCTATGTTGTTCGTAAACCGGAAGGAATGTATCAATATCGTATCTGGTCGATTTTCGCCGGTTCTCAAGGTCGATAGTCGCGACTTCGCCGAAATTTCGATCGCCGATATCATCCATTTCAAGGCTGTGAGTCAGGTATGAAACCAGTTCGGCATCGATTCCGGTCATTTTTAGCCTGTATCCTGACTCCCACCGTCCCGCCTTGACATTTTTCCTGCACCAGCGGCATTCGGCATCGAAGACGATTTCGTTGCGCCCCAGAACTTTACCCGCCAATTCCACCCTGCACCGGAAGGTGGTGGAGGTTTTAATCGGTCCCGGAGTGATAATCATGCCCCCTGCTGAAGACAGATTGGCCAGGAGACCGATAGGCTTGCCGGTATAAAAATTGTAAACTGTCGGATACTCTTTCGGTTTTTGTCTCTGGTGTTTTCGGCGCTCTTTCATAGAAGTCGACCTGATAATAATTTAATCAAGATGTCCTTACTTCTGTATCGGCAGATTAAATAGCAGACTTAAGTTGTCATATTTGATCTGATTTACTATTTCACTGCAATTTCCGGGATTTAATCTCCAGTACCTAAGGCCCGGTTTCAATTCCTTACGGCAGTCGATATTTATTTATAACATTTGTAATTGTGGACGTATCTAATCTATGACCTTATGCTGTTCTCGTGGAAGTCCGTAATTCCGGCTTCCCTGTCAGCATGCCATTTTCAAATTAAAGGATATGCGGGACATATATTTGTGCCCGGAGTTAAAATAATTTTAAAAAGAGGCTGAATAATGAAATTACGCAAAGAAGAACTTCCGGTTGCCCTGAAACTGCCTGTCGCGACCTTTCGGGTCGGGGAATGGGATGATATCGCGGTGGCATATGTCGAGATGAAAGCCGGAGCGGATGCGACTCCTCTGCTGGAAGGACTGACCGATGATAAATGTCAGTGTCCGCATTGGGGCTATATGCTGAAAGGGGCGATTCATGTCCGTTACAGCGACGGCAAGGAGGAGATATGCCGGGCCGGGGAGATGTTTTACTGGCCGGCGGGACATACGGTCTGGGTGGAGGAGGACACCTCTTTTGTCGAGTTCAGTCCTAAAAATGAACTCAAGGAAGTGTACGATCATATCGGCCAAAAAGTAGCTTCGGCATCCTGAGAAATTTATATGTGATTGCAATTTTCGAAGAAGCCCGGGTGTTTGCCGGGGCTTTTTTATGTTTATTGATATAGCCTGAGATAGCGGTCGGAAATTTGGAAAATCGACAGAAATCCCCTTTGAAAAACAGGATTTCATCAGTAATTGTATTCCGGATTACGATTACAGCAAAATATATTGTCGTGAAAAGGTGTTAAATATTATTATATTGGCATATGGTGGGGCCGGGCACATCGGAATGGACGCCCGTTATGAAAATTAAGATTGACAATCCATCCTTGATGATGATTCTCCTTCTGGAGGAATGTAATTTCTCATGCGTTCACTGTATTCGTGAAGACGAGCCGATGGATGCCGGTTACAAATTGTCTTATAATCAGTTCAAGGTATGCCTTTCAGATTGCCGCAGGCTGGAAAGTGTAAGCTGGGTTCACTTTTCCGGCGGCGAGCCAACCTTGTGGAAAGAAGGCAACCGGAGCCTGATAGATCTTCTGCTCGAAATCTCAATAAAAGGTTTCATCTCCGGCTTCACTATTAAGTTATTGCAACGTCTCCTATCAGGTTTCCGGGTGCAGGTTCATCGTATTTTGTTCAAGGGTCATGCCAGCCTATTATCCCTGCCGGGAGGGCTCTTTGTCCCATGCCCGGAAAATCCTCCGACACAATCGCCAGGGGAATATTTGCCAATAGTATACGTGCCCGCTGACCAAAACCTCGGTCTGCGGATAAAAATTCCGCATCAACTTTGATTAATGCGTTGTCAATCAGATTTGAAACATTGTGATAAAGTATTTGTGATGAAAATAGATGTCCCTTATATTTAAAATATAAACGTTGAAAATTTATTGCTATACAGCAGTCATATAATCCCAGATAAGATTATGAACTTCAGACCTTCCATAAAAGCCGATCTGAAAACGGTTATATCGGTTATATCATGGATACCGGATGCGAAGAGTTGTCTGAGCTGGGCGGGCCCCAGAGTCAGATTCCTTCTGGAGTTGGAACAGTTGTACCGGGATATCGAGTCTTATAAGACTCCAACTTATTCTCTTGAGAATGCAAAAAAACTGCTCCCATTGAATCAGATCAGATTATTTAAAATCAAAAGGGAACATTCGGCAAGAATCGTGGTCAACCCGTCATCGCGAGGCAAAGGTATCGGACGATTATTTCGCAAAGAGTTGATCAACGAGGCCGGAAGGCCTGACTGCCGAACCATTTCATTAAATGTCGATAAAGATAATTTAATAGCAATAAACCTCTATAAAAAACTTGGTTTTGTAGTACCACCCAAGCAACCCGGCGATATCAGAAAAAATATTGTCTATATGGAGCTTGAATAGTTCTATTTGTCAGAATTAGGATTCTTAGGAATAACTGCCGAATAAAACAAATAAGCCTTGGTGATTACAAAAGGGGATGGCGTTACTTATTCTGGGATCAATTATTAGTGAAGCGATTGTCATGTGACCGGAAATTCTCCCCTTAGACAACAGGACGTTCAAACCACAAAAAAAAGCGCTGGAAACCGGGGGCAAAAATAAGCGGCCCCAATATCACTCTCCCTAAACTTCTGTGAGCATCAGCTTCCAGATCCGAGTAGACTACGAGTGCATTGCTGAAACTAGGTGGAAATCAATTACTTAGGATGCACGGAGACAGCTGTTCCTACGATAAGATATTCTCTACTCAAAGCGAAGTCATCGCCAGGCGACAGTCTAAGGCGACGTTAGAATACCGCCATCCTGTATATCTATAATAATTCGGTTCGCCCCATATACAATTTTCGGCGATAATCCCCACGGCCCTACATTGTCTCTATATTTTTGTGTCCAGCTGATCGCATCGAGAGAAGTGTACACTGTGCTGATAATTGATGAGTCTTCTTCCTGTGGTCCCAACGCGACGAAGAGCGATCCAGTGTAAGCAAGACAATTCAATTCAAGACTTGGATATTGTGTCCAAGAGATACCGTTGGTTGACTTCGCAGATCCATTCTGACCGACCAAAACAAAACCAGAACCAGTATAGATAACATCGTTAAAGCCACTAAGACCACTAACTATCGAACCATTATGTCTAACAGTTCCATCAACACCAACCTCAACGGTATGTCCTGCGGTAGCAGCGATGGCTTTTCTCCGCCATAGTGGACTAGGTTCTGGTGTTTCGCTCCATGTCATACCGTCAGCGGATTTTAGGATGTCGTAGCCCGGGCTGTTGTTTTTCCAAGTCACAAACCCGTCATAATCTGTAAATAGCCCTAACGTGGTTTGCGCTGGGATGAATACTGTATCCCAACTCATTCCATCCTGGGAATGCCACAAACACCTGAATTCGCCCGCAACAATATGCCCATTGTAATATGCTACATTTTGGGCTTCAAAAGTTCCGGAGATGGATTGCCAAGACGTACCATCCGAAGACACTGCGGGAAGATTCGGGGCTGAAGTTCCAACCGCGACGAATTTATCCCCAGCCCAGCATATATCGTCCATACCGTCTAAAGCGGATGGTGTGCGTACTGTCCAAGTTTCTCCTATAACTGGATTGTCTGGGTCGTCTGGTCCGGATGAGGAATCCGATCCGCATCCAAAAAAACCACTCGCCACTAGTAAAAAAGAGAAACAGAGGTATATACACCCAGCACGATTTTTCCATTTCGCCATATTTTACCTCCTTGACTTAAAATCCACTTGTTGTTTATGATAGCAATTTACCCCCCCCCCTCGCAAGTGATTTTTTATCACAAAGAGTAGCGATATGAGCTGTAACTGAGGAGTCGGGGGCTGGCCACAAACCAGAGGTCAATAGATTCCCCTTGATCTTTTCTTGCAAAAGTATTAAAGTATCTGCGATAATACTTAATTAAAAGAGACCCCGAGAAAAAACGACCCATACGAAGCCGAAAATGATTCACATTCGATTGAGTGAGAAACTGCACCAAAAACTGAGGATACAAGTTGCCAGCGAGAATCTTACTATTCAGGACTGGGTAGAAAAGCTTATCGAGGACAATGTGAAGGCTGGCCGGCGGAAGCGTCCTTGAAATCCAACAACATTGAAGAAAAACGATATTACGTCTATGTGCGACATCCAACTGTTGACATACACCTCTTTCTAACATTTTTCTAACAAAACGAGCAAAAACAACAGACAATAAGGGAAAACACCAGGCACTGTGTTTCCCGTAAGTAATTGCTATTACTGCCCGTTAGTGTTTGGTGCTTTCTGTTGTTAGGACGTCAAAGCAAGCTCATAACCCGAAGCTCGCAGGTTCCAATCCCCTCCCCGCTATTATAATCAAAAGATTATCAATGACTTAGAAAGTCATAATGGATAAGGGTGGCGATATTTCTAACGGCTTTCTAACAGATTTGGTTAGAGCAGCTCTAAACTTACTTCAGTAAAGAATCAATACATTGATAATTATCAAATTAGCTATTGGAAAAAATTGAAAACAGAATTTAAGAAATAAAATAATTATCAGAATCCGACTGTTAAACGGCCGAATTCCTTGGCCTCTGTCTGAATGTGATCTATTCATAAGAATAGAATCTTGAGGTCGGCCGGGAATCGATTTTCCAGTCGTCTGCACCATTGGCAGAGCCAGCAACGCATAGGTGGGAATGCCTGCGTCGGTCTTCCACGCAACACAAGAGCAAGGTGGTTCCATCTCGATTCTATTGGCGACCGCATTAAGCAAGCCATACGCTGACTGTGTACTCTGCGATAATGTCTGAAGCATTGCGGTGAGTGGGTTAGTATCTCCCGACATAATTGGAGAATGAGGCATGATTATGCTTGGGGTCTCAAAGGACAAGCGGCCAATAGTTAATTTCCTGAATGAGGGTGAGATTACAACCCAATATCAGTCCGCCAGCGGGTGCATACAATTAATTAAATCGCTTACTCCAACGGTTGCTATGCCAGACATGATATCAGACATGGCATAGGGAATTACCAACTCGTTATTATGGATAATAGCACCGCAGGTATAAACGACATTTGGAACATACCCCTCGCGCTCTTCCTCACGCGGTGCAAGTAACGGTTCTTCCAAGCGTGCAATGATTCTTGCCGGGTTTTCAAGATCAAGCAGCATTGCCCCGATGCAATACTGACGCATGGGCCCGACACCGTGGGTTAGTACGATCCACCCATCATCGGTTTCCAAGGGTGAGCCGCAGTTGCCAATCTGAATGAATTCCCAGGGGCGTGTTGGTTCCTGTATGATTTTTGACTCCTGCCAGAAATGGATATTGTCTGAAAACATGATGTGATTGTTTTCTCCGTCCTGGCGCGAGAGCATAACGTAGCGATCATCAATCTTACGTGGAAATAGAGCCATGCCCTTGTTCTGTGCCGCCTTTCCGTTGAGGGTCAAAATGTTGAATTTGATAAAGTCCTTTGTTTCAATTAGCTGCGGGAGGATATTGAAGCCGTTATAGGCTGTATAGGTTGCATAATAGGTGACCTCGCCGTTGTCGTCAGTGAATCGCACGAATCGAGCGTCTTCAATGCCCCTGCTTTCGTTTTCCGAAACCGGAAAGATAACCCGTTCGGAAATAAGGTAATCGGGTCGGAAACTTATCTCATAATTGGAATTAGTAAGCCAGTACATGACATCGAATGTCTCATTTTGGCGCGCCTCAGGGAAAATGGGTTGTGAGGTGAGGGCCTCAATCTTTTCCCTCAATTCATTGTAGGTGAAGATTTCCGGCAGCTGACCAAGTAAATAAGCTGTTATCTCGTTGCAGGCCTCCATTTCGTCAAGCTTCAGATGGAAAAGATGCCGGTCGTAATCCGAGTCTAAATGGAGATCCGGTGTTTCAACATAATCGCTGATCGGCTCAAAGATAATCGTATTATCCTTGTTAAGAAAGCCGCTACGAAATACAATGGAGGAAACATGACCTTCGCCTGTTGCTCGCAAACTCATGATAAAGCGTATGCTGCCTTTGTCCAGTTGGCTTTGATCCGGGTGGGGAACGATTGAAGGATTAAAAAGGGCGGCCGATTCGATGGAATATTCCATGGTAAAATAGGCACCGATAAGAGCCCCTTTGGCTTCGCTGATCTCGGTATCCAAAGGAACAAACTCTTTTACCTTATTCAGGTGAAGCCCAAAAACGCGTTTGATGTTTTTGTGCCGTTCGGAAAAATCGAGAGTTATTTGTTCAAAAAGATTTTCGGCCGTTGCGTCAGGTAAATCTACTATTCGTTGAATGATTTTAGGTATGCGATATACGCCTTCGGGCAAATGAAGCTTGGCAATGACGCGTGAGGAGTCACCCCAAATTTTTTTCTTTTTGCGTTTGATCTTTGGATTCATAGTATTTTATCGGTCATCGGACACGGTTCTTTATTAATATATGGGTTTAAGAATGTCCGATTGCCTTTCTTATAGTGCTGACCTGGTATTTGTAAGACATAACTGGGCAAGGTTATCAATCACTGCCGTACCAGCGCACATGACGGTATCAGCTCCACCCCAGTATATTTTCACCGTACCATCGTCTTCAGGTACAGCTCCACATGTAAAAACAACATTGGGTACGTAGCCACTCACCTCCCAGGGAGCTTCAGGCTGCAGTATCCACTGATCTGAAACGCCGATGATTTTCGCCGGATCGTTAAGGTCGTGTAGAGCAACGCCAAGGCGATAGACCGAACCAGCCATAGTATTAAATACTCCATGGTAAATATGCAGCCAGCCCTTATCACTTTTGAAGGGCGGTGCGCCCGGCCCGATTTTCATTTCATCCCAGTGATAGGGAACCGGTTTCATAATCACCCGTGAGTCGCCCCAGTGAACCAAGTCAGGGGAATAGGAAATCCAGATGGACCAGGGTGAAATTTCTGAATGCGGCCGGTCAAGACGCGTATAGCGGCCACCGAACTTTTCGGGAAAAATAACGACGTTGCGAAGGTCGGCCTGGGTTATAAGCGCGACGCGTTCAACTTGTTCAAAATCCTTGGTACGCGCAAGAGCAATTCGAACGCCGTGACGTGAATACGCGCTGTAGGTAAGCAGATAGTCGTCCTCTACGGGACAGATCCTGAGGTCCTCGATTCCGAATTCTTCATATTCCGCAAATGTGTTGTCCGTTGCGGGTGTGAGAAAAGGTCTGGGATGAACCGTGAAGGAGAAACCATCCTCGCTGTCAGCTCTTCCGATGATGGAGCGCCCGTTATACCTGTGCGATCTGAAAAGCATAATGTAGCGGTTGTTATGTTTGACGATGCCAGCATTGTGAACGGTGGCTACCGGGTAGGGAACATCGTCCTTTGTGAGAATCGGGTTTTTATTATAGCGCTTTACAACGGAATCTTGAATAGTCATAGTCAGTGTCGGTGCTCCTCTTTTATCATCTTTTCGAGAATGGTTTCATAGACCTGAATATACTTTTCAACCATATGGTTGGTTGTGAAATACTTTTCAACGCGGCGACGACAGCATGCCCGGTCAATATCGCTTATATGTGCAACAGCGTCGATTGCCTGACTGACTGTATTCACTATAAAACCATTCTTACCGTTTTCTATAAGTTCGGGCATGCTTCCCTTGTTAAAAGCGATCACCGGAGTACCGCAAGCCATGGATTCGATAACAGACAGGCCAAAAGGCTCGTTGAAATTGATGGGATGCAGAAGAGCGGTTGCCTTGCCAAGAAGCTGGTTGCGCTTGACCGGCCCAACGCTACCGGCATAAACAACATTGTTATTGTTCAGGTGCGGTTCGATGTATTGGTTATAATAGGCATCATCCTGAATGATTCCCGCCAATATCAGCTTTTTATTGCAGATCTTGGCGATTTCAAGTGCCTCTTTGGCGCCCTTGTCATGGTGAATGCGCCCAAAAAAAAGCAGATAATCGTCCGGCTCAGGCTGAAAATCAAACTCGTTTATATCTATACCGTGATGTATAGTCTTAATGTAGTCCAGATCCGGCGACCGATCGGCATCGCTGATGGAAACATAGAAAACTTTGCCGTTGTATTTCCTGTAAACCGGTAGAATCCCGGGCGATGAAAAACCATGAATGGTGGTAACGACCGGGGTGCTGATAAGGCCGGTATAAGTCAAGGGTAGAAAGTCAAAATTATTATGTATAATGTCAAACTCTTCAGCATGTTCAAAGAGTTCCGAAATGTGCAGGCACTCCCATACTTTTGATATAATGGAATAGTCTTCTTCATAGCCCTGCGCACATACGGCATGCAGTTTGCCGCTTGTTACCGAATCGCCAGTTGCGAAAAGGGTAACATTATGGCCGCGCGATACTAATCCTTCGGTCAAATTGGAGACGGCACTTTCCCATGGACCATAGTGTCGAGGCGGCGTGCGCCAGGCAATAGGTGAGAGCATCGCAATGTGCATAGCCAATCCTTTAAGTTAACCGGCAGATTAGGACGATGGTTGTCTCAAAATCTCGTCGGCATAGAGCTTCTGCAAAGTCATAAGCGAAAGCAACCATGCAAGTGTCGACTCGGCGCCTTCATTCTGGTTGACCCCGTCAGCCATCAGCCCGTCACGGCAGCCGCCAGTCTTCGGATCATAAAGCGGTATATTCAGGTCGTTGTGTCCAAGAAACCAGTTAAAACACATGATCGCATTGTCGCTCCAAGTTTTGTCCCGGGTGATATTAAAGGCTTCGACACAGGCTTCAATCATGGCATTAGCCTCAATGGGCTGCTGATCGAATCGGGCCTTTGTGCCACCTTTCTTATACCATCCGTTATTGCCGATGGGTACGAAGTGGTTCTCTTCGGTCTGAATAGTGAGCAACCATTTGAGCGATTTGAGTCCCATATCGACCATTTCACTACGCTGCATCCATTGGCCGGATAGGAGCAGGGCATGTGGCAGCTTTCCGTTGGCATAGTTTAGAGTGTTTTCTAGCCAGGGCCAGCTTTCTGTTGCATTGTTTTTGAACTGATCGAAAAGCCTGTTTACAATGATTCCTCGAACTCTCCGCACTTCACTGTCGCCTGAAAATTTATGCAGGTAGGCGTGAATGCCCACTAGGGCAAAAGCAATAGCTCTGGGCGACTTAAAGTGCTCCACCGCTTTCATCGCTTTATTGAAGAGCGTCATGCTCATTGCCATCTGTCCGGGATTGGCAAGAAACGCAACACCCTTGCCAATGCCCCAGAGCGCTCTGCCGTGAGCATCCTCGGATCCCACCTCCTCGGTCCACTGCCGCTCATAGGTCATGAAATTACGAAATCTCCCCTTCTCAACATTGAAGGAATGCAGTAGAAAGCTAAGATACTGGCTGCTGAGCGAATCGAAGCATGTGCTGTCTGTATCCAGATATTCCCGACCCATGGCAGTAACCATCAGCGCTCTGGCATTGTCATCCGTGCAGTAGCCATGGCCACGATCCGGAACGGTATGGGTGGCATGCTGCAAGATGCCAGTATCGTCGGTCAGGCTTTTCAGGTGGTCAAGCTTCATCTCCGGGAGTTCGAACTTTGTAATGGATTTGATGTTTTCGATATACAAGTATCGGGGGCGAGGGTGCAGGGAACGGTTGAGCCGAACCTCGCTGAAAACGCCGAGATATCTTCGGGATACTTCCTTCCAGATCGCCTCGCGACAAAACATATAGGCTTTCTTGCGTATCGCATGCAGGTTCACATCGTTGGCAAGGAGGTCGATAATATGTTCCGCTATGGCATCAGGGTTCTTGAATGGAACGATAATTCCCCGTCCTTCGGCAAGCATCTCGGTTGCATACCAGTACGGGGTTGAAATAACTGCTTTGCCGGTTCCCATGGCATAGGCGAGCGTCCCGGATGTAATCTGGCCTTCTTCAAGATAAGGGGTTACATATATATCTGCGGCGCCGAGGAACTCACACAATTCTTTCAGTTCGACAAACCGGTTATGAAAAATGACATGATCGCTGATATTGAGTTTGCGCACAAGCTGTTGCAGGCTGATACGGTATTCCTCCCCATGCGCTTTTATAATATGCGGATGTGTTGCTCCCAGGATAATATAGGTAACATCGGGATGTTCTTTGATGACGAGCGGTAACGCCCGCAACACATTTTCAATACCCTTATTGGGTGAAAGAAGGCCGAATGTGAGAAGCACCTTTTTGCCTTCCACGCCGAACTTATCTTTGTAGAAGTTTGGATCAATGAAAGGCATATCCGGTATACCATGATGGATAAAGGCAATTTTCTCCTCCGGAACGGCATAAATATTTTTCACGAAATCGACAGCCTTCCGACTCATCACGATCAGTTTGTCGGACAGGTCAGACAGCTTATGCATGACTTCCCGATATTCCGGGGTGGGATCTTTCAATACCGTATGTAGCGTTGTCACGATCGGCATGCGAAGCTCTCCAAGAAGTTTCAAGAGATGGCTGCCGGCCGGTCCACCAAAAATACCATATTCATGCTGCACACAGACAATATCAGTCTGGCCGATATTGAGAAACTCCGATGCCACACTGTAATCGGCAAGTCTGTTCTGGTTGACCACAAATCGCACTTTTCCAGGATATGCATATCCCTCGGGTTTATCATTCATGGCAATCGCCCAGCAGTTAATATCGGGCGCTTCTGCCGATAAGGCCTCTACAAGATCAGTAGTGAATGTCGCAATACCGCACACGCGGGGCAAATAGTTGCCGATTACGGCAATCGAGCTGATTCCCTCATAATAACGAATTACAGATGCCATACTGGTTCCTCATTGAAACTGAACAAACCAGTGAGCAGGACAGCAAATGATCTTGTCTGATCATCACCTGATTCGTTTGCCGCCATAGGCAAATTACCTCATTTTCTTTTTCACTGCTTCTCTATCTCATTTAACATTGTAAGATAGAAATTTCAATTCTTAATCGCAAGCTCTAACTACGCGATAATTATTGCCGAAATCTGATTAAGATTGCTGGGAACTTGATTCATTCTCGAAAATAGCGGTGAAAATCCAATCGAAAATTACAAAATGATCGTCATTCGTGGATTGCGCTATCTATGATAACATACACCTCTTTCTAACGTTTTTCTAACAAAACCAGCAAAAACAACAGACACTGTGCTTCCCGTAAGTCTTTGCTAATACTACAGGTTAGTGTCTGGTGCTTTCTGTTGTTAGGACGTCAAAGCAAGCTCATAACCCGAAGATCAGGGGTTCAAATCCGCGCCCCACTACTAAATTTGAAGGCTTTGGAAATGAGGGTTTTTTTGTATCGGAGTAAAAAAACCGTTTACCTGACAGTGCCTTGCATCTGCGATCATGCGAAAAAGGGTGCAGATGCTAATAGATCATCGAGCCAGATGTCCGCCAGGATATGGCATCTGGACTGAAAGCATTTTTGCTTCTCAGCCAATTGTATTTTTTATTGTCTTAAGCAGTTCATCTTTGTCGATCGGTTTATCAAAAACTGCCACAGGTTTTTTTATGGCCAAGTGGCGTCCGGCAATACCGCTGATGACGATAACGGGAATATCCTTAAACCGGCTGTCATGGTGCATCTTACGGTAGAAGCTGGTGCCGGTATCTTTCGGCATCTGCAGGTCGAGAGTGATGAGATCGGGCTTGCTTTCGACAAGCTTTTGCATTCCCTCCAGCCCATCGACGGCGGTTGCGGTTTCGTAACCCTCATCCTGAAAAAGTTGTACAAGAAATTTCAAAACATCGGGCTCATCATCGATTATCAATATTTTTTTAGTCATAATCTATCTCCAATTCTAAACATTTCCGAAAATTGTCAAAATGAATCTATAGTTTATTTTTTTTCATCAACTTCTTGATTTTTTCCAGGGTTTCCGGATCGGCTTCATCGATTATGTTCTTGAGTTCATTTTGCGTAACCACCTGATCCGCCAGAACCTGCTCGTCATCACTGGTGTCCATTTTGAGCAGTTTTTTTATGGCGGCAATATAATTTTGCGGTTTGACCGGTTTCTCCAGATAAATTCCCGGCCCGGAAATGGTCAATTCCCTGAGATCCGCCTTGCCCAGCTCATCGCGGGCATGGCCTGTTACGACCAGGATTGGAATTTTGGCCCATTTCTTGTTTGTTAGCATATCCCGATAGAATTTGACCCCGGATCTTTTCGGCATGACCAGATCCAGGGAAATCAGGTCGGGAGCCTCGGTTTTCACTTTTTGAAGGGCTTCAAATCCATCGACTGCCGTGACAACCCGAAAACCTGCATCAGTCAGGGCCATGCTCAGGTATTGTCTGACATCTTCTTCGTCATCGACAACCATTACTGTTTTTATCACTGGTTCAGACATATCAACTCCTTAAGAGCTATTCTCCTGATTCCTCTCGATTATTTTCATTATATAAAGCATATAGCCTTTTCTTTGGAAATGCCATTTTAAAGCTGGCCCCCTGGCCTTTTTTTGAATGAGCGCTTATTTTGCCGCCGTGCTCTTTAACGATTTTTCTTGTGGTCAGCAGACCCAGACCGGTACCCTGTCCGCCTTTGGTGGTAAAGAACGTCGTAAAAACGCGGCTCTTGATCTCGGAATCCATTCCTGCTCCGGAATCCAAAACGGTGAATGTCAGTATTCCCTTTTTATCCTCGGTCATGATACAGACCCGGTTGGTTTTTTTCCCGCTCATGCGGCAGGCATCGATGGCATTTGATACCAAGTTGGTAAGGCAGGTATGTATTCCTTTTGCATCCAGGGGGACATTTTTGATATTCGGATCAACTTCGGCAATCAGTTCAACCCCTACATCTTCAGCTACATCATGGTACAAATCTACAATTTCCTTAACAAGATCATTGGGGTTAACCATTTTTAAATCCGGCAACCGTCCTTTGGCAAAGCTGAGAAAATCTTTGACCAGTGAGGTGGTTTTATTAAAATTGCGTTCGAGCATCTCCCAGCCCTGGTCCAGAATCTGTTTGTTGTTTTTCTTTAGGCCCTTTCCGACAATATACATGCCGCCTTCGAGTCCCATAAGAATGTTCTTAATACTATGCGCTAATCCTGCCACAGTCTGGCCGACGGCTGCCAGCCGTTCAGCTTCAAGCGCCTCTTTTTCCAGTTTTTTGGAGGCGGTGACATCAGTTGAAATTTCTATAACATGGGCGACATCGTCAACATCACGGCCGAGAGGCGAGGTAGTCAGAACATAATATGCCCTTTCACCGCTTTTTTTTACGCCGACCTGATCGGAGTGATGTATCTTGCCGTCTTTGAACGTGCGCGCGGCCGGACAATTGGGACACTTGGTTTTTCGTCTTTTGTAAACCTCGTAGCACTGGCGACCCATGACATCGCCGAAATTATTTCGGAAGTTTTCATTGGCTCGGATAATTTTGAAGTTGCGATCAATGACCGTTATGTAACAGGGGACCCGCTCGAAGAGAAGCTGATATTCCACCTGCCAGTTTTTGGTTTCGATAACATCGCGGGACATCTCAATAATATATTTCACCGGGCCGCGCCGGTGTTCCCTAAGGGGAGCCGTGTGTAATACATAATGGGCTTCTTTCCCGTGTTGATCGACTCCTGATTCGTCGCTGACCCGGGGACGGCCGTCCTCGAAGGTCAGGCGGGCATTACACCCAAGGCAAGGATAGTCCAGGTTCTTGTAAACCTTATAACATTTTCTGCCTTTCCACCGGCCGAAATAATCGGTGAAATTATCGTTGGCCTCAACAATATTGTAGTTGTGATCAATAACGGCCACGTTGAAAGGCACCTGCTGGAACAATTCCTTATAAAACCAACTGCCCGAGATTTCTCTTGCGATAGGCTTTGAACGATTCATGAGGAATGGCCTTTCTTCTTACGTTTTTCCTTCATCGACAGGAGCCGTTCGACCACGGCAACGAAATCATCGACATTAATCGGCTTTTCAAAATAATATTCAGGAGGAGGTGTCTTTTCATCATCGACAAATTTCCTGAAATCAAATTCCTGTTCCTGCTCGACACCGCTGATAATGATTACCGGAATATCCTTAAGATCGGGTGTTCGTCGAAGTCTGGTATACATCGACAATCCCGATTCTCCGGGCATCATTATATCGAGACATATCAAATCGAGATGTACTTCCCCGGCCAGTTTCCATCCGGCTTCGGCATTGTCAGCCGAATATATGTCGATATTGCTGCTTTCCAGAACCTCGGACAAATACACAACCACGTCCGGTTCATCATCCACTATCAGGATATTTTTCCTTTTCATCAGATGGAGGGCTCCTCTTCCATCATGCCGGCGGTATCGATACTCGGCACGGTGACATGATTGAAAGTCGTGTCCCTGAAATAATTCTCTATTTCTGGAGGCAAATATTCAGGCATGCCGGTTTTATGACAGGTTGCACACTGGGCGAGTTTTTCCTTCCCGACGAGTGTCAGAGCATTTTTCTGATGGCATTTCATACACATCCCGTGCATGGCGTCGGTATATGATCGGGCGTTATAGTGATTTATCTGGACAAGCGTTCCCGATGGAAATAGATCCTTATGGCAATCCTGGCACTGTTTGGCTGTTTGGGCGGTACGCTGTAAATCTTCCCGATGGCAAGCGCCACACTTCAGGTTGGCGCCGTCCGGAGAAGCGTGCCAGTCGTGACGGAATACATCAGCGGGTGTGTACATCCGGCTATGGCAGGTATGGCAACCGCTTTGTTTATCCAACGGGAGATTCATGTGATGACATAGGACACAGGACTCTTTCTCCCCCAGGCGTTTGACATGCTCTTCATGGGCGAATGATACCCCGGAACCATCGCGATTGCCATTCACGAACAAAGTATCACCACCGTGCGCTTTCGTCACCGGAATTTCTTCAGCCCCGGCGCTTCGAATACGTTCAGTGGAAATCACTGCTAATCCAAACGAAAGAGCCACGATAAAAATCAAAGAATAAACCGTGCGGCCGGCCACGCGCGGCGTTCCCAGCCAGACATCGGCCGGACGACTGAATTCGGGTGAGGCTTCAGGCTTCTCGCGGGGATCTTCCCATTTGACTTCCCATATCTTATATCTTTCCAGACAGAAAAGAAAGACCAGAATTGCTGCGGCTAGAATCCCCAGACTGATCATAATTTCATACATGGTCGGCAGATAGATTTCACCTGTCTGCACCAGCATGACACCGGCAATATTGGCGCGATCCAGTCCCATACCCAGCACAGCCGAAGTCGTTGCCAGCCACAGGGCCGGAGTGGAACGGCGCCAGCGCGGGATGACCAGAAGCAAAACCGGCAAGCCGACAAACAAAACAATTTCTATCCAAAAGATTGCTGATTGCC
>Ga0209834_10001023_pt1 | contig 16210 bp, 13 predicted proteins | sample Mar14236cmmetaG_FD_184134 | JGI IMG/M metagenome (GOLD analysis project Ga0209834, IMG submission 184134) | Marine hydrothermal vent microbial communities from Guaymas Basin, Gulf of California to study Microbial Dark Matter (Phase II) - Marker... ...
AACAAACACTTTTTGTTTTTTTGAGTTCTTTTTTTGTTGTTTTGATGTGTTTTTGTTTTTTAAAGTTTGATTTGAGTTTTCTTATGCTTTTGCCTGGTTTCTTTGTTCCAGAAAAACTTGAAAAATATTTGGTAAGTGCTACCCTAACAGGTATAGGTGGGGTTTTGACCTATTTTGGTGCGAAAAGGGATGATAAAAAAGGTGATATTATGTTTAAAAGTGGGATGGGATTTATTGGGATTGGTACTTTTACTGCTTTAAAAACAGCAGGAATTGAGATTCCGAAAATCGTAGGAGGTTCTGATGGGGGTAAGGAGCTTATATCTTCAAACATAGGAGGTGTGAGGTGAAGAAAATGTTTGTTTTCTTCATTATATTATGAAATAAAAATAAAAATTTTTAAAAACATGAAAAAAGCGTATCTGTTTACGGTATTTACTATCGCAATTACATTTCTTTTGAATGGTCAGCCCTCATTGCCTTTGGATGATACGGAATACAATGAAAGCTGTACAAGTATTATGGTAGGAAAAGAGGCCAGCACAGACGGCTCGGTGATGACCAGTCATACCTGTGATGCCTGGTATCGAACCTGGGTGGATTTTGTTCCGTCCCGGGAGCATAAGGAAGGAGAGCTGCACCCGGTTTATAAGGGAACTTTGCATACCTCTTCAGTCTGGAGCCGGGAGGGGGTAAAAAAAGTGGGTGAAATCCCCGAAGTTGCGAAAACATATGCATATTTCAATACGGCCTATCCCAGTATGAATGAGAAACAACTGGCTATTGGCGAGACCACCTTCGGTGGATTGAAGTCTCTGCATAATCCTGAAGGGATGTTTCTGATCGAGGAACTGGAGCGTATTGCTCTTGAACGTTGTACCACAGCAAGGGAAGCTATTCGTCTGATCGGTCAACTGATCAGGGAATATGGTTATGGAGATTACGGAGAATGTATTACGTTGGCCGATCCCAAAGAGGTGTGGCAAATGGAGATCGTTGGGGAAGGACCGGACAAGATCGGGGGAGTGTGGGCTGCAGAAAGGATTCCGGATGACCATGTGGGAATTGCTGCCAATATCTCCAGGATTGGCGAAATAGACCTGAAAAAACCGGATTATTTCATGGCTTCGGAAAATGTCTTTAAAGTTGCTCGTAAACTGAATCTTTGGGACGGGAAAAAACCGTTTAAATTCTGGAAAGCTTATGGTAACACTCAAAAACCGTTTTCTATCCGGGAATATTTTGTGTTCAGCACCCTGGCGCCTTCACTTCATCTTCGTTATGATGCCGACGAACTTCCTTTTTCAGTTAAACCGGACCAGAAAGTGGATGTCCGTAAAGTGCTTGAGCTATACCGTACTACTTATGACGGTACCCAATGGGAGATGATCCGTAATCTGAAGGTTCCTTACCGTCATCGTAACGAGCAGGACAGTGTTGTGGTGGATACGATCATCAGTCCTGCTGCCCATCCCTGGCTGTCCCGTGACAAGAGAGCTTTGCTGAATGCCCTGAAACCGGGCGTGGTAAAGCGCGACAGACCTATATCCGTTCAATATTGTGCCTATTCGTGGGTGGTTCAGTTGCGGGACTGGCTGCCCGATGCAGTAGGAGGAAGGATGTGGTTTGGACTGGATATTCCCCGGTTGGGAGCCCGTATTCCCATCTATGCCGGTAATCTGAGTGTGCCGGCCAGTTTCCGTTTGGGCGGGGAAGATCATTTCAGCCGTGAATCCGCTCTGTGGGCTTTCCGGCGGGCCAATCGTCTGGCAATGGTGAAGTGGAGCGAAGGAAAGGAGATCATAGAACCTGTCGTAAAAGAATACGAAGACAAAGCCTTTGACGAAGTGGATTATGTTGAGTCGAAAGCCTTGCAGTTGCTTGCACAGGACCGTGAAAATACCTTAAAAGGACAGCCCTCGGAAGAAGCCCGCAGGTACCTGACCCGCTATTCCAACGATTTTGCCCGGGCTGTGGTTTCCCGATGGTGGGAGCTGGGGGATGACCTGTGGGTGAAGTTCAGATGGAGCTTTTAGAAAGATTGAGGTTCAAAGCTTGATACACCGAAATAGTAAACAAAGATTTTAACTATTGCTGTACTTGAAGGAAAAAGACTAATTTATGAGTACATTGGGGAATGTATTGTGGTTGTTGTTCGGGGGTATTCTTATTGCCATTGAGTACCTGATCTCCAGTGTTTTGTTGATGATAACCATTGTCGGCATTCCGTTTGGTTTACAGACCCTCAAGCTGGCCGAGCTGGCTTTGTGGCCTTTTGGCCGGGAAGCTGCGCCGACAGATGAGGCAGGCGGCTGTCTTTCCGTTTTTATGAATATTCTCTGGATTTTTATCGGCGGCTTTTGGATTGCCCTGTCGCATTTGGCTATGGCTCTGATATTATTTATTACCATCATAGGCATTCCTTTTGCTATTCAGCATATAAAACTGGCCGGTCTGGCATTGACACCATTTGGAAGAACGATTGTGGAGAAATAAAATGAGCAGCCAAAGGCTGTGAATTTGATGGAAATTATGAGGGAATACGGTGGTCATTCAGTAGTTATACAGTAGTCATTCAGTAGTAATACAGTAGTCATTCAGTGGTCATACAGTAGTAATACAGTAGTCATTCAGTAGTAGTGCATAATTATGTAGCAATTGTATGACGCGAGCGATAGCGAGCGTATGACATGAGCGTAGCGAATGAATGACTATTGTATGCCAGCGAACGCAGTGAGCATGACTATTGTATGACGCGAGCGATAACGAGCGTATGACCATTGTATGCCAGCGAACGCAGTGAGCGTATGACATGAGCGAAAAAAATGAATACAAAGATCATTTTTTCCCCGGAATGAAAACATTTTCCATAAATGTATTATTTTTCCTCTGAAAAAATTTATGTAGGTTTGTCATATGAAACAAGACTTCAAGAAGAAAGGTTTGGTATTGATCGCTGTTTTTTTTATGAGTATCAGCGTGAAAGGGCAGATCCCGTACCTTCATTATCCGTATGCTTATTTACTTCCGGCCCCGGGTCCCGAGAAGTATTTCAAGGATAATCAGCATAAATCAGGTAATGATAAACAACCCGGTATCCGGTACGGAGTGCAGGTAGGCACCAGTTATATGAACTTTGCCGGGAGTCATGCTTTTTCATCTTATTTTGCTCCCAGCTTAAGCTATTACTTATCACCAAGGTTCCATCTTTCCGGAGTGATTATGTTGGAACACACCTTCCCGGTTCGTGGGAACAATCCGGCAGAGTCCGCAGGAAATACTTTCTATTTACCTATGGATCATGTGGTGATCTACGGACAGGGTACCTATTTTATACGTCCCAGTGTTTCTCTTACGGGGACTGTTGTGAAAAATCTAAATCAGGACAAAAACATTTCTCCTTATTACAGGAATTACATACCGGATAGCTATTCACTTCGTTTGAATTACCGGATATCCGATAATATTTTTTTCGGGGCGGAGTTCCGCTATTCTGAACCAGCTGTTTACAGTCCTTTCTATCCAATGAATGTCCCTTCCTACAGAGGTATCTACCCGTACTGTCCTTATTAGTTTTATGGGATGAATATTTTATCTTTTTATCCGAATGTACCTGAACAGTGATGGAACGTTTTGTCCTGCTTATCAAAAAACACAAGGTGTTCGGGTATATATTTCTGCCCTATATTGTAGATTATGAGAAGAAAGAAGGCAAGTATGTTATCAACAGGAGGATCCTGCCGAATCATCCTGACCCGGCTGTAGAACAGTTGTCGGAGGTACAGCGCAAAATCATCCGGATCACCGGTGAATATGAAGACCATGCCCTCAGGAAAATCTTTCATAAAGATCCCAGGATCAACCTGAAAGAATTTTTTCAATCTTTGGATCAGAAAAAGATCGTTCATTTTATACGGCCCTATATTGAAGAGAGGCTGGTAGCCATTACGAGGTTGCTGAAAGATGCTGATACTAAAATTTTTCTTCACGAATCTTCTTCCTCCAGTATTTATAACGATGATTGTATTATACCTGACCATGAACAAATATTCGTTGAGTTTCATTTCATTAAAAAGGAAGAAGGTACTGAATATTTTATCTCCCTGCAAAAGGCGGAAAAGGAAATATCCCTGAAGGATAAAAGTCATATTATTCTTGCAAACAAGCCCTGTGTCCTTATGATGGAAGGGAGACTTTACCTTCTGGAAGATATGGAAGGGAAAAAACTGAAACCATTCTTTTCCAAGGAAACCATCAGTATTCCGATGCAGCTGGAGAAAAAGTACTATCAGACCTTTATTCTGGATGCATTGCTGCATTATCAGGTAATTACCGAAGGATTTGATGTAATAGATCGCCATCCCGAACCTGTGCCTGAACTAACACTTGAGACGGGGATGAACGGCCTCCTGGTACTGGTATTGACTTTTCGTTATGATGACCTGGTGATTCGTGCAAACCAAACCCGGAAAGTTTTTGTTACATTGCAAGAGAAAGGTTATCGTGATTACCGGTTTTTTAGAATATCCAGGGATGAGAAGGAGGAAAGAAAAAAGATTTCGGTATTACAAAAACTGGGCTTTACCGAAGACATACCGGGTATTTTCCTGCCTGCCGGTAAATCCGGGGATCCTGCTTATCAGCATTATGAAATGATCACCTTCCTGAATAGTGTTGCGGAGGAACTGAAACGGGAAGGTTTTATAATCCACAGAAAGACAAATAAAGAGTATCTCCTTGATCCCGTCAGAATAGAAATGCAAAGCAAGGTCCATGATTCTGACGAGCGGTTGATCGACTGGGTTGATTTACGGGCTGAAGTGCAGTTCGGGTCGTACAGAATCCCTTTCATACGCCTGAAAGATCATATCCTGAACAAGATCCGGGAGTATGTATTACCGGATGGTTCTGTAGCTGTTATCCCGAAGGAATGGTTTGCTGAATATGAAGACCTGTTACAATTCGGAGAGTTTAACGGCGAAGAGATAAGAATCCGGAAGCATCATCTTTCACTCTTGGAGAAAACACCCGGGGTGGCTGACAGGCATGATATCCATAATAGGATCATATCTATGCTTGAGAAGCAAGAAGCTTATCCCTTGCCGGAAGGTTTTAATGCAGACATGCGGCCTTATCAGCGAAAAGGATACGGATGGATGATGAACCTGAGGAAACATGGTTTTGGAGGGTGTCTGGCTGATGATATGGGGCTTGGCAAGACCGTACAATCCATTGCCCTGATCCGGAAGATTACAAAGCATAAAAATAAAAAGGGGATATCAGTATCCGGCGGAAGGGAACCCCAAAAAGACGAAGCTATACAGTTAAGTTTGTTTGAAGAGCAAAGTACGGAAAATAAATATACCGGGGGAGAGAGTACCACCCTTTGTCTGATTGTGGTGCCCAAGTCGCTGGTATTTAATTGGGTAGAAGAGATCAATCGTTTTGCTCCCGGATTGCGGGTTTTTGTTTACGCCGGGACGAAAAGGGAAAAATATTTTGAATATTTTGATGTATATGATGTTGTCCTGGTAACATACGGTTTGTTACGTAAAGACATTGAACTTTTTTCACGAAGAGTGTTTGACCTTGTTGTGTTGGATGAAAGTCGTTACATTAAAAATCCGGATTCTCTTATTTTTAAGTCTGTTATGCAGATACGTGCTTCTCAGAAAATCGTGCTTACCGGAACCCCTGTGGAGAACTCGCTTAATGATCTGTGGGCTCAGATGCAGTTTATCAACCCGGGTTTATTGGGGAACTACCGTTTTTTTCAGGAAAAATTTGTTTCTCCCATCGAAAAACAACAGGATGAGAAAGCCTTACAGAAACTGCGATTGCTGATACAACCTTTTTTATTGCGTCGCACCAAGGAAGAAGTGGCTTCCGATCTGCCTGACCTGGCCGTACAACAGATCTTTACGGAGATGAGTGATGATCAACAACTTTTCTATGAAGAAGAGAAGGCGAAAGTACGTAATGCCGTATTGAAGCTTATGAGTGAGGGAAGTGCTTCCAAAATGATGATCCCTGTCCTGCAGGGTCTGACACGATTGCGTCTGGCAGCCAATCATCCCGTACTTGTAGAGCCTTCTTATCCGGGTGATTCAGGAAAGTTTGAGGAGGCAATGGAAATGATTCGTACCGTTGCCAGTGAGGGACACAAGATCCTGATCTTTTCTTCTTTTGTAAAGGTGTTACAGTTGTTTGAGCATCAATTCAGGAAAGAAGGTGTACCTTATGTTATGTTAACAGGAAGTGTTACCCAGACAAAAAGGAAAGAAGCCGTTAAGCAATTTCAGGAAAAAGAAGATATACGTGTTTTTCTTATCTCAATCATGGCCGGAGGGTTTGGGCTGAACCTGGTGGCAGCCGATTATGTCATGATTTTGGATCCCTGGTGGAATCCGGCAGTGGAACAACAGGCCGTAGACCGTACCCATCGTATCGGACAAACCCGCAAGGTGATGGTGTATAAGATTATCAGCAAGGATAGCATCGAGGAGAAAATCATGCTTTATCAGCAGAAAAAAACCCATCTTGCTGAGAATACCCTGCAGACGGAAGAATCGCTGCTTAAAAAACTGAGCAAGGAAGAAATCTCCGGGTTGTTCGAATAAACAGCTATAGCCGGTTTTTCTCTCCCGTTTCTCTTTTTACTTTTCGGCAATCAGTGTATCCAGCAGATGTTCAATTTTCCCGGAATTCCATTTACTGGCCCCTTTGTGTAACAGCACAATGCCCCCTTTTGCATCCACAATAAAGGTGGTTGGGATGGAATTGGACCGGAATACAGCAGGGGCTTTGTATTGCTGGAGATAAATGGGAAAGGTGTAACTGTTTTTTTTGATATATGCTTTTACACTGCCGGGATCTTCGGCGGTAATCATGAGAAACTTCACCTTATTGCCATATTTTTCATAAAGTTTTTGGATCCCCGGCATTTCTGCCCGGCAGGGAGGACACCAGGTAGCCCAGAAATTGATGAACAAGACCTGTTGTTTGAAATCACCAAGAAAAACCTGTTTCCCGTCCAATTTATTCAGGGGCCATTGATAATCATTTTCCGTGATCTTTTGCAAAGGTATGGTGGATACGTTTTTCAGTGGCGGATGCAGGATGGTACGCATGAAAACAGGCAGGATCGTTTTCCGGGTGCCGGGGATAATGAACAATATTATCAGGACATAAAACAGAAAATCCAAAACGATGGAGAGGGTCTTTTTCTTTTTGAAATAATTTTTAATTTTTTCCCGGAGCTTACTCATAATTTATTATTCACGTAAATATTCATGAATGAAGAGGTTCATGTGATCTGTTCATATGGTCTAGCTCTTTCCCCGTGGTAGTCAGATATTTCCCCATGAGGTTTGCTGTGAGACAGGAATGCACCGGAAGAATATACATCAGATCACCGGGCTGAAAAGCAGCTATTTGCCGGTTGTCCATATGCAGTATTCCATGTTCCTGAGATAAGGCTGTCAGTGGCGCAGCCGGTTCCAGCGGCACCCATTTATTCTCCGTAAACCGGACAGCCAGTCCATAGATTTTTTGTTTTCCCTGCATCAGGTGTTCTTTTGAAAAATGGATAGCACCGCCATAAACGACCAATTCATTTCTCTCCGGATAGGAAGCCACCACGGGACATGCTACCGCTATGGCAATATCTTTGCAGGAACAGGCGCCCAGCTGCTGTTGCATCAGGTCGTAAAAAACAAAATTGCCGGGCCGCATCTCATCAATATCACAGACAGTGTCCATCATGCTGAATGACGGTGTATCGCCCAGCGACAAGATTAAATCAGGAAAAGAACTCAGGTATCTTTCTTTTAAAAAGTTCATTCTATCTGTAGCCGTCCGGTGCAGTTTCTTTATTTCTTTAGCTGAAGAGGCCGAATAAGTGTTCCCTGTATGCGAAAGAAATCCCTGAAACCGTAAAATCCCGGACTTACCGATTGTTTCCAGTAATGCATCGATCAAATCCGTATTCTCCCAGTTTACACCCGTACGATGGTAACCCGTATCCACCTCAATAAAAATTCCTGTTTCATGTTTTAGTTGTCCGGCAAGGGTCTTTACTACTGCCGGATGATCTGCAAGGAGATTCAGATGAATTTTTTCAGCCAGTGCATTGATCTCATTAATTTCCCGCAGATTTACGGGGAAAGCCACTGTGATGTCTTTCCAATGATGACCGGCAAAGTACCGGGCCATCGTCATACTGGAAACCGTTATGGCAGATACTCCGCTGTCTCTGAACCATTTTCCGATGGAGGCTGATTGATGGGTCTTGAAGTGGGGCCTGAAAATAACCCTGCTACGTTGTGCCAGGGCAGACATCCTTTCGATATTTTTGCGGCAGATGGATTCATTCACCAAAAGGGTGGGGCGTTGAATGGATTTGACGACGGCTTCTGTCTCTGTCATTTTGAAATTATGGATTAATTTCGGTTTTTTTCAGATAGATAAAATTTCTCCATGGGATGGCTTCCAGAACATATGGAAAGCGTCCGGGCTGCAGGCAGAGGGAAAAATCTTCTTCAGGAGAGTTTCGGTTTTCCGGATCGAAAAAGCGGGCTCCCGTACCGTTTCTGATTACTTCTTTCATGGGTTGAAAATCTGGTTTTTTCCCTTCCAGCAAAGCGCTGATATACTCAGCGCAAAGACGATCTTCATCTGCAGGGATAACTGCATTATACCCCATGGCCACCAAACTGACGGTTTCCGGGTTCTGGTAACTTATAAAAGCAGCTGTCGCCGGTGCGTTGACGAATCCGGCTGCCAGCACCCTGTCGGCACGGGAGGCTTTTACCAAACCTTTGGTGCCGGCACTGGTGGTCAGAATAACAGTGGTGTTTCTGAAATCCTTTTTGATAATGGCAGAGGGGGAGTTCCCATAATCAAATCCATTAATTATTTGTTCATTTCTTTCACCAATTAAAAGGGTGTCCGGATGGTCTGTTCTGTAACGATAGGCATCTTCCACCGAATCTGTAACCAGGATATTTTGAACTCCCTGACCATACAGATAACAGGATGTGGAAAAAGCTCTGAACACATCAATGATCACGGCAATGCCTCTTGCATTTTCCGCTCCTTCCGTAAATTCCAGATGTTGAATATTCATTTTTTTCTGTTAAGAGAGGTGGTAAAAATACACATTTCAAAAAGAAAATTCGGAGAAGTTGCTTATATTTATACCTCAAAGCCATTTCTTACAAGGACCAAATGCTTTTCGGGTAGTCTTTTAATTAATGATCGGCAGTGAAAAAGTTCAAAGACATTATTACCAGTCTGATTCATTTTATCTCGGTGGATATCTGGCGGATTCCCTTGGAAGAGCTGCCAAAGCATAAATCTTTTTTTTATCGTCAGTTACGTATTATTGTACTGGCATTCAGGGGATTTTCTGAAGATAAAGTTCAAGTACGCGCCTCGGCACTTACTTATTACACCTTGTTGTCTATTGTCCCGGTATTGGCCATGATTTTCGGGATAGCCAAAGGCTTCGGTCTTGAAGCCAGGGTCACCCAGGAACTGATGAATAATTTTCAGGGTCAGAAAGAAGTATTAAACTGGGCCATAGATTTTGCTAATAGAATGCTGGAGATCACCAAAGGAGGTTTTATCGCCGGTTTTGGCCTAGTGCTTCTTTTTTGGGCGGTGATCAAGGTGTTATCAAATATTGAGAGTGCCTTCAATAATATTTGGCAGATTAATAAATCACGTTCTTTTTTCAGGAAATTCAGTGATTATATTGCCATTTTACTGATTGCTCCGGTGTTGATGTTTTTGTCGGGGAGTGTCACGGTTTTTATCATGTCCCGTTTTGGAAATGCAGGTCAGGGAAACCCGGTTATGGGGTATCTGGGGCCTGTGTTCATCAGCATAATTCGGTTTGCTCCATATTTTATGATGTGGCTGCTTTTTATGATGATCTATCTGATCATGCCTAATACCAAAGTGAAATTCGGGGCAGCCTTGTTGGCCGGTATCGTAGCCGGAACCTTATTCCAGATAGTACAATGGGGGTATGTACACTTTCAGGTAGGCGTATCCCGCTATAATGCTATCTATGGTAGTTTTGCCGCTCTTCCTTTGTTTATGATATGGCTTCAGGTAAGCTGGCTTATTGTATTGTTTGGCGCTGAGCTTTCTTTTGCTTATCAGAATGTAAGACATTATGAGTTTGAGGCGGATACGGAAAACATAAGTATTGCCATTTACAAAAAAGTGTTGGTGTTGATTGCCACAGTGATTGTCAAACGGTTTGCCAGGGGAGAAAACCCCATGACATCTTATGAAATATCAGAGATGTTGAAACTACCCATCCGTCTTGTTCGTAGGGCATTGAATGAATTACTGGACGCAGGGGTGCTGGTTGAAACAGTGACGGATAATTCCCGGGAACAAGGGTACCTGCCAGCGATGGACATACATAAGATCACTGTACAATATGTTCTTGATCAATGGGAAAATAGAGGCAGTCATCATATTCAGATTCCTGATATGCAACTAATAAAAGATGTTGTTGAGACGGTCAAAAAATTTGAGAATGACGCCAGGCGGTCAGATGGGAACAAACTATTGATGGATTTATAATTCTTCGGTCATCTTTTGGTTTCCTTGTCTGTCGTAATGCTCGACAGATTACCAAAGCCACGCAGCATATACTTACCGAAGCCATTATCATCCCTAACCTCCAACCTCTTCTAATCTCTGACTCCTTAAACTCCATATTATCTATACCCTGCCGCTGTATATCCTACCCAATGGTGGGTATTGGCCGGTGCGGTCATTCCCATGCGGAGATCCTCTACGGGAATCAGCTTGTGGTCTATGCTGTTGCGATAACCTACCAGCTCTCCGGAGAGGGGGTTGGTTCCCGTAAGCTGTTGCAGGTGCCAGGCTGTTAATAGTCCGAAAGGAACCGAATATCTTCCGCACCAGGTCCATTTATAGTATAATCAAGACCTTTGTGTTTACCGGCATGCTAAGTGAATCGGAATACAAAAAACCCGGTAAAACCGGGTTAATATCTAGTGATCCAGCAGGGTCTCGAACCCTGGACCCCATCCTTAAAAGGGATGTGCTCTACCAACTGAGCTACTGGATCAGAATTTCGGTGTGCAAAGGTAATAACCTATTTTATTTTTGCAAAATAATTCAAAAAATAGAACGGATTTTCTTTGTAAGAATAAGGGGAAATATAAAATTGAATGAGAGTCAGTTAAATAACGGAAGAATTTATTAGGGATTTCTATAAATTCTTTCTGAAAAGTGGGAATAAGCCGCGTATAATTATATATTTGGTTTTTTATTTTTTTAAAAAAGAAAAACCAGTGACAGACAAGATTGTTATCATAACAGGAGCTACATCAGGGATAGGGTATGCTACGGCCCGTTTTTTCGGGGAAAAAGGATCAACGGTGGTGCTAGCTGCCAGATCAAAGGACAGACTACTAAAGATAGAGGATGATTTTCGTCAGAAGGGTATAAAGGTTCTGACCGTTCCTACAGATGTCAGAAAAGAAAATGATTGTAAAAATTTAATAGATAAAACGGTAGATCGTTTCGGCCGGATAGACATCCTGATTAATAATGCAGGAATAAGCATGCGTGCTGTTTTTGGAGAAATGTTGCTGGAGGTTTTTGATACCGTCATGCAGACCAATTTTTGGGGGACTGTATATTGTACAAAATTTGCTCTTCCGTATCTTCTTAAATCAAAAGGAACGGTAACGGGTGTTTCCTCGCTGGCCGGTTTTCAGGGTTTGCCCGGTCGGACAGCCTATTCCGCTTCCAAATTTGCCATGCACGGGTTTCTGGAGACCTTGCGTATGGAGTATCGTAGTAAGGGCCTTCGTGTTTTTATCATTGCTCCCGGTTTTACCAGCACCAATATCCGTAAAGTGGCACTGACGGCATTGGGAAAACCCCAGATGGTTTCACCACGCGTTGAGGGAAAGATGATGACAGCGGAACAGGTGGCCAGGAAAATTTATTTCGGGATAAAAAATAACCGGAGGTTCGTTGTGCTGACGCCGACAGGAAAAGCGGTATTCTTTTTACGTAAATTTTCGCCGCGCCTGATGGACCGGCTGACCCTCTATTTTATGTCCAGAGAACCGGAATCCCCTTTTGAGGGCTGATTAACGAACGATCTGAAATAGTGATTATTGGCCGGGGAATATTACTAAAAGCCCGAAAACAAAACAGGGTAACAGATCAGGAGACATATGTAGAAATTCAAAAACGATTATTTAAACCGTATGATGAATGAGTGGAATTGAGCAGGCGATCATTGCATTTGCAGACTGGATATGGGATATACCGTTACTGGTTCTTTTGCTGGGTGGCGGATTGTTTTTCCTGATCTATTCGGGGTTTGTTCCGTTCAGATACATAGGACATGCCGTTAATATTTTATGCGGGAAGTATGATAATCCGGATGATCCCGGTCAGATCAATCACTTCCAGGCATTGTCCACGGCATTGGCTGCCACGGTGGGTATGGGAAACATCAGTGGTGTGGCAATTGCCATCGCTATCGGAGGGCCGGGAGCTGTTTTCTGGATGTGGGTGACGGCATTGATGGGTATGGCCACAAAGTTCTTTACCGCAACGCTGGCTGTCATGTACCGCGGAAAAGACCGGACAGGGGAGGTACAGGGGGGACCCATGTACTTCATTGTTGAGGGCTTGGGGAAGAAATGGTTACCGTTGGCGGTGTTCTTTAGTCTGGCCGGACTGTTTGGCAGTCTTCCTATTTTTCAGGCTAATCAGCTCACAGCCATTTTCCATGATGTGGTCCTTACCCCGGCGGGGGTACCTACCGGCTTTATGTCACACCTGATCACAGGTATTGTCATTACAGGACTTGTGGGGATTGTTATTTTCGGCGGTATAAAGCGTATAGGGAAGGTAGCCTCCCGTCTGGTCCCTTTCATGGTAGTTTTGTATTTTCTTGCCGTGATGGTCATCTTGATCATACATTACCAGCGTGTTCCGGAATACCTGGCCATGATCTTCGTTAATGCTTTTAATGCCGAAAATTATCATGGAAGCGCTATGTTTGGAGGAACGTTGGGTGGATTGATCATCCTGGGAGCCCGTCGGGCGGCATTTTCCAATGAGGCGGGGATCGGGACAGCTCCCATGGCTCACGGTGCTGCCAAAACTACCGAGCCTGTGAGGGAAGGTCTTGTGGCTATGCTGGGACCGGCTATTGATACACTGTTTGTATGTACCCTCACAGCCCTGGCTATATTGGTGACAGACGTTTGGAAAACAGGTGACGATAATGGAATATCACTGACCGTAAAAGCTTTTAATGAAGCTATCCCTTTTGCCGGAAAATATATCCTGATGCTGGCAGTACTGGTTTTTTCCCTGTCTACCATGTTTTCATATTCTTACTATGGGGGGAAATGTTCCAACTTTTTGGCAGGTCCTGCCGCCAGGAAGGGATATACGATTTTTTATGTGGTCACCATCCTGATAGCTTCCGTAGCTTCTCTGACGGCTGTGGAAAGCCTTGTCTCCGGATCTTTTGCCCTGATGTCCATTCCTACCATGACTTCAGCCCTGTTACTGGCTCCGATGGTGAAAAAGGCGACTATAAATTATTTTTCCAGAATGAAAGAGAACGGGACATTAAAATAACTATAGAAAATATAAGATGATCACATGGTTTATTTACATATTATCCCTATTGTCATCCTATCCTGTTTTTACGGCAAATTTTCCCGGAGGTAAGGTCCCGTATATCAATACGGCTTTCCAGTCAGGAGAAGAATTGTATTTTGATGTGGCTTACGGTTGGGTAAAAGGAGGGGAGGCAAGTATGACCATTGATTTGGTTCCCGTAGGTTATGATTATATGTATCATGTAAAAGCAGAGGCTCATACGACCGGGATGTTTGCCTTGTTTTCCCCCATACAGGATACGTATGAGACTTATATTCATATGCTTAGTGGATTGCCCATCAAGGCCATACGCAATATTAGAGAAAACAATTATACCTATTATAACGAATTGCTGTTTTTCCGACAACGGCATTTTATACGCAGTCTGAATTCGGGTGATCATCCCGCACCCGACAATACACTGGATATCCTTTCCGCTTTTTATTTTGCCAGAAGACACCTCTTTTCACATAACCTTGAGAAGAATCAGATAATCAGCCTTTTTACCTTCTTTGACGATCAGTTTCTGGATATACGTATCAAATATAAGGGAAAAGAAATGGTAAGAACACGTTTCGGTAAAGTGCGTTGTATGAAATTTGTACCGGATACCACAAACAACAAGACCTTTACCAAAGAGAAACAACTTCAAATATGGGTAACGGACGATAGGAATTTTGTCCCGGTAAAGATCAAGGCTCACTTGCCTATTGGCTCGCTGAAGTGTGCACTGACTGGATATAAGGGACTGAAAGACCCGGAAGGACAACTGAGGAATGAAAAATAACAAATGTAGATTGAAGAACAGTATTGATGTTTGCATTACAAAGGATACAGCTTGTTGTTAAAATAAATATTTAAATATGTATTTAAATATTTATTTAAATACATATATAAAATGATTTAGACTTTTACTTAGGAGAAAGCCAAAACTGGTGTGGAGGTGGAGATATTTTACTTATTTCATATAAAAAACAAATTTTTCTGGTAAGACTCGAAAATTTGATTACCTTTGTTGCCATTATTAATTTATATTTTATTTAAAATGAAGACAGGAAAAGTAAAATTCTTTAATGAATCCAAAGGTTATGGTTTCATTATGGATACGGAAACCGAAACAGATTATTTTGTACACGTTTCCGGTTTGGTGGATGAGATCACCAAAGATGACGAAGTAACTTTCGAACTGAAAGAAGGCAAAAAAGGAATGAATGCCGTCGAGGTTCGTTTAGCATAAAAAGTACTTCAATCAGTAAAAAGCCCGGTTTTGCCGGGCTTTTTTGTTTTAAGTTAATGCATCATGTTGCAAAACAGAAAATTGACCTTAACTTCCGGATAACCTTACCAGCAGAGAAGAGATCGTCCCAATATTTCCGAAGCCTCTTATTTTTTTCTTACATCATTTCGTTTTATTCTGAGAAAGGAGTATCTTATTCCCATAATCAAAACGACGACCGGTTATGAATATATCGTATTCAGTTCCCCTTTCAAAGGGCTGGAACCGGATGAAAGAGATTCTTTTTCATCCGTTTGACATTGGCAAATGGTTTACCATCGGGTTTACGGTCTTTCTGGCTGATCTGATAAGCGGACACGGTGGGAGAGGGGGATCGTTCTGGAAAGATCACACCCGCGGAGTCGACTGGGATGCCATGGCTGAATTCCCTAATACTGCTTGGAACTGGCTGGTAAATCATATCTGGTGGACCGGAGTGATCGTATTTGGTGTTCTTTTCATCTTTGGGTTGATCATCTTGTTCAACTGGCTCAGTTCACGGGGAAAATTTATGTTTCTGGATAATGTGGTACATAACAAGGCAGAAGTTTCCCGGCCCTGGCATGAATACAGGAGTGAGGGAAATTCACTCTTCGTCTGGAGACTGATTTACGGATTGATCGTTTTTTCAGTCTTTCTTTTACTGTTCCTGTTGTTTTTTAATATGTTTTTGGGTATTTATCATGCAGGCTTTCCGGAGGCAGCAACCGTTAGAACCGTTGTGGGTATAGTAATGATCTTTTTGACAACAATAATTATTACTAAGTATATTGAGTTGTTTCTCAACGATTTCGTTGTTCCAATTATGTACAAAGACCGCGGAAAGGCCGCCCGGGCATGGAGTGTGTTTCTCAAGTTGCTGGGAAAACATTTCTGGTACTTTTTGGTATATGGTCTGTTTGTTTTCCTGCTGGTAATCATGGTTGTCCTTGCTGTAATCGCCTTTTCACTGATGACCTGTTGCGTAGGAGCAATATTGTTGATCATTCCGTATATCGGATCCGTTATCATGCTACCGGTTTCGGTAACCTTCCGGGCATTCAGCGTAGAATTTCTCCAGCAATTCGGAGACGAATTTCAGATATTTCCGCAACCCCGGAAGCAGAAAGAAGCCTCCTGATCTATAAATCGATGGAGGTTCTGACAAATGTACTGTCAAAATGAATTCGGGAAAATCAGGTCCGGTTCCGGAAAAGGATAACGTGCCAAAACCTGCTGCGTTTGTTCCGTCGAAGATCCTTTATC
>Ga0209834_10001024_pt1 | contig 16193 bp, 16 predicted proteins | sample Mar14236cmmetaG_FD_184134 | JGI IMG/M metagenome (GOLD analysis project Ga0209834, IMG submission 184134) | Marine hydrothermal vent microbial communities from Guaymas Basin, Gulf of California to study Microbial Dark Matter (Phase II) - Marker... ...
GGGGGCGACATGGCGACCCAGGACGAGGGTGTAAAGTTGGGAAGTTTCAATCCACGCCCCCGCACGGGGGGCGACTCTACGCATTCTAAGTGCTCGTGATATAATAACTTAGTAAGCCGTTTCCGCGAATATTGAGTTTTCAATGATCAACTGCCCATTTAAATCCAGCATCATCGCATCAACCTGTTGCCATACAATTCATTATACAAATCGCCATCCTGTGCGGAAAAGAACATCTGCTACAGGTCCGCGCAAGTCTATTTTATATCACCAGCGGTCCCTCCGGGTCATAGGTTGGCTTCGCACCTACATGCTCCACTCTTTTCTTCCAGTTGTTTCCCAGAAAATAAAACCGCAGGCTATCTTCTTTTTTGTTCATAGTCCCAATCAGTTCTTGTCTGAGGGCAGCCCACTGAGCGGGATCGACCAAGCATTCGAACACGGAATTCTGAACTCTTTGCCCTTTATTCTTACATATTCTGGCAATATGTCTCAGCCGTTTTTTGCTTTCAGTCGTCTCAGTATTGATATCATAAGTAATTAGAACCATCATAATCACAGACTCCTATTTCCAGAGAAACGGCGGGTATCCATCGATGTCTCCACGAAGGAATCTGGCCATAAGTATCGCCTGAACATGGGGCAGAAGGCCGATAGCGATTTTTTCTTCAATAAAAGGATGTATGATCTCATTCTGTTTGCGTTTCTGCCAAGCCACCAGAACCTCTTTTCTGGTTTTATCGTTCATCAGGACACCGCCGGATTCGGTTTTCAAAAATCCGTCGCCTTTTACCTGCCGTCGGTTGACCAAAGACAACATCAGCCGATCAGCCAGATAAGGGCGTAATTCCTCCATAAGGTCGAGCGCCAACCCCGGTCTGCCGGGGCGGTCACGATGCAGAAAACCGACAGCAGGATCGAGACCAACCCCCTCAAGAGCCGAGCTGACATCATGGGTAAGCAGGGTATAAAGAAAAGAAAGTAAAGCATTAACATTATCCATTGGGGGCCGTTTGTTGCGTCCTTGAAAGAAAAAATTTTCTTTCTGAGAGGTGATCAGCTTGTCGAAAACACTGAAATAAGACATCGCGGCCCAACCTTCAATTCCCCTGATTTCGTCAAGGCTTTTTGATTTCTCGGCCTCATCAAGAGCGAATGCCAGATCCCGGATTGAACGATCGAGCGCGGCAGCAATTGATTCATCCTGACTATCCCTCCGGGCACGGAGAAGGACATTACGACAATTGGCGATTTTACCCGTGACGATATTGCGCGCCACCATCAGGCATTCGGTTATATTATCAGTGTAGCGGTATTGGGTTCGCCGAAGCAGGACATTTCCGGAAACCGGGCCCTGGACGCGGGCCAAGAAACGGCCGTTTTCCGTAAAAAAGGAAATATGGACGCGGTTTTCCCCGCACAAACCGAGGAGGAAGGGGCTGCACATGACATTGCCAAAACACACGATTCCCCCCAGTGTATGAATCGGTATACGCAGTTTTACCTTGCGATCGACATTGACAAGGACGGTGTCGCCTTCACGCGAGAGATAAGCTCCCTGGGATGTTACAAACAATGTATTAAGTAAGTGTTTCACAATTCATACTCTGTATCCGGCATTTTTGCTTTGGCCAGATATCTTCCGATATTTTTTTTCACGCCGGTTACTTTCGGCAAGCATAAATCCAGAAGAGAACAATTTCCGCATTTTTTTTCATATCGCGCCGGTGGAGTCGTCCTGCTTTCGATAAGCTGATGCAAATCGGCGGCCAGTTCTTCGGTCTGGCGGCGAAGGCTACCATCAAAGATGACTTCCTGTTTTCTCCGGGTTTTTCCATAGAAGACGGCACCGGAATCGATCCGGACATTCAGCATTTCTTCAAGGCAGATGGCCTGAGCACAGAGCTGGACAAGGTCGCAGTTATCCTTTTTGGGCCGGCCTCGTTTATATTCAACCGGTCGTGGATGCCAGCGGTGAGGTTCGTCTTCAAGTTTTATGCCATTCGTGCTTCCGGCGGGCAGCCGGATGAACTCGACCACATCGGCCTGTCCGGAGAGGCCCATCTGAAACGAGTGGAGTCTCAAGGCGCGGGCCAGGCGGATGCCGGGCCGCGATTCCGGTTGTATGGCATGGGCCTTTTCATGCAAAATGCGGCCCTCGGCAGTGAGCCGGTTTTCGGACCAGAGGCCTTCCAGTTGGATCAGGGCGCACTGCCTCGGGCAGAATTTCAGATGTTGCAGAGCCGATATGGGCAAAAACTCATCCTCAGAATACATCGTTACATCATTTCGTGAATCGTGATACCAACGGGCATATTTTCACGATCAATCGCGATTGAGTAATCGGAAAAATCCCGGGGCGGTGTTGAACTGTCGTTCCGTTGTACTTTAACTCTGGCGAACAGTTCATGGGCCGGGGCATTTCCAAGGGCCGACTGATGTTCAAAGACTATCAATTTTCGGGCCGACATCAATCCCCGCGCCGCCGAGCGATCATGTTCAAACATATTTCGGAGAGCCTCCCAGAATAGATCGAGGTCTTCTTTGGAAAAACCGGTCTGGGCGGCCAGATTGGCCGATACAAATCCATGGGAGACAAAAACACCATAGGGGATGGTGTTTTTACGGCCCATAGTGCGGTTGTCGCCGCTTTGTTTTTCGGCTTCGGCTTCTGTGGCCACGGCCATGCGGGTAATTGTATATTCCAGAGTTGTGACCGGATCAACCGAGCGCCCGAAGGTTATCTGAACCGGTCCACGTACCTGACCGGCATTTTTCCCAGTTGTCATAACGGCACCAAAGGTACGCACATCATAATATTTCTGACACATATAATCCCTGGCGGCCCTCGTCTTTTGCCCTTTTTCTTTTGATTTAACCGGTTCCCGTTCGTGGGCTTCGTCTATAAGAACATTGAGGACGGCCTTTTCCTTTATAAAAATATCAAACGGCGAAGTGCATCCCTTTTTCATTTGAACGTAATTGCGGACTTTGCGCTTGAGACAAACATCGGTGACAATGCCGTGGCCGGTTTCCGGATCGATCCGCGGCAAATTTCCGGCATCAGGATCCCCATTGGGATTACCATCCTTGATATCGAATATAAGAGCAAAATCATAACGGTGTTCAAGATTACTCATTTCCTGTTTCTCCTTCTATTTTGGTTTTTGTTTCTTCTGCAACTTTCTCTTTTTTGGTGTAGAAATCTTGAATCTGGTGATAATAGCCGATAGCGAATCGGCCCTGGTCGGAAAGTGAGAGATGCCCCGGGAAATCTGTGATGTCACACATGATTTCCGCGACCAATTTCTCAAAATAGACACGGCGTCCCGGATTGGCTAATTTGGCCAAATGATGATTTTTCAGCCTCATCAGGTTGCTGAAAACAGCAATCGGCGTTCCGGAGGCGGCTCCGTAATAGCGGTCGCGAATGGTGGCATTAATACCGGGATTAGCTTCAGACTGGATTTTCTCCAAGGTGGCAAAGAGCCGTCCGAGACAATAGCCGATATTGGTATTATTAGTGTCAAGACCCACTTTTAATTCCTCCTGTATATTTGGATTATTGAATCGTGTTTGACGGTTGATGCAGGCTTTGATAAGCGAGGCGCGTGCATAAGTTATCTCATGCTCGGCGCGGATTCGGCGAATGACGGCCTGTAATAAGGTCTGCGGATAAGGAAGACCGCCCAAAATGGCTCTCATGGTTTCACCCGCCAAATTAGGTGGAATATTCTTCGATTCGCCCCGGACGGCGGTGGAGACAAGCAGGCGAAAAAGAGATAAATTCTCCATTTCCTTAGGTCTATGGGCTATTCGAAGATCTTCGAAATGCTGAACGATTTTTTGGGCCATACGTGTGACAGTATCGACAATCCAAAACCGAACTGCGATGCGTGCCGCATTTGGCGCAAGACCAAGAACATAGAATTTATTATTTGACTCATCTCGATCAAGAACCCCTAATTCGATTGATTTGTAAAGACTCTTAACCGCTTTCACCCCGCGGTCGGGATCATCTTTGGGCGGTTCGCCGAAAATGTCGGAAATCGCCGTCTCGAGATCGGTGGATTTCTCCGCCCAGAAAACAGTTTTTGCATCACCTACCAGCATTTTCTGGGGCGAGTCTTTTCTCAGGAGATAATTAAGAGCGGTGGTATAGGCGAATTCAGACGATTTACAGATTGGCGCATTATATCCTTGCTCTTTGCCGTAGGAGTCATAACCGGAATGTTTTTGAAAGTTAACCAGACTTTTTGTATCTTTGTTTATAGGCGTTCGTCCGTGCGTGCGAGCAATTTCGCCAATTTCTCCGGTAATAAGGCAAATACCGATTATTCTTGATTTTTTATTTTCTGAATAATCGGTTGAAGCAACAGCTGTCTTTATATAATTTTGTACTATTGGGCGACATGGAATAGGGACTTTGTCACCGGCAAGTCGAAATGTCATGTTGCAGGATCTGAGTTTTATGCATTTTTGCCAATTGGGGTCATTCTTAACTGCGCTCACGCCATCTGATTCGTAAAATTTAATTATCGCGGCAACACCCTCATCCTTCTTCAATACACCGGGAAGAGAATAAAGCGAGTCGAGCCATGTTTTGTGTTGCTTTGGTGATTTTTCATCCGACTCAGGATATCCAAAAAGATATCCTATATGATCCCATAACAAAAAGGCGGTTTCAAAACTCCTTGAACCCGATCTATGTGAAGAACGCGGTAATATAAATGTCTTTCCTGTTAGTCTATTGTTTAGTTTTTCTCTTGTATCCTCCAAAGAGATAAACTCGCCATTAGAATTAATGGTGACTATAAATGGAATTTCTTTTTTTTCAAAGCCTTCTGGTGCAATTTGACTATCTGGGTCTGATGCTTTTCTATCGTAATATTCCTTCAGCGCTTGCAGGATCATTTTCGCACCTCCTTGCTGTCGGGATGGGGAATTTTAATGATTCCATTCTCCATCTTGGGTCGAAACCACATCGGTTTCGGGTTAGAGGGATCGCTGAAATCGATATCATACAGCATCCATCCCAGATCGCGAGAATCAACTATCGGTTTGGAGACCATGCCATTTCCGCCGTCAACCAACTGAAATTTGCATGAGAATTCTCGGCAACCAAGGTATGGTTGATTAAAACACTGGCCGTTAAGAGCCCGCCGCTCGAACATGGAAGCGTACTTGGCTTCCGTTTCATCCGGGTCGGCATTCGGTTGGGGATTAAAATCGAACTCACCGTGCAATCGATAATTGACATCACGCAGAAACAGCCCGGCTCGTTGCCGGCGGTCATCTTCGATATAAATGCCGTCTGATTTTGGTGACGCGGTTTTGCCGACTTCGTTACGCCGGACGGATATCCAGCGAATCGGGGCGAGTACCTCAATCCGGGTTATTCGCCATCTGATGGCCGGTTTCCATAGAATGGCATCGAAAATAGCACGAGCGGCCGAGGGCGTAATAACATCATAACTCACCCTTTCGATTTTCATTTCGGGGCGGGTGAAACAGGCGTAAGGTCCGCCCACCTCGAGTGAATAGCCTTTCAATGTATCCTCCTTTCAATTTATTGTTTGATAACATTAGATACCTATCAAATCATCTATGGGAAAATTGCCCCTGAAAACCTCAAGCCCTGTTTCTTCGCTATATATATTGAATTGACTCTGGGCATAAAAACCGGGCCAGATTTCGGCGATTAATCCTTCTCTTTCCATTTTTTCAGCGCAATAAAGCGAGATATTGACTGTATAGCGCTGTATTGCCCGCAGGAGATGTCGATCCGGTCCGTGTTTCTGCAGTTTGTTGATAAGCCTCCCATTTTCCCCATAACGGACAATGACAGGCCGCGCATTTTGATTTTCGATCATACGAAATTCGTCACCCGCTGTTCTGAACGCTACATCCAATAATTTTGGATCGGACGGGATTAATTTCTTGAGAAATTCTTCTCCGGTATCAGTGACCTTGGAGTAAAACAGCTCGAAATACCGCTTATATAAATCCGGAGACTGGGGATCGAATCCGGATATTGAGTATAATTCTCTGGTCGTATTTTCGCCTTTATGTAAAAGACCAAGCGGGGCGGGTTTTGGCGGGACAAATACCACAACCTTGCCCATGGGAAGTATTCCTTCTCGATTACACCGACCGGCGGCCTGAACAATTGAGTCAAGTCCAGCCAAAGCGCGATAAACCACGGGAAAATCAATATCGACGCCAGCTTCAATAAGCTGTGTGCTTATAACACGAAGGATTCCTTTTTCCATAAGACGCTTTTTAATGGTTTTAATAATGGAAGAGCGATGTTCACCACACATCAAAGCTGACAGATGGATTGTGCCTTCGGGCATAAGACGATACAGATCATAACAATCACGCCGGCTGTTAACGACACATAAGACTTTTTTGTGTTTCCGCAGGTCTCTGGCGATTTGTTTCCAGGTAATTCGCGCCTGGAGGTCCTGCGGGAAACTAATATGGGTACGTTGATGAAGTTTATAATAATTACCGAAACCGGGGATAATTTCTCTGGGATGATGCAACTTTGGCAAGGCCGGCTGGGTCGCTGTGGACAATAAAATCGTTACGCCGTAGTTGGAACTCAATTCATTAATTACGGCAACACAGGGAGACAATAAATTCGGTGGCACCAGTTGAGCTTCATCCAGAATGACCACGCTGTCTGCTATATTATGAAGCTTGCGACATCTACTGGGTCGCGCGGCATAAAGTGATTCAAAAAACTGAACATTGGTTGTAACAATAATTGGGGCATCCCAATTCTCCGACGCAAGACGCATTCTTTGCGTTTCCCTATCAGGGTTCAGATTACTATGATGTTCAATAACATTATCGGGGCCAAAGATATTAATTAGAGTAGCCGCCGTTTGTTCGATGATACTGGTAAATGGGATAACATAGATTATTCGTTTTTTCTTATAATAAGTAGCATGATCAAGGGCAAATGTTATGGAAGACAGTGTCTTGCCATAACCGGTCGGAACAGTGAGCGAAAATAGTCCCGGTTCGCAGAGAGCCGCCTTTCGACAGGCTTCAAGAATTTCATTACGCGCCTTATTCAATGGAGTCTTGTCACATACCGAAATCATGCTGGTCATATACTCATCCAGAGCACGCTTCAGTCTTTCCAGGGAAGTATAATGATTGCGATATTGTGACATCTCAGGATTAACAAATTTCTCAGTATCGAGATAATCAGCATCAACGAGACAAGAAAATAACATTCGAACCCAAAAGTGGAAATTGTACTTATTGATCCGAGATGGTAACCCGGCAGGCTGCTTATGTGATTGATTTATAGTCTTGAACCTTTCTCGAATTCTGCTTAGGTGTAAATAACCATCCTCAAGACGTTTCTGCAATGCACCCAAACCTCCATCACAAGTGTGAAAATCCGGAAGGCCGGCATGGTGGCCGGCAATAACGTAGGCAAGATTACGTCCGAAAGGCTGATCCCCGCGATTGAGTAATTCCTCGGCGTAGGCGGTCCCGGCACTTGAATGGTTAATCCGCCTTCCATTGTGGCTATCATATTCAAAATCGTCAAGACCATTAGAACGACATAGATATGCCTGAAATTCATCAGTGTATTTCCCCAGATCGTGCAACAATCCTGCTAAGTAGGCCCAGTCTCTCGCATTACAAGGGGTTGCAAATTCCCTTGCAAGTTCAGCCGTTTGCCTTAGATGTTTCTCAAGTAGTTGCCAGGTAAATTTGTCGGAATTACCCGTTTTACTATGTGCATAGTACTCAACCATGGGATTGTTTTCCTAAAGAAAATTTATTGTTTTCCGTAGCCAGTATTTCCAAATCCATCTTTGCTGGACTCGTATTTGTGGTTGGTGCTAACAATGCTCGCCTAAATAAAATAACAGCAATTCCCGATTTTTCAAAATCCCAAATCGCTAAAATCTTCTTTCATTGGGAAAAAATCTATTAGGCGGATATCCAATGATTATTTGGGTAGCTTTGTATCGTAGAAAACTTGCGTGGCTGACATATCCTGTCAGTAAAAACTGATCTTTCAAAAATAATGAATTATATAGTGATATTGAATATCGTCAACCTTATGACATGCTTGCGTTCTACAAAGAAAAAGAATCCAAACAAAATCGGCGGTTCACTCCTGAACCGCCGATCACAATGGCACCCATAAAACTATTGTACAATATCAATTCGTCACGAGAACCTTTTACGGTCACAGTATAGATAGATTTTTTCCATCTTGTTTTCGACATTGGACAACACCCCGCCGATTAAATGAACTGCCAAAAAAGGATTCGCCAGAAAGCAGTTCCGATCTGTATCAGGTGATTTATTGGTATTGTCTCTGATGCTGGATCGAAGGTGATTATTCTGGACAATATTGACTACAGAAATAATACATCATTTTGTCCGACTTTATGGTGGATAATTTAATGATAAAAAAACCATTTAAGCCGATTTATCGACCCAGAAAGAAAAGGCCCACCCGAAGTAATTTTCCGGTGGGCCTTATTGATACCCGTTTTTATTTACATTTTTTCCACACAGCCGGCAATAATCTCGCGCAGCTTGGGTTCGGCCGTGTTGGCCGTGGCAATGATTTCATCCAGAGAGCAGGGCCCGAGCGAATCGGGGAGTCCCATATCGGTAATGATAGAAAAAGCCAATACCTTTGTCTTCTGGTGCCGGGCGGCTATTACCTCGGGCACCGTGGACATGCCGACCACATCGGCTCCGAGTATCCTGAGGAAACGATATTCCGCGGCTGTTTCGAGATTGGGACCCGCCACAGCCACATAAACGCCTTTTTTGAGCGGCAGTTTCAGTTCCAGCGCGACCTCCTCAGCCATCTTTATCATCTCTTTATCATAACAGTTGTACATGTCCGGGAACCGCTCCCCGATCGTTTCATCATTGGGACCGATCAATGGGTTGTTACCAAGCAGGTTGATATGATCGGTGATGATCATGATATCGCCCCGGTTGAACTGCGGGTTGAGTCCGCCGCATGCATTGGAAACTATTAGTGTTTCGATACCGAGTTCTTTCATGACACGCACCGGAAAAGTCACCTGTTTGAGAGTATAACCTTCATAGTAGTGGAAACGTCCCTGCATAGCGACGACAGGTTTGTTACGCAGGTGTCCGAAAAGCAATCGCCCGGCATGCGACTCAACGGTCGAAACGGGGAAATGGGGTATGTCCTGATAATTTACGGTGGCCGTGATCTCGATACCGTCAACAAGCGAGCCAAGACCGGTGCCGAGAATAATGCCTGTTTGCGGAACCAGATCGACTTTGGATCTTATAAATTCAGCCGCCTCAGAAATCATTTCCCTGAGATTGTCCATTCCCAACTTCCTCCTTATTTTCTTCCGATGATTCGCCGAATTGGTCGACAACGCTTTCGATTTCTTCCTCTCTCATTTCGATCGGCGGGGGTTCTGATGTCGTTGGTTCTTCGTGAGCCGGTGACGGTTCCGGCGGCATATCCATATGCTGTTCCGGTTCTGATGAAGCTTTTTTATCACCCTCCTTTGTGACGATTGAATCGACCAGTTTGAGATGGGCGAGTATCTCCGCGCGCAGTTTGGCGTAAAAACTGTTTTTGGCCTGCTCTATCTGATGAGCCGTGATCTCCAGTTCGGTGATACGATTATTCTGTTCATCGACTATCCTGTCACGATGCTGTTTGGCTTCGGTGATAATCAGCTCCGCTTCCTTGTTGGCATTGATTTTAATCTGATCGGCCGTTTTCTGAGCCTCGATCACGGCAGCCTTGATAGAATCCTCGATCCTGCGGAGTTCTTCGTATTTTGTTATCAGCGAGCTCTTTTCTTCCTTGAGCTTTTGAAGTTCGGCGCGGGCTTCCTCCAGAGCATCGGCGGCACCCTGTATAAAGGCATCGACTTCAGCTTTGTTATAACCGCGCATCGAGGTACCAAACTGATGATTTCTCATCTCATTGGGTGTGATTTCCATGATTAACCCCGTTTATTGATTAATAAAATTGATTTCCTATTTAATTACTTCGGCAATTCTCTATCAAAATCCCTGTTTTTTTCAAGATTTTAACCGTTCTCATATTTTCCTCTGGCCGAAAATTGCGGTTCCAATCCGGACCATATTCGAACCTTCCTCAATAGCTATCTCAAAATCATCAGACATCCCGATCGACAATATATCAAATTGGTCGCCAATCAGACTCCGGCCCTGTTCGAACAGCTTTCTTGTTTTACGAAAGGCATCGCGAGTAAGTTGCCCATCATCGGTCAGCGGCCCGATAGTCATGATACCTTTAAGCTGTATATTTTCAAGATCTTTTGTATTTTGGATCAAGTCCATTGCGTTGTTTAATGAGATTCCCGATTTAGCCGCTTCCCCGGCGGAATTGATTTCGATCAGGCATTTGATTTTTTTACCGATTTGACCGGCACGGCGGTCGATCTCCGTAGCCAGTTTGAGCGAGTCGACCGACTGTATTATATCAAAGGCGGCTACCGCCTTTTTGACTTTATTAGTCTGCAAATGTCCGATCATATGCCATCTGGCGATGTTTCCCAGCGTTTCGAGTTTGGGCTCCGCTTCCTGGATCCGGGATTCGCCTATATCGGTGACACCGAATTTTACTGCAGCCTCGATAGCCTCGGCAGGATGCGTTTTTGAAACGGCCACCAGCGTGATATCTTCGGGTGAACGACCGGCGCGTCGAGCCGCCCCGGCGATCTTTTCAATTATTAATTCAAGATTTTCTTTTATATATTCAAACATCATAAAAACAACCTCCGGCCTATTATATGCCAACAGCGGCGGTAATTTCAATAAAAATATAAATCTTATGGAGCGCGGATGATTATCGTATCATTTTCCGGGTCAAAAACTTGACATTTTAAGTCAATGCGATTTAATTAGGCTGACTGCAAGGAGTAATTTTAAGGAGTTATTGAAATGATTGACAAAACCACTGATCCCCGGGAAGCCATCAGGATTGCTATCAAGCGCGAGCATGAAGCGTATGAATTTTATAAAAATCATGCCGACCTGTTTGAAAATGCGGCGACCAAGGAGATGTTTCTGTTTCTGGCCGAAGAGGAAAAAAAGCACGAAGAAAAGCTTCAGGCAGAATTGGATGAAAACCTTCATTACGAAATGTAGTCGATAATTGATTTAGATAAAGGGAGAAAATATGGCTGTTCATCCTGACATCCTGGGTGCCTTGACCACCGGCATTCAATCCGAAGTAGCCAGTTATGTATTTTATGTTGCGGCGGCCAAAAAGACTGGCCGCGACGAATTTAAAGCGACTCTGGAGAAGCTGGCTCTCGAGGAGAAAAGACACTTTCATGTTCTGGAGCGCCAGTATGACTCTCTGGTCCGTTCAGAAAAATGGATCAGCACGGCAGATATTCTGAAGGAGGAGGGTTTGCCGGAGATCAGCGAAGATATGGCAGAGAAACATCAGGCGCTGGTCGACGAGGTTCAGACGGCGGCCGATGAGCGGAAAATTCTCGACATCGCGCTGCGCCTGGAATTCGAGGCCAGGGACCATTTTACCGCCATGGCTGAGAAGGCCGACACCAAAGAGGCCAAAGAAACTTTTGATTATTTATCGAAATTCGAACAAACCCATGTCGAGATCATCAAGAAAATGATCGCGACCCTGGGCTAACGATAAATAAATTCTTTGATTTAAAGCCCGCCTGCGCGGGCTTTTTTATTTGCGGAGAATATCCGGAAAGATTTAATTGGGACTATGAAAAATCAACATCTTACATGGATTGAAATTGATTCGGCCGCGTTCAGGAAAAATATGAACACAATCCGGAGTCTGGCCGGTAAGCGAAAAGTAGCCGTTGCCGTCAAAGCCAATGCCTATGGTCATGGTCTTAAAGAAATGATCTCGCTCCTGAGAGCCGAGGATGTGGAGTATATCGCGGTGCACTCGCATGGCGAGGCGGCATCGGCACGCGCCTTCGGTTGGGATCGGAATATTCTGGTGGTCGGTTATATTGCCCTGTCCGATCTTCAGGCAGTAATCGATCTTGATCTCGAACCGACCGTTTACAACACCGAAACCATCAATCGCCTCGGGCAACTGGCAAAGCAATCAAACAAGGAAATCAATATTCATCTAAAACTTGAAACCGGCACCAACCGGCAAGGAGTCGAGGAAAGCCGCTTGGAAAAAGTCAGCACGGCAATAAAAAAATATCCCGGTTTGCATCTTAGAGGTGTATCCACACATTTTGCAAATATAGAGGATACAACCAATCATGAATACGCCAGTTTCCAGCTCGAAACATTTAATCGCCTGACAGCCGCCGTCAGGCGGTATGGGTTGAAACCGGATTTGAGGCACACCGCCTGCTCTGCGGCGCTGTTACTTTTTGATGATACAAAATTCGAGCTGGTTCGGCCGGGCATAGCCGCATACGGTCTCTGGCCGTCCAAAGAAACATATTTATCATACCGCCTGCAGGGCGGCTCCAATAATATCCTGTCACCTATAATGACCTGGAAAACGCGCGTGGCGCAGATCAAGGAGGTGCCGCGTGATGCCTTTGTGGGGTACGGCTGCACCTACCGGGCAACCTCGAAAACCAGGCTGGCGGTTCTTCCGGTCGGATACTATGACGGCTACGATCGGTCACTTTCCAACCTGGCCTATGTTCTCATTAAAGGTAAACGGGCGCCGGTGCGCGGCCGGGTGTGTATGAATCTTATCATGGTTGATATTACCGACATTAAGGGAGTCAGGCTTGAAGAGCCGGTGGTTTTACTGGGCCGGGATCGGGAAGAAATGGTGTCGGCCGACCAGATTGCCGATTGGGCCAAGACTGTTAATTATGAAATTATCAGCCGAATTTGCGGAAACATTCCGAGGCAGATAATTTAATATTGAATATTTTTTATTGTTTTTTTCAAATAAAACACAATATATTGAATATTACTAATTGATATAGCACAATATATATTAAATGGCGATTGTGATCCAATTAATAATTAGTGATATTTTTCACTTGACATAATAACCTGGTAAGGCTAATTTAGCATTTGTGAATAGATTCACATGCGGTTATTTGGGGCGTGAAGCCGAAAATGAGGTTTTATTGTGATTTCTGAATCGAAAAAGAAAAAAATTTCCGAGTCAACCATTCGCCGGCTTTCTTTGTATTATCGGGTTCTTTCAATTCTTGAAAAAGAGAACTACGAAACAGTATCATCCAAAGAACTGGCCAAGCGTGAAAAATTGACTCCGGCTCAGGTGCGCAAGGATCTGTCGTTTTTCGGTTCGTTTGGTACACGCGGATTAGGATATCCCGTTTCCGAATTAAAAAAACAGATCGCCGAAATCCTCGGGCTGAACCGAGGATGGAATGTTGCCCTGATCGGTGTCGGTAATATCGGTTCGGCCCTGGTGGGGTACAAAGAATTTCAGCGCCAGGGATTCAATATCAAACTGATTTTCGATAATGATCAGCGTAAAATCGGTTCGAATCACAAGGGTATTATCGTATCAGATATCAGAAACCTGGAATCTGATTTAAAAGAAAATAACATTCAGATTGTTGTGGTGGCGGTACCGGCAACAGTTGCTCAATATATTGTTGATGATGTCGTCAAAGCCGGCATCAAGGGTATATTGAACTTTGCCTCGGTAAATTTGAAAGTGCCGGATGATGTTTTCTTGAGAAATGAGAATATGTCAATGGAACTGGAATACCTGTCATTCGCCCTGAGCAATCTGAAAGACGTTAAAGGTGAAAGTTAACTAATCAATTATACATTAATAAGCCGTTTCAGAGGATGAAACGGGTTACCTCTCTCAAGTGTCACCTTGACAACGCCTGTCCGGACGGACGGGCGTTTTTTTATGGCTTTTCAAATGTCACATTTGCTTGACTTTCTATGCAACAGCCGGTAATCTTACCTGTATAATGATAAAAGAGATTATCAGGAGAACAAAATTGCGCACATCTATCGTTTTAGTCTTCCTTTTTTTGTTATGTTCGACAATTTCATTTGCATCGGACAAAGACAGTCTCGATGCCTATCTGAAAAAAGGCGGCGCCGCTTTTGCCAACAACGATTATCCCAAATCACTGGAGTTTTTTCACAAGGCACTCGAGTTTGATTCGCTCAATGTCAACGCCCTGCATAACCTGGGTGTCCTGTATTCCATGAAACAGGATCATCACATGTCCCTGGGATACCTCAGGATGGCTGTGGCCCAGGATTCCACTGATCCCGATATTTTCAACAGCCTCGGCATCACCTATTCCAATTTAAGTGATACCTCAAAAGCGATCGATGCCTACCGCAGGGCTCTGGCTATGGACCAGAACAATCTTAATTATCTTCACAATCTTGGTTCTATCCTGACCGCATCGGGCAACCACAAGGAGGCGCGGAAATATCTCGAGAAAATGATGGCGCTGGATTCGACCGACAGCGAGGCGCATTTTCTCATGGGTAATATCATGCTGGCCAAGAAGGATTATGCCGGGGCCGAAAAATATTTCGATATTGCCGTCGAACGTGAGCCGGAGAAGGCGCGCTTTCTCTATTTCCAGGGACTGGCCAAGGACCGGTTGAAGAAACGTGATGAAGCCGAGAAGATCTATCTGCACGCCCTGAAACTGCATCCCGATTACTTCGAGGCGCATCAGCGGCTGGGGGTGCTTTATGTCATTCGTCAACAGTATCCCGAAGCATTGGAGCAATTCAAGGAAGCATTGAGGATAAAACCGGACGATATCGACACGAAGGTTTTCCTGGGAGCGGTCTATATGTACAACAATATGCCCGAGGAAGCCGAGGGAATTTACGACAGCCTGGTGGTAATCAATCCTGATGCGGCCCAGAGAATGCTTGAGTTGATAGGGACACCGGAAGATTAATATTCGGATAAATGAATCGGCCGGGCAATATGGCCCGGCTTTTTTTGGTTAATTTTTCTATCTTAGCACAATTAATCTATTTTTTGGAATATAAATACTGTATGATTTGTTTATATTGCGGCCGTTGGACAAAATTGATATAATAAACAAATTTAAAATAATATCCGGGAGGTATTTGCTATGAAACAGGCGTTTGTCTTGATTGCCATCATATTTTTAATGGGGCTTTTTGCAGAGCAAACGACAAATGCCGGGCAATTTGGCAATATCGCTATCTTTCTCGACAGATCGGTCACCGAGGAGTTCAACCGAATGGGGATACAGCTTCAGGGGGAGCCGATGCTTCGGTTTTTTGATAATAATGATCGGATAATTTTCTGGAATGTGTATCCCGGGCAGTACGATGTTCAGTTGAATTTCCCGGATGAGCGCAAACCTATTACTTTGAAAGTCGATGTTTTTCCGGGTTTGACAAGCAAAGCCTATGTCAAATTTATACGCGATCAATATGCAATGACCAACGATGGATTTGTCGATCAGGGCGGTATCCTGATGACATTCAATCGTGAGGGAATGAAAAGTCTTCCGGGCGAAATCTCCGACGGTCTCGGGATACTGTCATCCGCCGGGCGGGACAGTGTTCGTTATTCATACGGGGGGCTAAGCTTTGGTGAACCGTCGCAGGGACGAAGCTTTTCGCCAAGCTCCAAGACCTTGCCCGATCTGGCGCTGATAAATATAAGCGACCCGTTTGCCGGTTACGGGAACGAAGATGTAAGTCTGATATCCAATTATTCCGGGGCGGAGAAGATGGGCGGTGATTACACCTATGCCACCCGCGATCAACGCTATTACCGGATTGTTGCCAAACACCAGTTGCCGCGCGAGATCGGCTCGGTTTATGGTTCGTTTAGCTACGAAAGTCTGGGCGATGCCGCGCCCCGATGGAATGTCGATTGCCGCCTGCCGCATAACGGCGCCGAGAATGTCGAGCTTATGGGCGGGGCAAGTTTTGATCTGCTGACCAAATTCAAATCGGATGTGAAAGTACTGTACAAATCAGTTAAACGCGATTATTATGAGCATTGTTATTATTTCGATTACGAACATGCGCCGCGCGAGGAGTTCGAGATGTACAACGGCGAGCTCTCGGTCAACGGCTGGCTGATGAAAGACCTTTTCATCAATGCCGGATTCGGAATTGCCGGCGACGACAGCAAAACCGGCGATGGCGTCCTGTTCGATGACGTTGCGGCCTATGCAGAACAAAGGCCTAATCCC
>Ga0209834_10001027_pt1 | contig 16188 bp, 9 predicted proteins | sample Mar14236cmmetaG_FD_184134 | JGI IMG/M metagenome (GOLD analysis project Ga0209834, IMG submission 184134) | Marine hydrothermal vent microbial communities from Guaymas Basin, Gulf of California to study Microbial Dark Matter (Phase II) - Marker... ...
TTACTAAACAGAATGAGCTTAATTTGTTTAATAGGTATCTTGAAAATATGAAAAAGCAGATAAAAGAAATGGAAATTCCTGAAGAAGTTGAAATGCTGGATCCTGTTTCTGTGCTTACTCACGCTGATAAAGGAAACCCCGACATCTATTTACCGAAAGATGAATTAGAGAAACTCAAGCCATTGGATAACAAGACGGATATTTATGTGGTCAAATCTCAATTTGCCGGAGTTAAGATAGCCGAAAAATTTAAGAAACCTGTAATCGTGATGCGGCCGGCCGGATATGAGGTGGATATGCCTGCTGCTATCAGGCAGATGGGGATCCCGAGTTATCATGTAAATAATTATGACGAACTTTTTAGGATGACTCGTATTTTTATGGTTCAGAAAGCAATACAGCGAACAAAATTGCTAAATGTTACAAATTTTCCTAACAGGGCACCATGGGGTGTTGTTAGCTGCATAACCGATTTTGCCGGGATAAAGCACAAATACGGTCTTGAGACACAATTTATGGATTATGATACTTTTTTTGGTGGAATGGATAAAATTGAAAAGGATGATAAAATAGTTAAGATTGCTGCAAAATATGCAGATAAATTAATAAAGAATGCTGGTAATAATAATATGAAAAAAGAGGATATAATCAAATCATTGTTGTTTTATTATGCTACAATATACAATATGAGTAAGTTTAATTGTAATGCTTTTACTATTGAATGTTTTGAGTTATGTACCTCATTGGAAACATGGAACAGAAGATTTACGCCTTGTTTTACACATGCTTTATTAAAAGATACCGGTTTTCCATCAGCTTGTGAGGGTGATATGAATGCTCTGCTGGCCATGGCCGTCGAGATGTATTTATCAAAAAAAGCGGTTTATATGGGTAATCCTAATATTGATAAAGAAAAAAGCACGTTGACTATCTATCATTCAGTAGCTTCTTTAAATATGAAAGGATTGGAGGATCCGTCAACACCGTATGATATTCATAGTTTTACAAAATCGGGATTTGGTGTTACATTACGTCATGATTTCAATAAAGATGTAGGAGAAAAAGTTACCGTAGCACGGTTTGACCCCTCAGCATCCAAAATACTGATATCTAAAGGAGAGATAATTGGAGGCAATGGTATGAAAGGGTATGGATGTGCCAATAAGGTGAAAATACAGCTACCAAACGGATACGAATTCTGGCGTGAATCCCAAAATTTTGGTCATCATCTGGCAATGGTTTTTGGAGATTATACTGAAAATATACGTGACCTGGGTGAATTAATGGGGTTCGGTGTAATCAATATGAGTTAATTCGTATTTGTTTTGACATTAGCATAAAAAGTTTTAGAAAATTTATTTATTTATTGAGCTTCGAGCTCGCATTGCAAAGTTAAAGCAGCGACCTTGATTTTTATTCGCTTGTGTGTAATAAAATTTCATGTAAGTTCGATAGAAAAAGCTATCCTGCCTGAGCGGGATTTAGTTCAACAAAGTATAAAAGGTGGTAAGTATTAATGCTTACCACCTTTTGTGATATGGATATTCCCGGAGCAACTACATTCAATTGAGTTTTAAATCTTGCTTGCCCACCGTATCCCGAATTTGCAGAAGTAGTCGGTTTATTTGATTTCGTAGAAAAACAAACCGGAAGGGACAGGTTGTTTTACCCTGTCCGGCCTGCTCCAGGAAAGCTGTAGTGCGGGATTTTTCTGTCCGGTTTTAAGAACATACAAACGAAAAGGATGAAACCCTTTTGCCAGATGTATGGTGCCACTGCGTTCCGTCCCGGGTTGATAACAGTAGCCGGCATCAATAACCGCTGCATCATGAACACGCAGCAGGGCTTTTGTCCCGGTACTCAAAAAGAATGTATATGTACCGTCTTCGGGGATATTAAGATAGCCGGTAAAAAGGATCATTCCATTTTCCTTATTATCCATAATGTCAGTAGATAATGTTTTCTTAACCCCTGTTTTATCCGGTATAAGATCTTTCTCCTGAGCCAGCCAGGGAAAATCTCCTTTGTATATTTTCCAGGAAATGCCGGCAGACAAATTTTCTTTTTTTACAGCCGGTACCAGGATTGTATCATAGGGCCGGGATGCTGTAGGATCAGGCATGCGTACTTGCAGTATCCTGGCTTTCATCTCCTGTTGCATTACGGCAAATTCCGGTTTTCCGGCCAGATTATTCAGTTCCTGAGGGTCTTTGGTCACATCATATATCTCAAAATCATCATCCTGTGACAGGATATTATATCGTACTCCGACATAATTGCCGAAACGTATTAGTTGCATCTGACCTCTCTTCCGACCCCTGTGTTGCGGTGCAAAATCGTTATAATCTGGTGTCTTACCCGGATTAAAATACTCTATATAAACCAGTGGCTTTGTTTGTTGACCCTGACCTGTCAATACGGGAAGCAGAGAGACCCCGTCAGATATGGCGGGTGCCGGTAGGCCTGCCATGACAGCAAACGTAGGCAGCCAGTCATAGGAGATTGTAGGCATGTTTACGACTTTTCCGGCAGGAATATGTCCCGGCCAGCGGGCCAGGACGGGCATGCGGACCCCTCCTTCCCAGCAGTCCCGTTTGATTCCGTCGAACGGACCGAAACTGCGGAAAAAAGAAGGATTATTAGGTAAGTAGCCTTTAGGCAGGTAAGATTCGCGTGAAGGTCCGTTGTCGGAGGAAAAGACGATCATAGTGTTATTGTCAATTTTCAGATCTTTGAGCAGGTGTATAATATCCCCTATGGCATCGTCAATACGGCGGGTAGCAGTGGCATAGCGTTTATATACTTTTGGCCAGGCTACTTCAGGGGTCTCCGGGTTGTGATCGTCATCATAGGTAGCATGGGCATAATCGGGGTGTATCCATGAATCCACCGTGCCGGAAGCAGTGTTGATCATATGTCCCGACTTACCGGTCCATTGAAGGCCGCCCTTCAGGCCACCACCCGCCGGATAGGCCTGTGTGGGCAGCTCCAGTACGGCATGAGGAGTATCGTATGCAAGATAGATAAAGAATGGTTGTTTTCCGGATTTCTTCATATGATCAATGATCCATTTTTTGGCAGCAGCCGTCCATAAATCCGCCGTGTAGCATTTATCCAGTTTATCAGCGATGTTAATTCTGTTTTCCCAAACTTCCTTTGAGCCACGATACAGACCTTCTTTCGGATAATGTTCATGACCGTCCCTGTGACGGATGTACCCCAGAAAATAATCAAAACCCCGGTTCAGCGGATGGGCCGGCCAATCCGGAGGGATAATATTTTTTCCAAGACCCTGCAGCCCCCATTTTCCGAAAGCAGCGGTACTATATCCTGCCGTTTTCAATACGGAAGCCATGGTGTAGTTGTCTTCCAGGGCTTTGTCAAACTGATTGTTCCGTACATTTGTATGACCCTGACTCCGTCCCGATAATATCGAAGCACGCGAAGGAGCACATACCGGTGCCGCACAATACTGATCGGTAAGAACGGCACCCTGCTGAGCCATTTCATCCAGATTGGGCATATATTCCCACGGCTCACTGCGGTTATTGGCTTTGGCCCGTTGATTTTGGTACAACACCCCAAGATCACCATATCCCATATCATCTACCAGAATAAATACGATGTTCGGTTTTTGTTTTTCCTGTGCATTGACACCTGTTAACATAAGTGCCAGAAAAAAAGTAAGTATAGTTCTCATGGTTTTTTAATTTAAGAGTTCATATCGGTAAAATTAATAATTTGCCGTATGACTTATTATAAAGAAAATCACTATTAACCTACTAAACTCAAATTACGGTATTTTTTATTGCTAACTATTTGATAGCCAAATATAGGATTTTGTTTTCAAAAAAAGACCCCCTTGCTAAAAATTCAAAATAATTGCTTATCTGGTGGTACATTGATCCGATTGGTAAAATTTCTTCGACTGCTTCCGAGTAATTCAAATACATCAAGCATGCTGATAAGATTCATTTTTACCAGAGCGACAACAACAGAAAAAACTTTTTTGTATCAGCCATTTTTTGAATAAGGGTCATGCTTTCATTCTGGTGATGGTTGAAGACAGGGACATTTGCTCTACCACTCCATCGGCAATGGCTGAATTTTGAATCGAATTATTGAATTCCTTATCCTGTGTAGGGAAGCCCGGTGTCCCGGGGGAAATTGCAATTATTGAAAATATGATCTTTTGTTTTTCTATATTTATCCCGTATGTGTTGTTAGATTTTGGTTTATTATATACCGGATTAAGCAATGACATGTTTGTAATAATTGTATTGAAAACTTCCTGTTTTTTATCTCAAATTATAGAGTTTATGATATTGTTCCATCAAAGACTTGCGTAATGCCGGGTCATAAACATCTTTACTGAATAGAGAATCATATTTTCTGAGGTATTGAGGTAGTTTTGCCCTGCCATATTGTTTAATGTAATGATCAATCATGTACGGGTTATAATATGGATTGATCCAGGGTATTTTGGCATGAACTTTATACTTCCAATGGTTTAACTTACTTAGCAAAATAGCTGTTTTGCCCGGGAAAGCTTTGGATAAATCCCTTCTCTCTTCTATATCGGTTCTTAAGTTGTATAATTCTACATGGTTGTCTTCATAGAATTGTAACAGTTTCCAGTCTCCTGCCCGGATTGCCGAACCGGGGGTGCATCCTGCCCCGTGATAATGCGGATAATGCCAATAAATGACTGCCTGATCAATATTTTGTTTCCCCATCAACAACGGAACAAGACTTATTCCGTCCTTATGTTGTTGCGGCATTAACGGAAGCCCTGTCATTTGCAGTAAGGTAGGGTAAAAATCCGTGTTTACAACAGGGAAACGACAGACGGTTCCTTCCCTGGTAACCCCCGGCCATTTTATGATCAATGGTATTCTTATCCCGCCGTCATAAGTCCAGCCTTTGCCGTAACGAAGCGGATAATTTGTTGTAGGAGCGTTGGAGGATGTTGACAATCCTCCATTATCTGATGTGAATACTATAATGGTATTGTCAGCAATCCCGAGCTTTTCCAACGTTGTTAATATACGCCCCACATTTTCATCAATACTGTAAATTAAACCGGCATAAACCGGATTGGACTGAACAATCCTTTCTGTTTTCCATCCGGAGGTTTCCTGCATCCCCGGTGTCAGTTTGATAAATTGTTGCATTGTATCCAATCCCATGCGACGGGCTTTTTCCTTAAATTTCTCAATGTATTCCTTTTTTGCTTTGATGGGTTCATGAACCGCATAAAATGACAGGTCTGCAAAAAAAGGCTTTCCTGTTTTTACTTGCTGCTTAATAAACCGGATAATTTCTGTTGTGAGCCTGTCGGGCAGAAATTCTCCTTTGGGTCCGTCTTTTAACCTGGGGTTGTGATAAGGACTGAAATAACCGCCCATGCCATGAGCGCGTGGATTTCCGGCTGCCCATCCACCATAATTATAATCGAATCCCTGATTTTCCGGCCAGTATTCAGGCGATAATCCCAGGTGCCATTTCCCGGCAAAACAGGTAGCATATCCGGCACGTTTGAGCGCCTCGGCAATGGTAACCTGTGCAGTGTCAAGATTATAAACAAAAGGTTTAGGCAATAATTTCTGATTGGGACTTGGCCCGGAGCTGCTATTCTGCCTTCCAATGATCCAGTCTGTGATACCCGTATGAACCGGATATTGTCCTGTCATGATGCTTGAACGCGAAGGAGAACAAACGGTACTGCTTGCATAGGCATCCAAAAATTTCATTCCCTGGGAAGCCAGTTTGTCAATATGTGGTGTTTCATAAAAGGTGCTGCCGTAACAACCCAGATCTTTCCAACCCATGTCATCGACGAGAATAAAAACAATATTGGGTCTGGAACTCATTTTTTTTGTTGCTGCATTACATGACAGGGAAAATATCAGAGCAAACATCAGGATGAAAGTTCCTGTTTTAACAGGGAGCGAAATTTTTTTTGTCCTCATTATATGATAATGTTTGTTTTTGTTTGTTTTTCAATTTATTTTTAACTTGTATTTGCATTGGTACAAAATAAACAATTTTTAATAAATAAAATATCTGGTTGATATACCAGTAAATGGTTTTTTAAATGTACAAACAAAAAAACAACCATCCATGGAAATCTAACACTTATTAGTCAAATAATAAGGAATATTCCAAGTGAATGTTCAATTCACGGGTAAAAAAGTACCAGAGTGATCATTTGACAAAAGGGAACAATACTTGTATACATTTAGTTGTTATGCTATTTGCACAATTTGGGAATTGCCAATCTTTAAGAGACATCCGTAACGGACTCAGAAGCGCTGCGGGCAATCTCAACCAAAATATGGGTATTATCAGAGCTCCGTCCATATTTGAGGCTGATTTTTGTCCAAACTTTTATAGGTCCCGGCCGAAATAAAACAAGTATATCATTCTAACGTAATAACAAACACACGATTGCGTTCGGAAATTAACAAAAGTAAATTGTCAAATTATGAAGAATTTAATTCATTCAGTTAAATGGATCATCCTATCTGTTTTTCTGTTCATCGTTTCTGCAAGTTGCAGACAACCCGGGAAAGATGATAGTCAATCAAAAATGCCAATCCACCCGAATGTGTTGTTTATCATTGTTGACGATCTGAACGATTACCCCGGGCCGTTCAAGGGACATCCCCTGGTAAAAACTCCGAATATAGATAAATTGGCCGCAGCAGGTGTAAAATTTATTAATGCCCATAGTAATTATCCAGTCTGTTGTCCGTCGAGAAACAGCTTGTTTACCGGGGTTTATCCACATGTATCAAAAGACTTCGGATGGACGAAACATTGGGAACAACCGGTACTGAAAAACAATAAAACCCTTTTTGAATATTTCCGGGAAAACGGGTATTATGTAATGGGCAGCGGGAAATTATTGCATCATAACCGGAAGCAATACTGGGATGAATGGGGTGTGGATATAAACAACTATGGTCCGTTTGCCTTTAACGGAAAGAAAGTGGTGGGTCACCCGTCGGTTCCGGAGCCTTTCAGAAGTATCGGGGTACTTGACGGTTCGTTTGCTCCCCTGTCGGACGTTCCCACTTTTCCCGACAGCATCTCCGGAGGTAACGAAACCGGCTGGGTATATTCACAAGATGGGAAACGTTTCCTCCATTACATTGATGATGACCATCGGGATCTTATGCCTGATGAGATGCATGCCCAATGGGCGGTCAAAAGGATCAGAGAAATGGATTCCGTACCGCTTGAAAAACCGTTTTTTATGGGGGTCGGATTTGTCCGTCCTCACACTCCACTGTATGCCCCCAAGAAGTATTATGACATGTTCCCGCTCGATAAACTGGTACTCAACCCCATCTTGCAGGGAGATATTGAAGATACTCACTATCAGGAGGTCTATCCCCCCTCGTCAAAAGGGCTGAGAGCTTTCCGGGCGATAAAGGCAGCCTATGGAGGGGACGCCGAATTAGGACTGAAACATTTTCTCCAGGGTTATCTGGCCTGTATCGCCTTTGTCGACGATCAGATAGGCAAAGTAGTGGATGCACTAAACCATAGCCGGTTTAAAGATAATACCATCATTATCTTTACCAGTGATCATGGCTGGCAGATGGGGGAAAAAGATTATCTGTTTAAGAATTCCCCATGGGAAAAAAGCACACGGATTCCCCTTATCATCAAAACTCCTTTTACCAAACCTGGAGGTGTGGTTGATCATCCGGTGTCGCTTATCGATCTTTATCCCACCCTGAAAGACCTTTGCGGATTGAAAGGAGACAACCGCAGAAATAACGGCGGCGGTCCCTTGGGCGGATACAGTCTGAAACCTTTCCTGGAAAATCCGGAAACAAAAAAATGGAAAGGGCCGGACGGCAGCCTTACCGTCGTTGGTATTGGTAAAAGATCCAAAGAGGTCTTGCAGCAAACCTGGTCTTTACGTACAAAAGAATGGCGGTATGTTATGTATCTGGACAGCATGGAAGAACTGTATAACGAAAAAAAAGACCCGTATGAGTGGCATAATCTGGCTAATGATAAAAAATATGCAAAAAAGAAGGAGACATTAAGGAAAGAATTATACAGGATGCTCCATCATTAATCTCACTACTTTATGTACCGTAACATTTCCGGAGCGAAAATTCTTTTCCTTATCTATTCTTTTCATTATCTTTATATGGTTAATTCTATTGCTTCCTAAACCTTTGTGGTCATAGGAACAGACAGAAATTTCATTGAACGGGGCATGGCAGATTCTGTTTGATCCCGGGGTTAAAGGGAAAGACCTATTTGCAGATAAATTTTTTAAATATAACTCAATTTGCTTTTAAAAATGAAAATCAGAAACATAGTAATAGCGGGAATCGCATTACTGATGATCACCGGATCATGTGGCACAAAACAGGTAAAAAAACCGAAACCAAACATCCTTTGGATAACCATTGAAGATACATCTCCCCAGTTTATTGGCTGTTACGGAGATAAGAATGCCCGTACCCCGACGATTGATAAACTGGCCGGGGAAGGTGTCAGGTTTACCAATGCTTTTTCAACCGGAACGGTTTGTTCCCCCAGCCGGAGCACCATCATTACCGGTGTGCGTACTTTTAAAATGGGCACCGGTAATCATCGCAGTAATTATCCTATTCCTGATTTTATTAAAGGGTTTCCTTACTACCTGAAACAACAGGGATACTACACCACGAATAATTCAAAAACAGATTACAACGTGGGAAATGTAAAAGAATTTACAAAAGAAGCCTGGGATGAAAGTTCAAAAAAGGCCGGATGGTGGGGACGCAAGCCCGGCCAGCCATTTTTTGCGGTTTTTAATTTAAACGATTCTCATCAATCACGTACTATGACGAATCCTTATCCGTGGTATCTGAAAAATGTTTTCAATCAATTATCCGAACAGGAGAGAATAGGAGAGGATGAATTTGAGATGCCCCCGATCTACAGGGATAGCCCAGAAATGAGAAAACATTTTGCAAGGGTTTATAATTCAATAAAATTAACCGATAATAAAATTAAAGCTTTGCTCAACCGGTTGCAAAAAGATCACCTGCGCGACAGTACCATTATTTTCTTTTTTGCCGATCATGGAGAAGGTGAACCCCGGGGTAAAACCAACGGGATTAACTATGGCTACCGGGTGCCGTTTGTTATCTGGATCCCGGAAATGTACAAAGATCTTTCCCCGTGGGGAATAAACGGGGTGGTTTCAGATGAACTGATCGATTTTGAAGATCTGGCACCGACACTAATAAGTCTTGCCGGCGGTGAGATTCCTGACTATTTAAAAGGAAGGGTACTTATGGGTAAAAACCGCTCGGAACCCACCAATCACCTCATTTTATCCGCAGACCGTGCAGACAACGGGATCGATATGGTTCGTACCATTACTGATGGGAGATTCCTTTATTCCCGGAATTACATGCCCTTTATTCCACAGGCCCGTTATATCCGTTACATGGAAATATCGGACATCGTAAATCAAATGAGAAGTGACCTCAGAGACGGACTGCTGGATTCATTACAAAAGAGTGTTTTTGAAGAGCGTCCTGCTGAATTTCTTTTTGATATAAGTAACGACTTGTGGGAAACACAAAACCTGTCAGATAATCCGGAATATGCCACTGTGCTTGAGAAAATGAGAAAGTTCCTTGATGAGGAAGAAATGAAAGCACGGGATGTTATGTTCCTCCCCGAATATGAAATAGGCATCATCTCAAAATCAGAAACACCCTTTCAGTTCAGAATGGATGAGAAGAAATATCCATTTGAAGAGATTTATGCAGCATCCTCATTGTCAGGGAAAAGAGGGAATGACATTGCCCAAAAACAAATTCAGTTGCTGAAAGATACCAATAAAATTGTTCGTTACTGGGCGGTTATCGGCTTGAGAAGCCAGAATACGGAAACCTTAAAATCATACCGGAAGGAGATAGAAAATGCAATGGCTGACCAGTATCCACCGGTAGCTGTTACAGCTTCTGCTATTGCCTGGTCTGTTTTTCAGAATCAAAAAGCCGGGGAGTTACTGAAGGGGTTTTGCAAAAGCGAAAACCTTGATATTTCGCTTCTCACGATAAATTTTCTGATGTATATGGATGACAAACAACCTTTTGTTGAAACCATCCGGTCATCTTATGAAATGCCCGGACGCGACTATAGGGTTAAGGCTGCCTGCCTCGATTTCCTCGGGAGTTTGGGTCTGGTTCCCAATAATTTCGATTATAGATTTTAAAGAATAATTATTAAAATCTTCACGATGAGTTACAAGCTTTATTCCGTCTTTTCGGTTGTTGTTTTTCTTTTATTAATGTCCTGTAAGCAGGAGCCGGCGACGTTTAAACCTGGCGAAATCTGGCCCGACAACAACGGGATTCATATCAATGCCCATGGTGGCGGAATGCTGTTTTACGATGGCAGGTATTACTGGTTTGGAGAACACAAAACGGAAGGCAGAGCCGGAAATAAAGCCAATGTCGGGGTACACTGTTACTCGTCAGATGACCTATACCACTGGAAAGATGAAGGGATTTGCTTCAGGGTTTCAGAAGACACAACCAGCCTGATCGTCAAAGGCTGTATCATTGAACGGCCCAAAGTGATCTACAACGGGAAAACCGGAAAATTTGTCATGTGGTTCCACCATGAACTGAAAGGCAAAGGATACAGCACAGCCCTTACGGGACTTGCCGTAGCAGAAAATATAACAGGTCCTTATCACTATGTAAAAAGCCTCCGTCCCAGTGCCGGCCAATGGCCCGAAAACTTCAGTGATGATCAAAGATCGGCCACTGTGACGGCAGATCAGTTGGAAAAGGGTACTACGGAGTGGAAGGAGGCTGTGAGAGAAGGCCTGTTTGTCAGGCGCGATTTTGAAGGGGGGCAGATGTCCCGCGATATGACCCTGTTTGTGGATGATGACGGAAGAGCTTATCACATTCATGCTTCAGAAGATAACCAGACACTGCATATCTCTGAGCTGTCCGATGATTACCAGGGTTTTACCAGGCGGTATATACGAGCCCTGCCGGGAGAGAGCAACGAAGCTCCGGCCATTTTTAAGTATAAAGAAAAATATTATATGATCACCTCAGGTTGTACAGGCTGGAAACCCAACGCAGCCAGATTGTCTGTAGCCGATTCGGTAATGGGCAAGTGGACCTTTATTGGAAATCCTGCTACCGGAGATGACTGTGATATCACATTTCATTCACAGAGCACATACATCCTTCCGGTACATGGATATAAAGATGCATTTATTTTTATGGCCGACCGCTGGGATCCTGATAATGCGATCAATGGTCGCTACGTCTGGCTCCCTGTCCTGTTCAACAAAAAAGGACAACCCTGGCTCAAATGGATGGATGAATGGGATCTCTCAATTTTTAAAAATTAATTTCAAATTTTGAATGAAGATTCGGTATATGGGGAATTGGAAACCGCGGAACTTTAGGAGTACCGGAACGTCACGGGTTCGATCTGTTTTTTGGTGACTACGACCATGTACATGCCCACAGTTATGATCCGGAATGTCTGATAAAAAACAGCAAAGAGGCTATGCTTGAAAGCAATGAGGGTTATTATTATGTGGGAAATTAATGAAGATGATCTTTCGTATCTTCATTTTATAGATAAACTATGGAAAGTTAAAAACTTATGGAGGGAAGATGATGCTATTCTATATGCTGCATTGCTGCATAAGGCAGACAGACCGGTAGATTTGAGAAGTTCTAAAACTCCTGAAAGAGCTTGATATTGATAAAAATACAATAGTTTTTGTATCCGGGGATAACGGGGGGCAGGTTACTATAGCAAATCTGGTAAATATCATGGTCCTAACTGATTGCGATGGTTTGTCAATATTGCCAACACATACTGGAAAATGAAACCGAAAAGAACATAAATATATGTTCTGGACAGCCGACAGGCATTGGGCAGTAAGGTCAGGTGACTGGAAAACGGTTTCGGTACCAGTTAAAAAAAATTTAGTCGGATAATAGTGATTTAATAAATGAATTTAAATTAATTTAGAAGAAATTAGAAATTATACAGTTATAAGAAATTAAAATTAAATAAAAAATGAATTTTGGATATCAAAAGCTTTATATCGACGGAAAATTAGTCGATGCTGAAAGTAAAGAGTGCACAAAAGTAATTTGCCCTGCAACAGGAGAGTCCATTGCCGAAGTTGCTAAGGCAGGTGAAGTTGATGCCGAAAAGGCACTTATTGCTGCACAGAAAGGTTTTAAATACTGGTCTAAACTATCGCTTGCCGAACGTACAGAATGGATGCTAAAATTACGTGAAGCGGTGTTGGAGAACGAAGATTTACTTCGCCAGGCTATAATCCATGAAATGGGAAAAACCTATGAGGGAGCATGGGAGGATATTGAAGCTTTAGTTAACGGTTTGGAGTGGTATCCGGCGGCAATGAAAAACTATCGTGAGGAACAAATACCAGATTATGAAAATACTCATCGCCATAGAATGATCTATCAGCCTGCCGGTGTTGCAGTGGCTTATCTGGCATGGAATTTCCCGTTATTAAATGTTGGCTTTAAATTAGGGCCTGCCCTGGCAGCGGGATGCAGCCTTATTATTAAGCCTTCAACTCTTTCTCCATTGTCTGCATATTTGTTAGGTAAAATAATGTTTGATATCAATTTCCCGGCGGGTGTTGTAAATATTCTGTCAGGTCCTGCCAAAGAGGTTGCCAACATCCTTACCAAGAGTAAAAAAACGAATGTGCTAACCATGATCGGTTCTACTCGAACAGGATTACAGGTAATTGCCGACAGCAACACCTCCATTAAGCATTTGAGTATGGAGCTTGGAGGAAATGCCCCCTTTATTGTTTTTGAGGATGCCGATATGGAATCTGCTTTGGAGAATGCAATTAATCTAAAATTTGGAAATTCGGGCCAGGTGTGTGTTGCCGTCAATCGTTTTTTTATTCATAAAGAAATTTATGATAAATTTATTGAAGCATTTATTAAAAAAACTAAGGATTTGGTACTCGGTTTTGGGCTTGAAGAGAAACCCGATATGGGACCTCTGGTGACAAGGCATGACAGGGATAGGATGTTTGACCTTATTAACGATGCCGTATCGAAGGGGGCAAAATTGGAAACGGGAGGTAAGATACCGAAAGGAAAAAAGAGCGGTAACTGGATTGAACCAACCGTTTTAACCCATGTTACCCCTGAAATGCGGGTGTTCAGGGAAGAAATATTTGGTCCCATCGCCCCGTTTATGAGCTTTAAAACAGATGATGAAGTACTTAAGTTGGCCAATGATACAGAGTATGGATTGGCTTCTTATATTTTTACCAATAATCATAAACGTATTGAACGGTTTACGGAAGAATTGGAGTTCGGAGAAGTTCAGGTAAATGGTGTGAAATATTCCATATACCTGCCTCATGGAGGTATTAAAAATAGCGGGATTGGACACGACTGCTCTCATTTGGCGCTGGATGACTATTTAATTAAGAAACGAGTTACAATAAAAATATAAAATTTAAATTAATATCTTATGGAATCAATGTTTATTCCTTTCCTGCTGATCATTTTTGCGAGTTTTTTCCAGGGTACATTCGGTGTGGGTATGAAATACATAGCTCCGCTGAAGTGGGAATCATGGTGGATGGTTTATGCAACCATTGCTATGTTGATTTTTCCAATTGTCTGGGCGCTGATCGCCGTTCCGGGCTTATTTCGTATTATAGCAATCTCGCCAATTGACGTAGTTCTTTTGGCTATGCTGCTTGGCTTTCTTTGGGGCATCGGGGGAATTTTGTTTGGTGTTAGTATTCCATATATCGGAATCTCTCTTACTTATGGCATCGTTATGGGCCTGGCTTCTTCTGTAGGTAGCCTGATACCGTTTTTTCAAATAAAAAATGCCACCCACAGTTTGGCATTTCCTTTCATCATGTCCGGAATTTTTGTGATGTTGATTGGGGTTGCCATTACGGCAATGGCAGGCATAAAAAGGGACAAAATACTCAACAGGGGAAATAATGGCAAGTCCGGTAATATTATCAAAGGGCTAATAATAGCTTCTGTCTGCGGGATATTGTCGGCCTTGTTAAATGTTGGGTTTGTTAGTGCTGCACCGGTGGCTAAAATGGCTGAGGCTTCCGGTGTGATTGCCCGAAACAGTAGCATGGCAGCCTGGGTAGTAGTTCTTTTGGGTGCCTATTTGATGAATGCAGGTTATGCTGTTGTTTTATTAGTAAAGAACAAGAGTTGGAACTCCTTTGCATTTGCCGGTTCAGGTAAAGCTTATTTTTGGGCGATTATTTCCGGTTTATGCTGGTTTGCAGCACTTGGTGTTTATGGACAGGGATCCGCTTTAATGGGGAAATTAGGGCCTGTTATTGGATGGCCAATGTTGCTGGGACTGTCATTGATTATCAGTAATATCTGGGCCTATGGCTCCGGAGAGTGGAAAGGCGCAAAGAAACCGTTCCTGTTGTTACTTTTTGGTTTGGTGGTATTAATTATTGCCAGTATTATATTGGGATATGCTAATAGTATTCAATGAAATAAAACATCTTTGATTAGATGATCTTTGACTTTTTGATGAATAATTATTCAATTGTGGGAGCCCCCGCTGACTTATATGTAAAAAGAGTATATAATGAAAATAAAAAAAATTGAACCGTTTGTCGTAAACCAATATTTGAAAGAACCTTTTCATTTTTCACAGTGGGAGTATCAGTCAAGGACAATATGTCTGGTAAAAATTACAACTGATAATGGAATATATGGTTGGGGAGAAGGTTATGGGCCTGCTAATCTCGTAAAGGCCGGGATTGAGTTTTTTACTCCATTTATTCTTGAAATGGATCCCCTTGAGCATGAAACAATATGGCAACACATGTATTTGAGATCATTGGATTATGCCCGTAAGGGAGTATTACTGGCAGCACTTAGCGCTATTGATATTGCGCTATGGGATATCAAGGGAAAACATTTCCAACTCCCTGTCTCGTCATTATTGGGTGGTAGAAAATGTGAATATGTAAAACCATATGCAACGGGACTGTATTTTTCAAGTAGTGGGGATTTAAAAGAAAGATTGGTTGAGGAAGCACTTTCGTACAAAGAACAAAACTTTCAAGGTATAAAAATGAAAGTGGGACTAGGCATTCTTAAAGACGTGGAACTTATAACTGCTATTAAAAAAGCCATTGGCGATGATGTGGAATTGATGATTGATTCCAATCACGCTTATTCTTTAAAAGAAGCCATTCAATTATGTTATAGGTTAAAGGATTTGAATATTTCATGGTTCGAAGAACCAGTCTCTCCTGAACATTATGATTGCTACCGACAACTAAGAGAGAAAACAAATATTCCTATTGCAGGAGGTGAGTGTGAATATCTGCGATATGGATTTTTACAACTTTTTCAAAACCAATCTGTAGATGTAGCACAACCGGATATATGTGCTGCAGGAGGTATTACTGAAGTAAAAAGAATTGCGGCGATGGCTAACACTTTTGGCATTGAGGTGGTTCCACATAGTTGGGGCACAGGGGTTGCATTGCATGCAGCACTGCATTTTATTTCTAATCTTGATCCTGTAGCCGGAAGAATGTATCAACCCTTTCCATGGATAGAGTTTGACCGGACCGAAAATGCACTACGCGATATATTAACCGAACCACTTTTAGTTCCTGAAGATGGACTGTTAAAAGTTCCTGAAAAACCTGGTTTAGGTGTGGATATTAGAGAAGATATGCTTGCTGAATTTAGAATCGATTCGTAATTAAAAGATTATAGGATAAAAATGAGCATGATATTTAATCCGCAAAATATCACAAATATGTATCATTAAATGTGGATGATCATTTTTTAATTAATAAATAAAAAAGTGGATTCTATCTTTTTAATAAAAAAAGTCTATTAATATTAATTTTAATTCAATGGAGAATAATACTTCTGTTGACAAAAGGGCAATGTCTCTGGAAATAATAGAAAAAATTTATAAAGCAGGCGTTATCGCCGTACTTGTAATTGATAAGTTAAAATATGCAGTTCCGGTTGCTAAAGCCCTGCTCAAAGGAGGTGTCAATGCGATTGAGCTTACCTTGCGCACCCCGGTTGCCATGGATGCGGCATGGGCCATAAAAAATGAAGTGCCTGATATGATTTTGGGAATTGGTAC
>Ga0209834_10001028_pt1 | contig 16183 bp, 12 predicted proteins | sample Mar14236cmmetaG_FD_184134 | JGI IMG/M metagenome (GOLD analysis project Ga0209834, IMG submission 184134) | Marine hydrothermal vent microbial communities from Guaymas Basin, Gulf of California to study Microbial Dark Matter (Phase II) - Marker... ...
GTATATATCTTACTCCAAATAACTTTATTAGTAAAGATTGGTTTTAAATTTATCTAATAAATGCATTTTTTAATCTCTAAATAACCGCCTTATGATTTATATATAATCCCTCTCGGCAAATCTGCTTAATGTTTACAATATAATCAGTCTTAGAGAATTTAGACAACCAGGATTCTATAACATATCGTGGGTTCAAATTCTCGTTCGGCCCAATGCTTAACCATAGTTCAAGTTTTAAAATCTGCCCCTTATGCTCTTTCGCCTCCATACTTAAGATCGCTGGTCTTATGTTAATATTTTTTATCCCCTTTTTGGTCTCTTTCTCAATAAGTATCTCTTTTTGGCTTAAAAAATATTTAATATTTTTATTTATTTCATCAATCAGATCTTTTTTCCTAAAATCTATGGTTTCTTTCCTAAATTTTAGCTTGAGAGTGATCATATAAGAAGCCGAATCAATTACCTTAATTAAAGACTCGGAAGATAAGGGAATTTCCTTTGCCTTTATTATGTTCAACCCCAAAGGTAACACTCTGTTCAATCTATCTTTTAACTCCCCTAAACTCATTTCTTCTTTTAATCTTATATCTAAATACTCGGATTTACTGCTAATTCCTAAAGGTAAAGGAGGTCCAAAAGATATTCTAAATCGAGGATTAAAACCAATTGATATAACCATCGGAATATCCGCTCTTCTTAAGGCTCGAGTAAAAACCTGAGCCATATTTAAATGGGAAATATATTTGAGAGGTCCGGTTTTACTATATTTTACTCTGATTAATTTTTCCAAAAATAATCTCCTTCCTTTAGTTAATTTACAAATTTATCAGATTTAAATCATTATAATTACTCCATTAGCCGGCTGGTCCATTTACCACTTATCTGGTTTGCAGGGTTTGGCTGTCCTATCGCTCTACGCTACCCGTTCCACGCTATACTATTATACTAACAATACTAACAACTAATTCAACATACTCCACAAAAAGTACAGGATTCAAAGCGGCAATCAGGGGTAGTCTCTCCCTTTCGAGATTTCTCTTTCTCTCTAAGGAAAAATTCTTTATTTACTCCGCAAGAAATATGATCCCAGGGTAAAACTTCGTCATCCCCTCGCTCTCTATTAGCATAAAATTCCATAGAAAGCCCACTCTCCTTAAAGGCCCTTTGCCAAGCTTCAAAATTAAACTGTTCTCGCCAGGCATCAAATTTACAACCTAAATAATGGGCTCTCTCTAATACTTCACCTAACCTCCTATCTCCGCGAGCAAAGACTGCTTCTAAATAACTTCGATTAATGTCGGGATAACTAAAAGAAATATTTTTTCTTCTTAGCTTATTACTCAAATAACTCAATTTTTGCGATAAAATATCTCTTTTTTCCTGAGCTTCCCATTGAAAAGGAGTATGGGGCTTAGGTACAAAAGCAGACACACTAACATTTATGCCTATTCTCCTACCGGTTACTTCTCTACCTATCTGCTCAACTTTATTTATTAGTCTAACAATTTCTTCCACATCTTCATTAGTCTCGGTAGGTAAACCTATCATAAAATAAAGTTTTATCCTTCTCCATCCCCCCTCAAAGGCAGCTCTTACCGATGAATACAAGTCTTCTTCTTGAACATTTTTATTTATCACATCTCTTAATCGCTGGGTCGCCACCTCAGGAGCAAAAGTAAGGCCAGTCTTTCTAACCTTTTGAATTTGTTGGGCTAAATTAACCGAAAAGGCATCTATTCTTAAAGAGGGTAAAGAAACACCCACACCCTTTTCCCTAAAGCGGTCTACTAATTTAGCAATCAATTCCTCTATCTGACTATAGTCGCTAGAGCTTAAAGAGGATAAAGATACCTCTTCGTATCCGGTATGGCTAAGAATTTCCTCAGCCAATTCAATTAATTTATCTACTGATTTCTCTCTCACGGGGCGATATATCATCCCCGCCTGGCAGAAACGGCATCCTCTAGTGCATCCTCGAAATATTTCCAAGGTTATTCTATCATGGACCACATCTATATTGGGAACAATAGGATAAAGAGGAAAGGATGTTTGATTAAAATTAGAAATTAACCGTTTTTTAATTAAAGAAGGTATCCCTTTTTGTTTGGGAGTAATTGATTTGACCTTACCATCTTCAAAATAATTTACCTCATAAAAAGAAGGGACGTAAACCCCTTCTAGCTGAGCTAACTTCTTTAAGAGTTCTCCTCTACTTTGCTGCTGATTTTTCCATTCTTTATAAATTTCTATAATTTCTAAAGTAATTTCTTCCCCATCACCTATCACAAACAGATCAATAAAATTAGCTAAGGGCTCTGGATTAAAAGCCCCTGGCCCACCGGCAATAACTAGAGGATCTCTTTCCTTTCTGTCTTTGGACTTTAAAGGGATCTGCCCAAGTTCGATAAGATTCAGGATGTTAGAAAAACACAATTCATGTTGAAGGGTAAATCCTACAATATCGAAACAATTTAAAGGTCGATAGGTTTCTAAAGAAAAGACGGGAACCTGTCGTTCCCTTAGCAATTTTTCCATATCTACTGCTGGTGAAAAAACCCTTTCAGCGAAAGCATCTTCTCTTTTATTGATGATATCGTATAGTATTTTAAATCCTAAATAGCTCATTCCAATTTCATACAAATCAGGAAAAGCTAAGGCCATTTTAATTATAGAGTTATCTTCTTCTTTTATTATTTCATTGAATTCTTTACCAGTATATCTCCCTGGTTTTTCTACTTTATCCAACAATTCATCAAACAATATTTTTTTTATATTCAATTTTTTTTAACTCCTAATTTCTAACTTATATTTTCTTTACCATATACTCGATACTTATACTATACTTATCTACTTATCCTATGCGCTCTACACTAAACACTACCCGCTCTGCATTATAATATATCCTAACGACTATTCACTATTCACCAACGACACTAATATTTACCACCTTACCTTATGCAATTCCACATTTAATAATATCCCTATAACTACTAAATTAGAAATCATAAAGCTCCCCCCGTAACTTAAAAAAGGTAGGGGTAATCCTGTTGCGGGTAATATTCCCATTGCCATCCCAATATTTACTACTATATGAAAAAACAGAAAAGATACTGCTCCGGTTGCCAATAAGCTCCCCAATAAATCTCTTGCCTCCAGAGCAATTTTAATTCCTCTCCATAAAACAATAACATAGAGACCTAATAACAAGATAGCTCCCACAAAACCTAATTCTTCTCCCACTACCGAAAATATAAAATCGGTATGTTGAGCCGGTAGAAAGTTTAATTGGCTTTGCAAACCATTAAAAAGCCCCCTTCCCAGAAAGCTACCAGAACCAATGGCAATTTTTGACTGAATAACATTATAGCCGCCACCCAAGGGATCCAAATTAGGATTTAAAAATAAAATCAATCTCCTTTTTTGATATTCTTTTAAAAAAAACCATAAAATGGGAACCGAAGATAAAACCATAAAAAATATAGTTATCAAATACTTTATCTTGACTCCTGCCACAAACAACATCATTATAAGAATTGCTAAATATACCAAAGAAGTCCCCAAATCTGGTTGTTTAAATACCAAGAATATTAATATGCCAGTATAGGCAAAAGGTAATAAAAAATAGAAAAAATTATCCAGTTTTAATTTGTTTTTAGATAAAAAATCCGCTAAAAATATTATTAAAGCAATTTTAGCAAACTCGGAAGGCTGTAAACCAAAAGCTCCAATCGATAACCAACGCCTTGCTCCATAAGTTGACCTCCCCGAAACAATTACCATCAATAACAAGATAACAGCTATAAAATAGATAAACTGAGAATAACTTTCCAACCTATGATAATCAACGAAAATTACGATAATTAAAAATATAAACCCCCATCCTATCCATAAAGACTGTCGTCTAACATATAAAAAGGGGTCTACTGGTATAGAACTAGAACCAATACGAGTAGAACTATACAATACTAAAATACCATAAAAACAGAGAAATACTACCGCAAAGAGAAGAGTATAATCCAAATTTTCACTTAATTTCCCTAATTTTTCTTTCATTCTTCCACCCTTCAATAATTGAGATCCCGGCACCAAATTTGTCATAAATGTAAAAAAAGGTGCCTGGCACTTTTTTTTACATTTTACTTTTGGAGATTAAAATATTTTTCTAACATAGCCCGGGCGATGGGAGCAGCTATCTCGCCACCCTCTCCTCCATTTTCTATAAAAACTGTAATACATACTTCCGGATTTTCATAAGGAGCAAAGCCCACAAACCAGGCATGGGTTTCTCCTTGAGGATTCTGAGCTGTTCCGGTTTTACCTGCTATCGATAACTCCTTAGAATTTGCCCGCCAACCTGTTCCTTTTAATATAGCAGCTCGCAACCCTTCTTTGACTATTTGAAAAGTACTTGCTGATATATCCACTTTTCTTGATATTTCTGGCTCAATTCTTTTAACTACATTACCCTCCGGGGAAATTATTTCTTTCACTAAATGTAATTTATAAATATCCCCTTCAGTAGTTATTGCACATACGATACTGTGAATTTGTAAAGGAGTTAACAAAACATATCCTTGCCCTATAGAAAGATTGATATCATCACCTGGAAACCATATCTGTTTGAACTCCTTCTGCTTCCATTCGCGGGAAGGTATTATTCCTAATGCCTCTCCCGGTAAATCAATTCCGACCTTTTCTTCTAACCCAAATTTATGCATATACTTATTGAATCCTTCTATACCCAATTCTTTTCCCATCGTATAAAAATAGATGTTGCAGGATTGAGCGATAGCATCAATAATGTTTAAATTGCCATGCCCTGATTTCTTCCAACAATTAAAAACTTGGTCAGCTAACTTGAAAGTACCAGAACAATATACCTTCCTTTTTCTATCAGTAATCCCTTCTTCTAAGGAAGCAATAGCGGTAATTATTTTAAATGCTGAACCGGGGGGATAGGCACACTGGATACTCCGATTAGTTAAAGGATATTCGGGATCTGACGAAATTCGCTCCCAATCAGATTGAGAAATTCCCCGGGCAAATAAATTTGGGTTAAAAGAGGGCTCATTTACTAAAGCCAATATCTCGCCAGTATAAGGATTGCTCAGGATTATAGAGCCTTTTTTACCATATAGTAAATTTTCTCCATAAATCTGTAAATCTCTATCAATAGTTAAAACTAAATCCTCCCCTGGAACAGGTCTCTTAAACAATAAAGTAGCTACTTCTCTCCCCAGGGCATCAACCTCGACCTCTTTCCCCCCTTTTTCTCCCTTTAAAAGGTCATCATAATATTTTTCCAACCCGGCTTTGCCAATAATATCTCCTCCCTGGAATTCAGGATTCCCTAATCTTTGCAGTTCCGCTTTGTCTATTTCTCCGACATATCCTAAACAATGAGCAGCTAATTCCTGATACAGATAGTTCCTTCTAGGTTTAACCTCTAAGATCACTCCTTTTAGTTCTTCTCTCTTCTCTTCAATCTCAATTACTATAGCTTTTTCACAATCATCCAAAATTTGCACTGGTTTAAAAGGGTTAGCAGTATACTTTTTTACCTTTTGCACAATTGCTTCTTCGGATAGACCAATTATTTTAGCTAATCTTTTACTTAATTCTTCTAAGTCATCTACTTCCGCCGGGATTATGGAAACTACTACTGCTGGTCGATTAGCCACTAAAATTTCCTTTTGGCGGTCATAAATATATCCTCGAGGAGCATCTTCGACTAAAGAACGAATACAATTTTTTACTGCTCTTTCTTTAAATTCTCCTCCTTTGATAATTTGTAGATACCATAGATTGAGAACTAAAAAAGAAAAACATATTATAATAAATATTAACAACCAATTTATTCGTTGCTTTACCTCTTCTGGGACAGTAGAAGATTCTTTCATATTTACCCTCTAAACTCATTCTCGTTTTTCGTAATTTATTCAATATTAGATTTTCATCTCTGGCAAATCTTACAAAGCTTAATAAACTGAAAAAGTAGAAAACCAATCACTGACACCATTACTATCGTCGCTCCGGACGCCAAATTAAACTGATAAGACAGGAATAGTCCTATTAGCCCAAAGACCACACTAAGAAGAATTGAAATAAACATCATCTTCTTCAAATTTGCTCTAATCTGTCTGCTTATTGCTGCCGGGATAGTTAATAGGGCAATCACTAAAATAATCCCTACTACTCTTACCAGCACTACTATAGTCAAAGCAATCAAACATAAAAGTAGTAAGTATAATTTCATTGCGGGGAGTCCTATTACAGTAGCAAATTCATCATCAAATAAAAGGGCTAAAAACTCTTTATAAAACAGAGATACCACTATGATTATCACTAAATCCAGGATTAACATTATTATCAAGTCAGTAGTGGTTACTGTTAATATACTACCAAAAAGGTAACTGAAAAGATCAGGGGCATAACCTGGACTCAAACCAATAAAGATTACTCCCATAGACATACCAAAAGCCCATATTATTCCAATTGCAGTATCTTCTGGTAGCTTAGTGCGTTTACTCACTAACCCCATAACCAGGGCAGAGATTATACTAAATGGGATTATCCCCCAGACAGGATTTATTCCCAAAAAATATCCCAAACCTATACCTCCGAAGGAGGCGTGAGCGATCCCCCCACTTATAAAAACAATTCTCTTTACTACGATATAAACTCCAATAATTCCACAAGCAATACTAGCCAAAATTATAGCTAATAAAGCATTTCTCATAAATTCATATTGTAATAATCCCATCATATCATATTTTCCTCTATCTTTTCTTCACCAGATCTCGTCTGGGTATTAGCTTATTGATTTCCATTACTCAATACCTCTTCTCAATTCTCAATCCTAAATCCTAAATACTCGATATACTCGATACTCGATAGCAATTAATGCTTTCTGAGTACTCTATGAGGAATCCCATGAGCAATTAGGTCTACAGGACAATGATAAGTTGCCTTTAAATCCTCCCATCTAATCTCCTTAGAATTATGATAAAAAAGTCGACGATTTAAACAGGCAATCTTATCCACATAAATCGACACTGCCGTAAGATCATGAGTAACTAAAACGATAGTTATTTTTTTCTTTAATCTTGCCAATAATTCATAGAATCCAGTCTGTAAGAGAGTATCAATACTAGCTAAAGGTTCATCAAGCAACAGTATTTTAGGGTCAGCCACCAGGGCGCGAGCAATAAAAACTCTTTGCTGTTGGCCACCCGAAAGCTTCCCTATCTGCCTATTCTTAAATTCTAACATCCCGACAAGATCAAGTGCTGCTTGTGCCTTTTGTTTATCTGCTTGGTTATAGGATTTAAAATATTTGCTCTTACCCCATCTTCCCATTAGAACAACTTCTTCGACCCTTATGGGAAATTCTCTATCAAAAAGGGGATATTGAGGGACATAACCAATGTGCTTCCTATTCTTTTCAGGTTTTCCTCCAAAAACCTGTACTTCCCCTTTACTGGGTAAAATCAAACCCAATATTACTTTAAGTAGAGTAGTCTTACCCCCACCATTGGGGCCTATTATACCCAAAAATTCTTGTCCGTAAATGGAAAGATTAATATCTTCTAAAACATTAATATCGTTATAACTTACCCATACATTTTTTAAGCTAATAATTTCTTGTTTTTTATTATGGTAAATTTTATCAGCTTTACCCTCAGATTTGGTATTATCATCTGAATTTATCAATATTCATTACCTCCCAATGCTGTGGCTAATATTTGAAGACTATTTATATAATCCCGAGCTAAAGGGTCAGCAGTTATAATCTTAGCCTCTATCTCTTTTGCTATCACCTCAGCACTTTTAATATTAAATTGGGGAGAACACAAAATAATAGATACCTGATTAGCTCTTGCCTGCTTTATTATCCCCACTAAAGAGGCAGCACTTGGTTCTTTCCCTTCTTCTTCAATAGCCATCTGAATAAGGTTATATTCTTTGGCAAAGTAAGTCCAGGAAGGATGGTAAGTTAAAAATCTTTTATTCTTCATCTCATTAATCTTAATTCTAATTTCTTTATCCAATTCATCTAATTTTAGATTAAATTCTTTCACGTTTTCCTCAAAATACTCTCGGCTAAGAGGGTCAATTTGTATTAAAGCCTGACCAATATTTTGCACTATTTTTTGAGCATTTTTAGGAGATAACCAGATATGGGGGTCATTATTTATTATCTTAATACCTAAAGAAGAATCACATATCAACATATCTCTATTTACTGCCCTAATCTTATCCATCCAGGCTAATTCAAAATCAATTCCTGACCCTATCTTAACATACAATTGTGCCTGGCTAATCTCCTTTAACTGTGATGGTGTCGGCTCATAAGTGTGCGGGCTAGCCCCCGGAGGGACCATAACCCTAACTTCTACTCTATCTTTCCCCACTTGTTCAACAAAATTAGCCAAAGGCAAAATAGTAACTACTACTCCAATCTTATCTTTGGAAAATAAGGGTTCAACTACTTTCTCCTTCCCACTCACCCCCCCTATAGAAAGCAAAAAAATTAAGACTGTAATAATAAATAAGGCAAAATATTGCTTACAAAGACTGTCAGGGGAGGAAATTCCTCTGATTTTCCGGCGATTTTGATTATTTCTTTTTATTAGTTTCATAGCATACCTTTTCTGACCGACTGACTAAAATTCATCAACAATTTTTTAAACTTAGACCCTTAAGAAGATAAACAAAGATAAGATATTATGCCTGTCCTAAAATCTTATATCTCTCTATCTTTACCTAATATCTTTACTACTATAAGAAAAACAAAGGGTGACAATAAGCAATTAAATAATGCCTCGGGGAGAGCTATTTGTTTCAGACTCCAGGCTAAGCCATATTCTATCCCAAAAGCACGGAGCACAAAAAATATTAATATACTCTGTCCAATCGAAGCCGCAAAGGTTATTATAGGAATAAGAAATAAAATATGCTCAGGGAATATTTTATTTCTTAAAATTCCACAGGTAAAACCAATGATGGTTTTGACTAAAGCATTTACACCTAACAAGCCAGAAGAAAAAATATCTTGCAGGAGACCGGACGCAAATCCCGAAATACACCCCTCTTCAGCCCCCTGAAGTAAGGAAAATATTATTACTACTATTAGTATCAAATCTGGTTTTAAACCTTGAATGGTAAATGAATTAGCAAGAGTTAATTGAATTAATAAAGCAGTAGCAATTATGGCAATTTTCAGATATATTTTCATTAATCTTCTCCTAAATCTTACCAGTACTTACAAGATGCTGAGTATGCTAAACAGAGTAAACTCCTCCTAAAATTTCTTTACATCCTTTTTTATTCCATCTCGGCTCTGTAAAAAAAATTTCTCTGATAATCTAATTAGAATTTTTTGAAAAGAATTTATTTGAGAGTATCGAATTTTTTGAAATTTCAATAGTCCTAAATAAAAGGCTAAAGATTATTGAATAAAAATTGGAAATTCCTTAGGCCTTTGACAAATTTAGAAACTTAGAGGCGATAGTTTATTTAAATATTTAAATTAAGAGGGCGCTTAATTTTTTTATTAGATGTTGATGTAAGATTGTCAGAGGAATAAATTCCCCCTGGAACCCTTTTACTATCTTTTTATAATCTGTAATCTATAATTAAAATCCTAATTTTATATTTTGTTATATTTTTAATCATTTTTTAAACTAATAATTATCTTCCCTGCAATTACCAACCAGATAAAGTAAAAAAGGGCTAAGACCCGAAAAACCCTTTTGGGTTGTTTTATAAACCTATAGAGCCATTCCATTCCATGCCTTTGCATCCACAATGGTGCACGTGGTATCCTCCCTGATAGGACATCAAAACTACCGCCTACCCCCATACATACCGATACATTTAACTTTTCTAAGTTATTAGTAATCCATTTTTCTTGTTTGGGTACACCCATTCCTACTAATAAAATATCTGGATGCTTTTCATTGATATCATTAATAATCTCCCCTTCTTCTTTGTTGGGAGTAATATCTTCCTTAACTCTTGAATCAAAATAGCCGTGATAACTTCCTACAATCTTTAAACCAGGATAACGTCTGGTTAAATTTAGAGCTGCTTCTTCTGCTATTCCCGGATAAGACCCTAACAAATATAAAGAATATCCCTTCTGGGCGGCTAATTGGCAGACTCTATTTATTATATCAATTCCAGTAACTCGTTCTATTAAAGGTTGATTTAAAGTTGAAGTAGCCCATAAAATGCCAGCTCCATCAGGAGTAACTAAATCAGCAGATTTTAAAATTTTAAAATATTCTGAATCTTTCCTGGCTCGTAATATAGCTAAAGTATCTGGTGTAACTATCAAGCGAGGATGGGTTCTATGGGAAGAAATAAACTCTTCAATCTTGGCAATAACCCTTTGACTATCTATTCGGTCGATGCCTACTTGAAAAAGTTTAACTCGATTAAAAGAAGAATCCTCTTCAATAATATTCTTTCCTGATTGGACCTGTTTCTTTAGTAACTCAAAGACTAAACTACCTCCTGCTAATAATACCATTAGAAGATAGATGTTTTGATATATTGAAATAATCAAAGCAGAAACACTCAAATAAAGAGATGAAGAAATAATTATAATATTGGCTCCTTGGTGAGAAAAGCCATAGGACTGCAACTTCTGACGCAATCTACTCTCTGGAAAAGTGGAAAGATCACCTATATTTTCTGAACGTGCATAAGTTGCCACAATAGAATAAGAAGAGTCAATAATAGGAACTCCCAATATCAAAAGAGGTATAAATAAGGTCAAAGCAGCTGTACTTTTTGATACACCCACAATAGCTATAATGGCTAATATAAAACCAAAAGACATATAATAAGAAGATAATTTCTCCTTGGGGGTGTATTTAATAAAAAGGAAAGATATGGTGGCTAGGGCAAGAGATAAAATTTCCGCTAAAATTAATCCCTGCCTTTGGAGGAAAGAAACAACTAAAAAAGTTAGGGAAGCAATGAAGACAATATAGGGGGCAATATCGCCAAATTCATCTACTTGACCGATAGAATTGGTGATACTCACTATCCAGATTAAGGTCAAAGGTATAGAGAAAAAGTTAAGATAAAGATATTCGCCAGCCGAGGAGGGATCTCGTAAAAATTCTATTTTAACTCCAGAATATATTACAATTAGAGAAATTAGAATCTGTAATATAAGTTTATTGCCTATAGATAGTCTATGCCTTTTATCGGCTTTCCCCAAGAAAACTATTAGTATGCTGGCTATCATAATACCTATAATCTTATATATTATTCCCGTTTCAAGCATATGCCTACCTCTGCTCCCCCCCATTATATTTTCAATTCACTTATTTTTATTATATCTTAATTATATTTTTAAATGTACTAATGCCATAAATATTTAGTATTATTAATTTATACTTTTCTTCTCTTCCTATTTCATCTTAAACTTAAACCAATCAACCGTCTTTTTTAGCCCCTCACCTAAAGCAATCTCTGGTTGCCATCCCCAAATCTGCTTAATTAACTGACAATCTAAAATATTTTTTCTCAAATCCCCAGGACGGGGAGGACCATAATTTGCTGGATGGGGAAATTTTATAATCTCTTTTAAAAGATGAAAAAGTTCATTTACTGAAGTGCCTACTCCTGTCCCCAGATTAAAACTATTATTCCCCAAATTAATTTCTTCTGTAATTTTTATTTTTTGGTTAAGTTTAAATAATTTTAGCATATTTTCTATCGCGAGTAAATTAGCCCGAGCTACATCTCCTACATAAACATAATCTCTGATATATTCTCCATCACCATTTATGGTAGGAATCTCCCCCCTTAACATCTTCTCAATAAATATAGCTATAACCCCTGCTTCACCATAGGGATCCTGTCGGGGTCCATAGACATTTCCATATCGCAAAGATACATAATTAAGATTATAGTTTTTCTGGTAAAAATTAAGATAATATTCAACTGTCACTTTGCTGATTCCATAGGGAGAGAGGGGCTGGAAAGAATAAGTTTCCTTTACTGGTAAAGGTTCTGGCTCTCCATAAATAGTTCCCCCACTCGAGGCGAAGACTATTCCTTTTGTTTGGTAATTTGCACAACATTGTAGTAAATTTAAGGAACCTAAGATATTAGTACGGGCATCAAACAAGGGATCTCTTACCGACAAAGAAACACTTATTTGGGCTGCCTGATGGCTAACATAATCAGGCCTTTCTCGCTGAAAAACTTTCTTCAATTTTTCTTCATCAGTAACACTTAATTTATAAAATTCAGCCTGTTTGTTTATATTTTCTTCTCGCCCGGAAGATAAGTCATCAACTACTACTACCCTATAATTATTTTTAATGAGTAAATCCACAATATGAGAACCAATAAACCCTGCTCCCCCAGTAACCAACACAGTAATTTTCATAGATTTTCCTCCTATGTAAAAAAAGGTGCCAGGCACCAAATTTGTCATAAATGTAAAAAAAAGTGCCTGGCACTTTTTTTTACATTTTTCGCTAAAGGGCTAAAATAAGGGCAATTATGCTGCACAGAGCAGTTATCCCCCATAGAATTAACACAACATTTTTATGAGATATCCCGCGATTCAAAAGACGATGATGGAGGTGTTTTTTATCAGCCTGAAAAATAGGCTGCCGGCTTCTATATCGCCTGTATATAGCAAATAAGGTATCAAAAATAGGTAAAGCCAAAACAATCGGAGGTACAAAAATAAAGATTGCATTTTGACTTTTTAAAACCCATAAAGCCCCCAGGGAAGCTAACATAAAACCGGAAAAAGTGCTACCTGAATCGCCTAAAAATATCTTGGCCGGATAAAAATTAAATCTTAAAAAAGCTAACAAGCTGCCCGTCAGGGCAATAGATACAAGATTTAAAGATTCGAAATTTTGCTTTAACCCTAAAATAAAAAAGGTAATTAAAGTGATAATGGAAACTCCACAGGCCAATCCGTCTAAACCATCTATCAGATTAATAGAATTTGTAACTCCCACTATCCATAAGATTAAGATAGGATAAAGAAGATAACCTAATAAATCAAAACTTTTTAACTGGTTATTTATAAAAATATTTATCAAATCGGCATTGGAAATAATAACCATCAATGCTGGTATCATTTGAATGATAAATTTAAGTTTAGGGGGAAGGTCAACAATATCATCCACCATCCCCAATAGTAAAATGATTACCCCCGCCGCTAAAAGAATCTTAATTTGCCCTTCTATCTGTACAATAAACAGCAAGCTTAGTAAAAATCCAAAAAATATAACTATCCCTCCTAAATTAGGAATAGCGCCATTGTGTATTTTGCGATGATTAGGTAGATCTACCATATTCTGTTTTTTCCCTACTTGGGCTAAATAAGGGGTTAAGATATAGGAAACCGCAAAAGCAATAATGCCTACTTCTATGTACTTCAAAAAAACAATCTCCTATCTTTTTTAGTAGTTAGTTAGTAGTTAAGGCAACCTAAAATTTTGTGCCGTGGTTGGGCTGGTAAATAATCTTCTCTTACCTTATTTTGTCTTATCTCAAACGAGCTAATTCTTTCTTTAAATTTTCAATACAAGCTACCGGGGAAGGATCTACCTGATTTAATATAGCTAAATAATAACTTACCATATCACCCAAATATATCAAGGAAAACATTCGGGCTAACTTCCCCTTGCCACTCGATTGGCAAGTTATAAATTCTGCAACTTTATTACTAATAATCTTTTGCGTAATTTCACGTCTCTGATTTATCCGTAATGACCCTTCTTTGTCTTTCAGATAAATAATTTTGACTAATCGATTTATATTATTTTCAATTTCATAACCAACTATTTCGTTATGATCTAATTCAGAAAATACATTCCAAAAACAGGGCCATTTACTGTTTTCATTTATTTGAGTCTTCCATCGCATAGCAACTGCTTCAAGCAATCCCTCAGAACCATAGACTAACGGAAGATATTGGTATAAGTTCAGGGCTACCTTTTTAGCTAAGTTACTCTTTAGTGGGGATTTGCTACTATATTCTTTGCAAAGCCCGTGTAAAATATCAAGCGCTTCCTTAATCTCCTGGTTTCTTTCTTTTATTAGGCCCATTCTCTCCAAAATATTTAATATCGGAAAGAATAAATAAGGGATAGCAGCTCGAGGTTGAATCCCTGCTGGCACTTTAATAAAAGGAAAATTCTTGTCTTTGGATAGCTCCGCAAATTTACCTCCCGAAGTTAAGGCGATGACTTTCGCCTTGGCCTCTAAAGATTTTTTCAAAGCAGAAATAGTCTCTTCGGTATTTCCAGAATAACTTACTGCAAAGACTAATGAATCTTCCCCAACAAATTTTGGAACATCATAGCCTCGAATGACCAAGAAAGGAATAGAAAGTTCATCGGCTAAATAACCAGATAACAAATCACCACCGATAGCTGAACCTCCCATTCCAAGGACCACAATATTTTTAAATCTATCAGGGGTAGCGGATAATAAATCAGGAGAAAGAGTGAATTCTTCGCCTAACCACAAAGAATCTCTCATCTTCCCGGTAAAATCTTCTAACAGACCAATCATATTATCTCGATCTAATTCGGCTAAATCTTCATCTAATATTTTCTCTGCCTGGTCAATATCTATTCTGTTTTCTTTTACTTCATCCATAATTCCTTCCACCCCATTTTAAATCTATTTTTACATTTTATAACATACCACACAACTATTTTTCAAGCAAGTATATAAATGTAAAAAAAGGTGCCAGGCACCTTTTTTTACATTAGGGTACCGCAAACAACCAAGGATCAAAATCAATATTCCCACCTGACTGACTCCAGTAAACCCAATCTCCATTACTGGAAATATTGCCACTATGTTTAGGGCCAGATGCATCTCCCCACCAGTTGTTCTCTGCTTTAATGGTATGAGGAGTTTTATTACTAATTCCATGAATACTATTCCCAGTAATACTATTCTCTCCTACACTTCCTCTCTCTCCTCCCCCGATGTCCGGGTTTACTAAAGCACCCCAGGTTGAATTATAATCAATTAATATTCCATAACTATTATTACAAATGATATTACAAGAAATTACTGGCATAGCACTCTCTCGACAATAAATACCAGTATTTGAATTATTACAAATATTATTATTACTAATCTCTGGCGAAGAATCACCACAGGCTCTTATTCCATATTGATTAGAAAGAATAGAATTATTTCTAATTATCCCGGCGCCGCCTATACCAATATTTATCCCGCTAGAGCTATTATTCTCTATATCATTATTTTCAATTAAAGGAGCAGAATTATAATAACTTATCCCATAATCAGAGTTATTTCTTATTAAATTGTTGTTTATAAATATAAAGGAACATCCCTTAAAATATATACCAACATCTGCCTTATTTTCTCCATCAATAGTAAATCCAGAAATAGTAACATTATCAGCTTCGATAGTGATTAAATTTCCAGTGATGTCACCAGCAGTTATAAAAGTATTTTCCTGACTTTCTCCTTGAAGGCTAATTTCTTTATCAATAATCAAGGACTCATTATAAGTTCCTGCACTGACTATAACTGATTTCCCAGAAATAACTGCTTCTAACCCCTCGTTAATAGTATTAAAGGGGTAAGTCTTAGTACCATCTTCAACTCCATTTGTATTTTCAGCATCTACATACATATTCAAATCACATTCAATTATTGTAGTAGTAGACAAGCTTTCATTACCAGCCAGATCACGGGAAGTAAGAGAGATATTATTTTCACCTTCGACTAAATCGATAGAATAAGACCATTCCGTGGATGAATCAAGAGGAACCACTTCTACTCCGTTAATCCAGATAGAAGAATAGGCCTCTTTAGTTCCCGATAGAATCTGGGAAGATATATTGGTCGGGGTAATTACTTCATTTAATGTAGGCTTCTTGGGAGGAGTTATATCTTTTATTATAATTTTCCATTGCAAGCTATCGATAAATTCTCCATCACTTACTAAAACTTTTACTGTTTTTGTCCCATATTCTCCATATTTAGAAGAATATTTCCAGGCACTCTGCGCAGTATTTTCATTTGCGGAAAAACTAGAAACAAGTTTTCCTTCTAAAAGCCACTTAAATTCCAGGGTAGTATCTTTATCCACATCAAAAGCTTGAATTTCAAATTTTATTGAACTTCCCTCATTGATCTCAAT
>Ga0209834_10001029_pt1 | contig 16174 bp, 39 predicted proteins | sample Mar14236cmmetaG_FD_184134 | JGI IMG/M metagenome (GOLD analysis project Ga0209834, IMG submission 184134) | Marine hydrothermal vent microbial communities from Guaymas Basin, Gulf of California to study Microbial Dark Matter (Phase II) - Marker... ...
ATCTCAGGCTTCCACGAGACGACCCTAGACATAGACAAGCAACCAATTCTCGGAACGCCTGATATTGGATGTGACGAGAGGAAAGCATTGTGGTGGGATAGGAGAGGATGGCATATGCAGAGGATGTACTAGAGGAACCATGGTTTGTACTTTATACTTACAAGACAAGGAAGGCACTATGAAACAAGACCAGCGTTTACATTGCTGACTGCGTTGTTGAAGGCAAAGCTTGAGATTGCGCTTGGAGCACATTTTGCAATGGTGATAAAAATCAAGAAGATAAAAAACGGTACAGAATGGCAATATTGGGAAGTAACGAGAGACACAACATTTAAGGACATTTGGAGGGCGATATGGCATACAAGATAACCGGAGAACACTATGAGCATGAAGGAAGACTTTGGAGGTATGACCTGGAAGCCAGAGACAATGGCAACGTAGCTAACAGGACGTTTTATCATCCTTACGCTGAAGGTGATGAGTCTCCACCTGTTGATTGGATGGAAGAGATGAAGACACTGTTTTTAGCTGAGCTTGGCGTCCAGCAAGCCTTCGAGGACAACCCCCTTAATGAGGATGTCCGAGACGAGCTAGGCAATGAATACCGCCAGATCATCACCGAGATGGTTCGATACATCAGAAGCAACAAAACAACCATTGATGACAGCGGGCTTAAGGCTTGGTACGACAAGCATTTTCCAAACTCAGTGTTTGCGTTTGACAAGATGTACAAACTGGTGATAGACAAGCTCAAGGCCAAAAGTTTTGACGAGGTTAAAGAAGTAGTGTTGACTAAGAAGTTTATTGAGGTAGATGGATAATGGGCTACGATGCTAATGGAAACATATGGGTAGACACCAGTGCTACAAACAATGGAGATGGTTCTGATCCAGGGCAAGCGGCTTCGGAGGGTGGAACTGGTGCTTATAACAATTTGCAGGATGCACTAGATGAAGCAGCCACAAGTGGCGGAACCCGTATCATCACACGTAATCTTAACATAGGTACGAGCATTTCTGTCACTGCGCAATTATCACCAGCTAATGATGGTACTGTAAGCAACCCACTTATTCTCACAGGTTGGCCATTTAAGCGAGAGCTTACAGGCAAAACCGTTGATTCTGCTCCTACTGGGATTGATAATCTCGGATATAATAATGCTCAGTGGCAGTTTGTTGACTCCGATTTGACGGAAGGCGACAACTACTGGCTTGGCGCTACGGTTACATTCACCTCTGGTAACAACAATGGTTTGAGTCGAACAGTTATCTGGTTTGATGCAGCTAACGACCAGATTTACCTTGATTTTCCGTTGCCCAATGACATTTCTGCTGGAGACCAATATACTATTACACTTGAAACAGAAGACTACAACGATCGTCCTCAATCCGGCATAGACGAAGGATGGGATAACGATACCAACCCGAGGCCAGTATTGGACGGTGGTGGTGGTAGTTTTAATATGTTTACCTTTTCTGGCGACTATTATTGGTCACTTAAGAACTTAGAATTAAAGAATGTCTCGTCTTCAAATTACTTACTATATGGTGGCACCTTTGAGCTTGTGAATTGTGTCTTCCATGACGCAAGGGCAGCTGTATCTGGTGGTGCAAGTGCAAATTACAGAAGGATAATTAGGAGCCATTTCTATAATGCCGCTTCTGGATATGGTTTATTATATGATATGACGAAAACCATTTGTGAGGACTGCCACTTTAACAAAGGGCCTAATGGGGGTACAGCATCAATTGCCATAGATTATAGGGCAACAAGGTTAAAAAACTGCACGTTAGGACGAGTTACTAGTTTAACCTATGGATTTGATTTGCGTGGTGCTGATATTGTCGCTTATTGTGATAATGTAATGATTGATGCCACAACACCACTATATATCTATACTAGCTCTAACTCGTATCTTACATCTGGGCTTGCTAAAGTATTTTGTTCATCTTGGCAAGCCGAGAAAGGCAAGTTCAAACAATTTCATTGGTCTGGCGAAATATACAATTTAGACGAAAATGCCACCATTGATCCCCCGTCAGGGGCTACCACCTTTATAAAAATGGTTCCGCAATCTGTTTGTTGTGAGAATGAGCCGTTAGTCCATGAAGAGGAGCGTTACCAGTCATCCGGTTCAAAGACATACACCTGGAAATTCTATCCAGTAAATATGAGCCTTGGTGCAACAGACTTAGAAGTAGAAGCCTGGTATCTAGATGAATCAAGCGGAACACACAGGGCGTATGCAACTGCAAATCCGTCTACTTACGGTGATGGTGGTTGGCACAATCTCTCAATTACTGTGAATCCAAGCCAGGCCGGAGTGGTGTACTTCAAGATCAAACTCAAAAAGTACAATACCAGCGGTTGCTATGTGGCACTAGACCCAAAAGTGAGTGTTAGCTAATGGCTTACGTTGATTATATATTAGCTTGGGGACAACTAGTAAGGCAGGACGAAGAACCTCCTGATGGGTATAGCCTTGTCTGGGGGCAGGTGAAAACGTATTATGAGGAGGCTGGCGGAGGGGTAATAACTGGAAGTGCAGATATCCAAGCTTCAACAGACACAAATGACGCTGTCTTAGCTGTTCTGAGGAAGTTATCAGCTTCGATTCAAACACAAACAGCAACTTCAACTCCAGATCTGAGCCTGCTTCTAACAGCTATCGCAGACATTCAAGCTGTTTCGAATACATCGACTATTGCATTGAACATCCTGCGAACAGCTCTAGCAAGCATTCTCAGCCAAAGCACAACATCATCAGCACTTCTTGAAATTATAAGAGGTGTTGTAGTAGACATCCAAACACAAACAGCTACTCCAGACGATGTAGAACTGCTTGTCAGTGGACTGGTTACTGGTGTTGCAAACATCTTAGCAGAAACAACTACAAGCACCGCCGGTCTGAACGTCATCAGAGAATTAGCAGCGGCCATCAATGCTCAGACATTTGCCTCTGACTCGGTAGAGCTTTCAATTGCAGGGATAATAACAGCTATTGCCAACGTCTTGGCACAGGTAACTTCATCAGAACCAATCCTTGCGGTCACACGTACAGGCCAAGCGGACGTCCAGACACAAACAATCACGAGTTCAGCTATCTTGGGGCTTCTCTACTCTCTTTCAGCATCCATCCAAGTTGCTACAGCTACCTCAAATGACGTTGATCTTGTGATCGTGAAACTAGGACAAGCGCAGATCGCAGTTTCGACAGCTACAGCCGAAGCAGCGCTCACGATTATTCGCTTGCTAACCACATCCATCCAGACAGAGACAACTACATCAGAGGCACTTTTAGCCGTCCTCAAACAGGCAACTGCTGACATAGATGCACAAACACTAACAAGCGCAATCAACCTGGTCACTACAGGACTGGGTTTAATCATAGATACAACAATTGAATCCTTAACTCAAACAAGAACGATAGAGGAGATTTAAGATGGGATCTATAGCCAATTACCTTGAAGATAAACTCCTAAATCATGTCCTCAATCAGGACGCTTACAGTCCTCCAACCACTGTTTACTTGGGGCTGTCAACAGCTGACCCACTGGATGATGCCTCCGGACTAGCAGAACCGTCAGGCAACGGCTACAGCAGGAAAGCGATAACCTTTGGGGCAGCCTCATCTAGGAGAGTCACACAAAATGCAGATGTAACATTTGACCAAGCAACGGGAGACTGGGGAACTATCACCCATTGGGCAGTCTTTGATGCAGCAACAAGCGGAAATATGCTTGCTCATGGCTCGCTTGCTTCATCAAAGTCTGTTGTAAGCGGGAATACCCCATCTGTTGCATCAGGGGAAGTCTACGTTGAGTTCAGCAGCGGGTATATCTCAGATTACCTTGCTAATGCGCTTCTTGATTTTGCTTTTCGCAACCAGTCATATACTCCTCCATCCACATATGTTGCGCTCACAACTGCCACGATCAGCGACAGTGATACAGGTTCTACCATCACTGAACCTTCAGGGAATGGATATGCGAGGAAGTTAGTCAACCCAAACGGAGGTTCAGCGCCAACTTGGGGAACAGCCAGCGGAGGCACAACAGACAACGACGATAACATAGACCTCGGCCCTGCATCAGGAGGTTCTTGGGGAACAATAGTAGCAACAGCTCTCGTTGACGCATCCTCGGCAGGTAACATGCTCTTCTATGACAACGGAGTCACCGACCAGTCAGTGGGAGATGGCGACACGTACAGATTTGCCGCTGGAGACTTCGACGTGAGTCTAGACTAAAGGTGAATTATGATTACTGAAATAGTCTATAATGACCGTGATAATGAGATAAACCTGTTGCTGAAGGCAGACGACGAAGCTGTTGATCTGTCGTCAGTGACAAAGATGGAACTTGTTGTAGGTGACACAACCATAAGCTCCCAGGATTATCCTTCAGCATTTGACTGGACTACTCCATCAACCACAGGTGAAGTTGTCCTAGATCTAGGGGATGTTGGGCTTGAAGAGGGACACTATGTTGCGTGGCTCGTGGTGTATGATTCAGCGAATACTGATGGGATAGTCTGGGATAAATTTCATTTAGTTGTGAGGGAAGTATAATGGCTCAAGAAGCACAAATAACAATTACACATGTGATTTCGACTCAGTTGGATATTCCTGATGAGGCTCAGGTCAGGTCTATCAAAATTGGCGAGCAACAATTCTATGCTCAGCCACAAGGACTTGACCTCAGCGCTATTGCCAAGTTGCTGGATCAGCAAGGCATCAACCTCGGTGAATTGCAAATCAAAGACGTAATGAATATAATTGCAGGCATAGTTGGTAGTGCAAGTGGTGGAGGATGGTTGCAGTTGGCTCAGATAGCATTGCCAATAGTGGCTGGGCTACTGCAAAAGAAGGATTAAGGCGGGCTCTACGGTTGGGCATCACCCTCCAAGGTGATGTGGACGTTCAACTCGTCCGGTTGCCCGCTCCATCGGGGAGGCCAAGGTGAAGATAAAGAGAAGAAGAGGCAAACCTTGTATTATTGATTATGAGGCAGTTAACGATGATAAAGATGAGCTTGTAATTGAAAAGGACTGGCTAGACCCTAGTGGTCGGGAATCCCCCTCAGTGGAAGCAGAAGGCCGGCGTCCCGTGGGTTTGCATCCACTAGCCAGTCCTAATCAAGGAGGACGAAATGAAGAACATAGGCATAGCAAAATGTAGCAACTGCGGAGAAGAGAAAGAATGTATCCTGTTTTGGGCATCTTGGTTTAGCACTTGTAAGCTGTGTGAGACCTGCCTCTCGAAGGCACTGAGGATGTGTAGGAAGGATCAATAATGTTTAAGGGAGAGAAATGAAAGACATACAGAGGCTGTATGAACAACTCAGGAAGTTTGAAACCACCAAAGGGGAGGTAGAAATCAGGCTTGAGGGTGAAGTGCGGGGAGTCTACGTGGACAACTCCTTAGCTCAGATGGCCTGCTACCTCGCAAGAGAGCACTTGAAGAGGGAGATTGCCCACCTCGAAGGAAAGATGCGTCAGGAGATGGAGAGAGGGATAGATGAAAACATACCTGTTTGACGATAAGCGGTCAATTTGGCATGCAGTTATGGGATTTATTTCCGCCGTAATTCCGTGTTATTTGGGTATACCTGTCATCATAGGGTACGCTATATACGAGGTCATGGAGCCGGAAAATCCCGTTGCAACCGTGGGCGACCTTGTTGAATTTATCATCGGGTTCATGATCGGGGTTACCATTCGAATAGGAGGCTGAAATGGAAATCTTTAAAGAAATCATCGCTGGGATTAACGAAATCCTGAAGAACGACAAATTCCTCGGATTTCTTGCCGTCATTATCCTTGCACTTATAGTCTCAGGCCTAGACAAAGGCGCTCCGCCAGGGGTTTTAGAATGGTATAAGATGGCCTTAAGTGGACTTTTTGGCGCAATCATGGGTTATTCATTGAAGAGGTAGGGGATGACGGACTGGATAGTTACAGGGATAATAGGCATTGTTTCAGTTTTCATCACAGTTGCAGCCCTCCTTAAAAGGACATTCGTTTTCAAGGAAGACTGCAAAAACATGAGGAGAGCGTGTGCAGAGATGCAAGAGAAGGTTGAAGCCTTACATGAGAAGGATTTAGAGATGAGAGATCAAACGATAGACAGGCTCGAGGAAAAGTTTGAGGAGTTTAAGCACGAAGTGAAGACGGAACTCGCATCAACAAGGAAGGAATTGAGAGGAGATATCTGTGCTGTCAAAGGGATGGTACAAGCGATTCTCACAAAGATGAATATCGCTTCTGTGGAAGTCGAGAAGGAGAGATGAAGCAGGAAGAAAAACACCATGTCGGGAACACGGCCCAAATGCTCAGACTCGCCTGCCGCAGGCTCGCAACTGCGTCCACCAAGCTCAAAGAGCCAACTCAAGAAGTCAACGACGCCATCCAATATATCGAGCTTTCAGCGTCTAGGTTGGAGCGTGTCATGAAGGGGAGGGTGTGTGACAAACAAACAGCGGTTTTCAATAGATACAGTGACCTCGAGCTGCTTACAATGTTGCTGATTGGGGAAGCAGAGGGCGAGCCTTGGGAGAGTAAGGTAGGAGTGGGGCTCACAGTGAGGAACAGAGTAGAGGTGAGGAAGAGGTACTTCGGGATTGGGTGGAGAGGAGTGATGTTGGCCCCAAACCAGTTCACGTGTTTTTCATCGAAGCCGAGGGTGAAGGCAATGATAAGGAGGTGGCGCACCAAAGACACCATTTGGCAGGAACACTTTGGTATCGCCACAAACATTTACCTTGACCTTTTTGAGGATTTTGTGGGGCGCCCGCTTTACTACCATGCAACTTCATTCAAGCCCCACGGGTGGTGGCTCAAGCTCCACCGTCTAGGGAGGTTCGGGAACCATGTCTTTTATACAGACCCCTCAGCTATCAAGGACCTCACTTGAAGCAAACCTCACTTCGACTTCAGCGCCGAACCAGTTTTCAACCAAAGCGACCACAGGTCCAGAGGAGAAGCGCTTACACGACGTTACATCAAGGTAGAATTTTCCGTCTTCGGGCCAAGTGTGCAGCTGGGAGCCACTCTCCACGAAGAGGGAGGCAATACTCACTCCAGGTGGGAGCCCGTTCCAGGCAGGGCCGCCCACTTCACACACTACACGGCCAACCTCCTTCACATCCAGCACCTTCACGAGGGCGTCCATGAACCGTTCACAGAGTTCACGGTCACTCAAAGCTCCCTCTTTCCCGTCCCTGCAGTCTAAGCATAACCTGTAGAACATTTCAACCTCCTTCCTTAGCAAAATGTGCATGAACAAATTGCTTGTCAGCACCTACGATGAAGTAGATACGGCCCCTCCTCTTCCCGAAAGCAAGCGCATCTCTGCGGGAAGTGCCCATCCACACGTCGACACGCTTCCTCCATCGGGGGTGCATCCTATCTTCTACACGGAACCACCCTCCTCCCTGTGGGAGAGCTAAGTAGAGCCAGGTGCCCATCTTCAGGCCTGCGGCCTCCAAGTCACGACTCACTGCAACTACAGCGTCGCCCTTCTTCAGCCGGTGCCCACTCGCCGTTACCCAGGGATCGCCATCGCACTCCCTCACGCTCGACGTATAGGCGGTCACAGTCACATCCATCCCTTGCACCACGCCTAAGAGGCAGAGGACCGCCAAAAGAAGGTTCATTTCCACCTCCTTACACACTGGAACTTACAAGTCACCCCTCTCGCTTCACACATTACAACGCCCCTCCTTGCTTTTGCGAACTTACAAATGGCCCTCAGGAAGGCCCCATCCACAACAAAGCGCTCATCCTCCCACTCCCGCTTTTCCGTCCTCCTTCTCCCGCACCTCGGACAAGCCCACAAGGTCTTTTCCTTGTACATGCCCTTCTCCAACGCAGAGTAGAGGACCTTCATTTCTCCACCGCACTTATCACACTTCATACATCTTCTCCCAAAGCTACGCAACCAACAAGAAAAGTCACTACCACACCAAGGGTGCTGCCAACGAGCAGCTGCCACTTCTCCACTCCCAAGAGCCAACAGAGGAAGTCAGCCACGAACCCCATCCCGCTGCAAGCAGCAACCCCACTGAATGTTAGCAACACACAGAGAAAAAATCCTTCCCTCGTCATCTTCTCTCCTTTCTCCCCGCACCCACGGGGCATTACCCACTTCACTTCTTGCACTCATCAAGAACACACACTTCCCTGCCCCCTGCAGAGGCATTATCTGCGAAAATGCGGTCAAGCGCCTCCTCGACCTCTTCCCGCAACCTGGGGCGATCCTTGTAAGGCTTGAAAAAGCGTACGAGATAGTCAACGAACGTCATTGGATTTTCGCCATACTCTTCCTTTCGAGTCGTACTCATATCCTTCCTCCACTATCAACCTCTTCACGACAGTGTTCCCAAGGCCGAGGAGTGCCCCCAGCTTCTTTGCTGAGACCCCTCTTTCGAGGAAGCCCCCAACCCCTCCGAGGGCCCGCACCATCTCCTCCACACACATCCCTCTCACCGCCCAACGTCCCTCTCTGAGGAGGCCCTCCCTCCGCAGCCACCAGCGCACCGTATTGGAGTGGAAGCCCCACTTCCTCGCAAGACCGTCGACCCCAAGGAGGGTGTACTCGAACTCAAGGTGGGCTCGCCATCCCTTGCCGAAGACATCCTTCACGCAAAAGAGGAACTCCCTATTCCTCGGCATCGCACTCCTCCAAGAGGGAGCGAGCGTACTCCTCCACCGCACGTTTGTCAACTCCGCCCCACCGCACTCGCCCTTCCAGGCTTTCGAGGTACCTCCGTAGGAGCTCCCTCCTTGAAGGGCCCCACCCCTTCTTCCACCGGCCAGTCCCCAGACCATCGAGGAACTTCTTCTCGTTGTCAGTCGTCCATCCCTTCTCCATGATTACCCCCAAGAAGCGCTGATTGAATTATTGTAGCCGTGAAGTCCAGCCCGCCAAGAACCAAATGTCCAAACCACGCTAGAGCACAAGCAAATGCCAAGCCGTAAACATAGTTGATTGTAATAGGAATGTGCCACTTTCCTTTCAAAGAACGAACAACCTCGTCACCAATAACAGAAACTGCAACAGATGCCACTAACCACAAAATAAAGTTGACTGTAATCAGTAGTTTTAGAACATTCTCAGCTCCGCCCACACCCTTCACATCTAAAACAAGTAATACCACCATCGAAGTTTGAGTAGCAAGCCAAGTTAACCAAGACTTTACTTTGGTCTTATTTATGTTATACATACATCCCCTCCCACGGGAGCTCCTTACACCAGAAGCCCGCAGCCTCCTCGTGACCTCCGCCCCCGAAGCGGGAGGCCAACCTGCTCACATCAACACGCTCTGACCTGAGGTTCACTTTCCACCCCTTCGGGCCACGCACAACAAAGGCGTACACGTCGGCATCCCCACATGCGTCGGCCAAGAGGGAGTTCATGAGACCCACATTCACCTCGATGATGTCCAACCCTTCCCAGTAGGCCCGCCGTTGGAAGGAGGTGGCATACCGCTTGCAGAAGGTGCGCACCCATCTCAGGATGCTGCGTCCCTCCTCCATGAACTTGTGTACCAGATCGGGGCCGGCGAAAAGCTCGGGCCACACCTCATCCTCTGGGGCGGGGTCATAAGCATCGAGGCCGTAGTTGAAGGCCAGGACGTCCTCGTCCACGTCCCACACATCGAACCTAGAGATGAGCTCAACGGCGAGAGGGACGGGGCCAATGAACAGCCACTTCCAGCACAACTTACAGGCAGCGCTGCCCAAAGAACGGAGTCCTGGAGGCCAGAAGTCCACTCGGCAGGCCCACTCCAGGGCGGACTTATGATGGTCAATCCACACAAGGTTCGCCATCTTCCAAAGCCTTAACATCCCCTCAGGAGGCAAATGAAAGTCTACGAGGTACACCGTCTCTCCTGGGTGTACCGCCTCCCAAGGGAAGGGCCTACCGTAGTCAACGCCCACGCACTCCGCCTTCGGCGCATACCTCCTCACTACGGCAGCACTACACTTCCCATCAAGATCTGCGTCATGGTAGAAGATTTTCATCGTCTCTTCACCTCACACAACACCACAAGGTGGTTGCCCACCACGGAGGTGCCGACTACCTCCACTTCGTGGGTCTTTGTTAGAAGGTTAAGTTTGTGCTCGATGTCCTTCATGGGAGCACTCACGACTTTGAACTCGATTCCTCGCCCTTTCGGGGTGACCTTCTTCTTTTCCATGTTTCCTCCTTCTTCACCAACAGTTAATTTTGTTTCCATCCAATTACCCTCCCTTCCTTTAGGTACACCACGATGGAACAGTCGTGGATTGAGGAGAAGTCAAGGGTCTCATATTCCTCCCCACCAAGTGTGAACTTCCTGGAGCAGGGCGACCACCACTTGGCAGGTCCCCAACTTGCTAGGAGCTCGTCCCTCGTCATTCCAACAAAGATTTTCCCCTCACGGATGGCCTCCCTCGCCCTTGCGGACGTCATCGGGTCCTGGAGGACCCGCTTCCTCAAGGCAATCTGCTGGGCCAATCCGCAGGAGCACAGCATCCCACAAACTGCAATTACAACAAGCAACTTTTTCATCGTCAATCCTTCTATGACATTCTATAAGCAAACCCATTCTCACAAACATCTGCATTGCAATAAAGAGTGTCACAAGGAAACTCCTTGCACTCAGCCGGAAACGGTCAGCGGATGCAATCGTTTCTAAGCACGACCTCGACCGCCTCTCTTCGCTTCCTACACCACTCTACAACGATCCAAAACTCCTCCTCAGGAGTCAACCCTACCGTGATTGTGCGTTTAACCTTCATTTTCCCTCCTTTCAAAGTCTCTGCACTACTTTACTCTTCCCTCTGAGCCAAGTTAAAGTCCATCGTTCTATACGCTCCCACGCTCTACTCCTTCCAACAAACAGGAGATAGGAGTCCTTCGTCCAGCAACCACCTCATAAACTCATCCTCCCTAAACATGCACTCCTCCCCTTGTTCGGGAAAGAGAGTCAGGTAGCTCTTTTTGACGACATCCAGTTTGAAGTCGGCAAGCGCTTCGCATATGGCTAGGATCGTGAACTCCCCATATTCTCCGTAAGTTATGACTACTAACTCGTTTTTCTTAATCAACATCTCTTCCTCCTCAACGGACATTCCAAAGGAGGGCGCTCCAGGCCCCAGACATCACGCCCCTTCAACTCCTCATGACCGCAAACCAAGAACTAGCTCGTTTGTTCTAGTTGTGAGCACGGAACCTCAATTAACGGAGGGAGAGTAAGAAAGCTCAGACAGACCTGTTCAACTCCTTCATGGTAGAGGAAATGCCTCTTCCAACTAAACTCCCCTACTACATCAAACCTTACGTTGCGTCCGTCTCTTAGCTCAACAACGACACCTACAACATCATCAACACTTGTCATGGCTTCAACCCCATCAAAGCGTAGAACTCTGGGTTCAGCATCCTCGGGAGGGCCTCGAAAAAGAAGAGGAGCGCAAAGATAAAGCCGAAGACTCCAAGAACCGCTAAGGATGCAAACGTAATTTCATCAAAACTCTTCCATCTTCCCCTCAACAGCACCAAGATAAAAATAGACAAGAAGAACCCGAAGGCCGCCGTTATCTCCAACGCATCAATCCATACTTGGCGCACTGCCAGGTCCCAGGCCTTCGGGGCGAACTCCTTCATCCATTGAAACATTTCTTTATCCATTACATGCCCTCCTACAACCCAAACAAAACTCACTTACCTCCGGCAACACTACGATCCCGTCCATCCAAGGCACCACGATCACCTTCAAACCGAGGAATTGTCGAGGTACTCCTTTTTCAAGGGTAAAAGCTCCCCACGCCTCTGGCAAGCTCCCCGTCAACTCCCTCCATTGTTCGGCCCCGATTAAGAGGAATCTGATGCTTGCGTGCCAAGTGAACTTGGCCTCCTCCCAGGCCCTCACCACGAGATTGTATACCTCGTCCTCTTTGATGGTGTAGGTCACAACTTCCGCCTGACGCACTCTGTCATCGTACTGTTTCAACCAGTCTAAGATGCGTAGTATCCAAGGCCTGAGCCAGCGCAGTCCCCTAGGGAGCACCTTCTCTGAAGGAAATATTCTATAATACTCTTTTGAAGTCTCCAACATTCTCACTTCCATAGATTCTCCTTGCACTTTGTGCAGATCGTCACATCTCTCGTCGTTATGAACTCCCCTCTCGTCCTTCCACAAACATCGCACCTGCGTTCCTCAACAGTCAAGAGCTCTATCTTCTTGGCCACAACCTCAATCACGAGTTTCTCCCCTTCCCGCCTGGCGGTGGCCAATTCCAAGTTGCTGAAGACGATCTTGTTGGTATCATCTTTGTAGATGACGAGTTTCTTGAATGTTTTTACCTTCGATAAGTCCTCTGCCGAGGCTTCTCTTTGCTTCTGAAATTCAATGGTTACCACTTTTACCTCCTAAAACGCCATCAGAAACTCACCGACGAACGCCCTCAGATCGTTCACTTCCTCCCACTCCAAGGTCACGCTCTCTCCTCTCTCGACCTCGTCCAACTTTCTCTTGATCTCCTTCACCCTCTCGACGAGGTCATCTCTTTCTTCATCAAGGTCGTACATCTTTCTTCCTCCTTACCTTACCCAATTCCCCATCTACTATTCTTGACAAGATACATTGGCCATCTCCCCTCTGGGAGTGACCACCCTTTCTCTAGTGCTTTATCTAACCGCTTGAATGGGCGCTCTAATGATCCATCTCCATCTTCTTCCACGGAAGGGTCTACATATATCTCTACCTTTGCTTCCTCATCAAGATACTCTGTGTAATCTTCATGAGGCCATTGCCAATCTTCATTTTTCATCTTTCTTCCCCCTTCACCAATTCTCTCTTACCCCATCATCAAACTTATCAGGGTCTAACCCCAAATATTCACATATCTTCCTAAGTTCGTCCTTACCATAATAACTATAGTTCTCAAGAGCATCAATCTCATCATCAGGCCACTCACCCTCCAACCACAACCACGCAATGTAATGATGTATTGACCTACTAGCAGATATGCCTCTCTTACTATTGGCTTTTTCCCAAGCAAAAGGCATATAATCAATCATCTCTTGACGAATGTTTTCAAATCCTTCTTGAACTTCGTCCCATTCTTCTTTCGTTGTTTCGGGTTTCAGATAGGGTTTCGCATGCTCATAGTCAAGCCTGCTTAGGTAGTATGGAAGTTCAAACCCGAGCGGATCTTTATCTTTTCTTTGTTCTATCCTTGCCACTATTTCTTCCTGTGTTCTCATTTCTTCCCCTCATCTTATCCGCAATCATCATGGCGTAGTTGGCCACGTCACAACACTCCTTTACAACATCCCCATCCCCATGCCAGAGGGCGCTATCAAGCTCGTAGACCTCGCCTAGGAAGCATGAAAACAGCTCCAAAGCACTCATGTCCTCCCAGCCTCCTCTGTGGTCGTTCTCCCTAAGGACCTCTTCCATCTTTTCAGCGAACCATCTTACTTCTTTTCTCATTTTCTCCCCCTCTTAGCAATTTGTTCGCAAACAAAAAGCTTCAAGCCACACCCTTAGATGTCTACATCCACTCCTCAACAGGCCGATTCTCGCTCCAGGTTCTAATGAACCATTCCATTGCACTTTCCCTGTCAGCAAACTCCCCTCCCATTATCCAACAGCCAGATATTAAGAACTGCCACTTCTAAGGAGAAGGACTGAGCCAAACGGCTTCAATCTTGTCTGGTCGTATCCACTTGTCATCATCTATCTTCATTAAGCCTCTCATCTCTCTTCCTCCCTCTCATAGCCCCAGGTGAAGGGATTGTACCACTTGAAGTTAGGCTTCCGCTGTAGACAGACCTTCCTGACTCCTGTGTTGAAAATGTGGCTACTGCCGCAGGAAGCGCCGCACTCCTGGCACAGGGTCTCAAACCCCAGTACCAGGTGGATGGAGCTGTGCTCTGCAGTTGCGAGAACGTTCCCGCAGTTCTCGCAGTAAAACTCATAAAACCATTTCTTACTCGGCATCCTCTTCCTCCAACCCAGGCGGCAACTCCCCCTTGAAGGGGGCTATCTCATAGAATAACTCCGTTCCGCTGTCATAGATGTTGGTGCAGACGTAGACACCCTCCTTGTCCATCCTCTTGAATCTGCGCAATGCCCAAGTGCGCCATTCTTTACCTCTCGCCCACACCCACTCCCTCTTGCGGGGCTTCCAAGGCCGAGGAGGGAGATTCTTAGGGTCAAGGACGTCTACGGGGTGTTCCTCCTCCAACTCTTTTATAATTTCATTATAGCAACCACAAAACTGTTCAAGATGTGATATTGGCATGTTCATACATTCCTCTTTGAATGAGCATTCAACATCCTTCAATTTTATAACAGCCTCTATAGTTAGTTTAATATCATCCAATACCTTCATTCGTAACTTCCTTGTAGACAACCTCGTATTTACCCAATTCCTCTCCGACTTCCTCTAATCCCTTTTCTATTAGATCGAGAGCAAACCTTAAAACTGTTTTAGCCTCATCGCCCTTTAGGTTTACTCTAACACCTCTGGAATTTACCACTACTTCGTAGCCTTTAGTAATAGCTTCCATGAGTTCGTAACACTTACGTTCCAAGTTGGTTTTCTCTTCATACAATTTTATCAATCCTCCTAATCTATAGATATCTTTCACAATAACCTCCTTTCTGAAGTAACACCCTCTACTCTTTCTAATATGTAATCATACACGGTTCTGTCTAATACTATCTGGGTCATCTGCACAGGGGAACTTTTTATAACATGTTCCCAGAATTTATCCCGTTCCTTGTCTTTTGATTTATACTTTAGTTCGTAGTAAATATGTGTGATTCCGGCTGATACTATGAGTTTAAAACAGGTATAACATGGGGCTAGCGTACAGTATATCTTAGCTCCATCTATACACACTCCTAATTTAGCAGCCTGCACTATGGCATTAGCTTCAGCGTGTGAGGCTTTGCAATAGTTGTATTTGGCTTGATCCGTAGCGCCGATGTGACGCCTGAAGCAAAATCCGTTTCCCACGTCTATGCAGTGGGTATCCCCAGATACTGCTCCGTTATACCCTGTGGCCAGTATACGGTTGTCCTTCACTATCACGACCCCAGCAGGGCGGGAGCTGCAACTGGAACGGGTACTGACCACTTTGGCTATGAACATGAAATATTCGTCCCAGGAGGGTCTACTTTCCGCAACTACTCTCACCTCTCCATCTACAAAAATCTTCTCCTTTTTCTGGACTCCTCTTTCACACTTCATCTCTCTTAGAGTTCCTCCTCACCCTCCCAATCTCCCATTCCAAAGCCCTCAACACCCACTCAGGAGTGTCATCGTCAAGCCTCACGGCCACCCTCATCTCCCCCTCGACAACAATGTTCTTCCAAGGGATGACGAAGAGGGTCAACTGCGGAAGGCCATTCACCTCCACACTCGCCTCAACCCTACGGATGCTTAAAATGTTGGTGAGGTCCTCCCCTCCAACAAGGATCTTCGTGTTTCTCCAGTTTCCCCCTTCGCACTTCCTCCACCGTTTCCTCCTCAAACTCATGAGAGCGGTGATTTGCACCTCTTGCAAACTGAGCCTCTCTCGGTCACCGTAAGCTCCTCTTCCACCCTCCCGCAGACGCTGCAAGAGAGACCCTTTCCTCTCACCCTTATCTCCTCAGGACGGACGGTGACAACTACTTGTGCCCCATCAACAACAACGGCTGAGCTGCTAAGGGTGTCGAGGACAACCTCCACTCCGTTCTCCTTCACCAAGACCACCCTCCTCAACCTCGAAGCCTCTCCAGGAGGTCTCTTCCTCGGTTTCCCTCCTTCTACTACCCACACTCCCGCTCCTACAATGAAAGCAGCGGTTACCACCGCTACCAACGTGTCTCTTGGGCCCAGCGTTACGCAGCTGTACACAACGATGGTTATGAAGGCCACGAACAATAGCCACAGCCCAGCCTTCCTCTCTTGTCTTGTCATCTCCTTCTCCTAGCGTCCTGTTGAAGAAGGGCGGGCCCCAGCCTACTTTGGCGACGCCCCTCCCATTTGTTGTGTTAACGCCCACTCGTGGCCGATTCGCCCGCCGCAGGGCGGGGCCTCGGATTTTCCGCAGGGAGAAGGTTCAGGGACGGGCGTCTCTGGGCAGAGAGAACCTTCTCTTGGCGACGGAAGCTGATCCGAAGGATCGGAT
>Ga0209834_10001037_pt1 | contig 16111 bp, 13 predicted proteins | sample Mar14236cmmetaG_FD_184134 | JGI IMG/M metagenome (GOLD analysis project Ga0209834, IMG submission 184134) | Marine hydrothermal vent microbial communities from Guaymas Basin, Gulf of California to study Microbial Dark Matter (Phase II) - Marker... ...
AAACTGATTAGTTCCTCTCCATCGAGAGATACTGAAAGAACATCGCTGGGAACAACAAAAAGGTGGGCCAACAGGTAGGAATAGATGCCCTGGTTAACCCCAGGAATACTCACTGTGTAAGTTGCATCATCGGATTCGAAAGATATCTGAAAGATCTTTTCAACATCGCTATTTCCTCCGTGAAATAGCCAGCCCTTGATTATAATTCCCGTTTGTTGCTCATTTCTAAACAGAACAAAATACTGAAAGTTCTTCGTCCTTGAACCCAAGTGAGTGAAAAGACTTTCGTCCAGTTTCACATCCAGTTGAGTGTAATAGAAAATGTTTGCACACGCCAGAGTACCAAAAATCAAAATTGTGATCACAAACCTCTTAATCATCCCTATCCCCCCATGACCTCGTAACTACAACTCCAGAATATCTCCAGGGTTGAGGACCAAACATTCACGTCCTATCTTCTTAACTTCTTCACAGAACTTTTCCGAATCTGCTTTGATTACATCCCACGTGTTGAAATGAATTGGAACCACCTTCTTTGGTTTGATCATCTTAACAGCTCTTAGAGCATCCCAAGCGTCCATGACGAAGTTTCCACCAATGGGCAGGAACGCAACTTCTACGCCTTCTTCTTCAAGAAGTTCCATGTCCTTGGTGAGTCCGGTATCTCCCGCATGGTATATCGTTTTGCCTTCAAGATTCAAAAGAAAACCACACGGATTTCCCGCATAGAGCAGAGTATCGCCATCGATTAGACTTGATCCATGAACTGCTGGCGTCATTTTAACTGTTCCAAACGGAAAATTGAATGTGCCCCCTATGTGCATGGGATGGGTTGTAACTCGCTTCTTTGACAGGTGAGCACAGAGTTCGAAGTTAGCTATCACAGTCGCTTCGTCTCGTTTGGCTATCTCCACTGTGTCTCCAAGGTGATCGGAATGTCCGTGAGTGACCAGTATATAGTCGATTTTGGGAAGATCTCGCAGTTCAACAGCACAGGAAGGGTTATCTGTTATAAAGGGATCGATCACGAGATTTGTATTTTTCAGTCTTATCAAAACAGCGGCATGCCCAAGAAACCTCAATTTCAGCATTACAGCACCTCCCTGAACATATTATAGATCTTCTCCATTCTAAAACTCCCCAATTCATTAAGAAGATACAGAGTGGAATAGATTGAAAAACCACTCATTTTCTAATTCAACTGAATGATATAACCGAGCTCTATAAGGGTTTCCATAACGTCTTGAACGTCCTTAGCATCTGTTTTGAGATACGAAGAAACAAACGTAATTACGCTGTCAAAATCTTTAAGAAACCTTGCCGCGAGATAGATGTTTTCACCTAAGTCAGAAATATGAGGCTTATCAGAAATATCCTTCTTTTTGAGCCACTTGTAGCCCAAAGGTCCATCGGCGTTGACTGTTATCTTCTTAGCGGGCTCAGGAACGCGGCATTTCACACCATGTGCGTTTCTGATAACGGCACTTATAATTTCGCTTCCGGGTGAATCTTTCAACTGCGTCAAGAATTGCTCTGCTTCGAACATTGCTTGCTTGGCAATCGATTCGAAGGCGCTGTCAAAATAAAAGATCGACTGCAGTATGGCGTTGCCTATCCAGGTGTACATCTCTGGATCGCATTTATCAGGAGTATCATCACTTGTGTGGTAATAACGATCTGGCCACTGTCCTATATAAGGTGAAGGAACCGAAAAGTTTGCAAACACCACGTGGTCAGATCCTCCTCGCATCTGAATGGAAGAAAGTCTACGAGCGGGTGTTTCAGAAGTTTTCGGAATGTTTTCTTTCAGAGACTTCCAGAGCGCGACGTCCAGAAAAGTCGGAAGAATCGGTGGAGTTCTTTGCAAAAGAAGAGTTGACCCTGTCTTTGCCTGGTCTTCCCCCACCATATCGAGGTTTATAACATAGTCCAAATGGTTTTCCTTGGCATAAGGTATGCTTCCAAAAAACTCTGGAACCAGTATCACTTTGATATTCACCGGTGGCTTTGATTCTGCCAAGCACCTGGCTAACTCAATTGCCAGTGCTGAACCAGAGGCGTTATCGTTTGCACCTGGACTGGGATGACACAAGTGAGCAATAATGCCAATTGTCATGTCGCTTCGCGAGCCTGGAATGCTAAGCTCAAGCACATCAAGATCGCCCGTGATGAGCTCACTTTCAACAAAAAATCTCACTTTAAATCCCTTGTTTGCAATCTCTTTCAAAAACAAGTATTGGTTCCAATTCACCGAAAAACCACAGGCACCGAAGCCAACATTTTCAGCAGTGTACGGAAAGGACAAATAGTTCACTGTATCTGGCATTTTCTCGGGAGTCCGAAAGATGCTTTTATCTTGAGCTCTCATATGGTAAAGAATCAAGCACTTGGCCCCTTTTTGTTTTACATAAGTATCAAAAGCCTTATCGGGAGCCATATTCAGAATAACAGCTTTGTCGGAAAAATCACCTTCGAAGTGTTCATCGACGAGTTCTAATGTCTCCCAGCCTTGAGTGGGGCCGCTCCCAAAAACGACCGATGTCCTGCACAAATCAAAAGAATTAATAAAACGTCTTGGAGAATCAATCCAAAGTTCAGCATTCCTCATCTCCCAGACGTACGTGGTATCGAAATTACCATAACTGATATCTCCCGTTTTGTACTTAAGGAGTTTTACATCTTTTTCATCTATTCCCCATGCGAAAATTGTCTCACGGATTCTGTTCAGTAACTGGCGATACTCAGAGCTCCCTCGCGACCGATGAAACGTAGAGATGAATCTAACAAGATTCTGAACGTTATCGCAATTCACGTTCGCTCCCCCTCTCGAGAATTCTGCGTTTATTATACACAAATACGCGCACAACCGCCGGATCGAACTGACTGCCTGAGCAACTCTCGATTTCAGAAAACGCATATTCGACAGAAAACGCTTTTCTGTAGGCTCGATCGCTTACCATCGCTTCGAAAGAGTCCGCCACGGAGATGATTCTTGAAACGAGTTCTATTTGATCTTTCTCAAGATGATCTGGGTAACCAGTTCCATCCCAACGTTCATGATGATGAAGGACGTACACGGCTATTTCTCGAAGGATTGGTGAAGAATTGAGGACTTCATAACCCCATACTGTGTGCTTCTTAACTGTTTCGTATTCTTCATCACTCAAAGCGTCTTTTTTATTGAGAATTCTCTTGGGAATGAGAAGCTTACCAATGTCGTGGACAAGGCCTGCCCAGTACAAATTCTTAATGGTATGTTCAGACAAATTCATCAGTCTTCCTATCTCTAACGCTATCTTTGCAACTCGCATGGAATGACCTTTGGTGTAATTATCGTAGAGCTCCATCATTCTGACCATGGCGAATATGATTTGCTCGGAAATATCCTTCTTAGTTCTTTCGTACTCGTGGAGCTTTAAAAAGACGCTGGTCAACGAAGCAAATGCCCGCATGACTTCTATATCATTCGACGAGAATATTTCTTTGCTTTCTTTGGCGATATCGAGAGCCAGATTTCCTATCTGGCCCTTGTCTGTTCTAAGGGGAGCAACGAGCGAGGACTTAACGGGTTTAACAGCGCTGGAAAATTGTTCGTATGTGTTTTGGTTCATGGAAACTTGATTTATTTTGTTCCAGTCTTCAACAACTGACACTTCAGGAACGAGTACCATCATGTGGCTCTTGAGATTCAGTTTATTCAATTTCTCAATATTGTGTCCGGCGGTGCAGACAAATTTCCATACCCCACCCTCTGTTACAGAAATACTTCCATAATTCGCTGTTGGAATTTCATAAAGAGCCTTTTCAAGAATATGGGAAAGAAATTGTTCCTGGGTGCTTTCTCTGCTCTCCAGTAGTTCATCAGCTAACGAAATAACGGTTTTTAATCTGCCAAGTAGCTTATCTCGTTCAAGGTAGGCGCTTTCTAACTCAAAGTTGGCTGCTCTCAATTGATCGTAAGCGCCCAAGAGTTCTTCCTGCTGCTTCTTGGCGTTTTGCACAGCCTGGCGAATTTTCCTTCTGAGAAGTGTATTCCATAACATTACAACTAAGAGTATTCCCACAAACACCGCCGCTATGTAGAAAATATATTTCCAATTCACCTTGAAAACGGGCATTCCCATCCATTTTTCATAAATCTTGGATACTTCGCTGGTGTCAATTTTGTCAAAACCGCTGTTAATGATATCAACAAGAGACTCATCATCTTTCCTGACAGCTCTATATAAGAATTGTTTAGATAGCGCTCTTGAAGCAGATTTGAAGGAATCGTACAACTCGAATTTTGCTAAATAATACTGTGCAGGTGGCAGATCCATGACAAAGACCCTCACGGTATCCTCAGAAGCGGCCTTTACCAATTGTTCATACGAATCGAAGTACCTGAGCGATATGTTCGGATTCAACGATTTTGCGATTTCAGCACTTCGATCCCCACGCTTCGCTCCCACTACAAATCCCGATAGTGTTTCCAATCCTGTGATCCCTTGCAGATTTTCTTTGAAAAAAACTCTCACTTCGATCTCTGCATATGGCTTGGTAAAAGCAAGCCACTGTGCTCTTTCTTTGTCATAAAAGATTGTATCTACAACATCTGCCTTACCAGTACTAATCATTTCCAGTGCTTTTGACCATTCAGTGGCTATGTACTCAACAGTGATTCCCGTTTTTGCCGAAAAAGCGCTCCACAGATCAACACAGATTCCAACAGCCTCTCCTTGATCGTTGACGAATGAATAAGGAGGATACGAATTATCGCCAACTACGACGAGCTCTTGAGCAACTACCAGATCCCCCACTAAAGGAAGTAAAAACATGATGGTTAGTAGCCATCGCAGTCGATGTTTGGTTTTCTCGTTCTTTTTTCGAATTCTCAATTCAGTACCTCATCTCTTAGCCAAAACTGCAAAACAAAGTATAAGTGATCGCCGACTGAGATACATTTCCAGAGCGTTAACAAATTGCTGTATTTCAATGTTTGAAAACGCTCAACACATCTGAAAAGCGGCAGTTTTCGTTTCTTTCAAATAAACGAAGCACTTCGAAAGCCGTTGAAAAGTCTGCTTGATTTAAGATGTATTGAAGATATGCTTTTCTCGGTGGTTCGAACTTAACTTTTGCCTGTCTTGGCATTGACTTTCTTATCAGGGTCATTTTTCTTCTAAGATCCTGTAGTGATTGAATGGTCCTTGTTGAAAAAGCGGTTCCCTTTTTTGGTATCAACGGATTGAGCGACGCAATAACAGATTTGTAACCAACTTTCAAGGCCTTTTCAACCAGGTCCCCAATCGCCACGAGGTCCTGCTCATTTTCCTCCTGAATTCCATAGATGAAGTACATCTTCACGTTAGAAAATCCTGCCTCTTTACCAAGAAACAGCGCGCTGTCGATCTCATCATCTTTGATACCTTTTTTCAAAACATCTCTTATACGTTGAGTGGCGGCTTCTGGGGCTATGGTAAAAGTTTGCTGACCTTGAGAATGTAAAACAGAAAGAAATCTCTTTCTCAACTTGTTGATTCTCAGCGAAGAAACAGAGAAATGAACATTGTTTTTCTCAATCACGCTCAAAACTTCATTCAGAAATGGGTAATCAGTCACGTTAGAAGCTATCAAACCCACATTTTTGTGAATCCTTAGTAAATCTTTTAGAATTGCCAAATCAAGAAATCGAGCTGGTTTTCGGCTGGCACCGAGTTCACAGAAGTTGCAGTCCCACACACAGCCTCTCTCTATTTCTATAAGAACCTTGTTTGAAAATTGCGCGCGACTTGATATCACAGGGCTCACAGGAGGGTAAGTATTAATGTCACCCGCAACAAGTGGTTCAGTTTCAAGTTTGTTCAGAGGTGGAACAGAAATTCCTTTCAGTTTTGAAAAATGTGCCAGCAGCTTGTCTCTGGTTTGAGGCACCAGCACATCTTTCAGAGAACGCAGATGTTCTTCCAAATCTCCGTGAATAAGCACATCTGCGACCAAGAACAACATCTCAGGTGTGTGATACGTGAGTGCTCCTCCAAAAAGGATAATGGGGTCGTTATCCGATCGCTTCTCCCAAGATATCGCTACTGACCGTTTCTTCAGAAAATCGAATACATTTATCAGATCCAACTCAAAATGAATGGGGAAGGCCCATATTTTGAACTCATCTAATGGCGTAAATGAATCAAGGGAATAGAACTTGGAAAATTCGTTTTCAACAACAAATCGCTCGCACCTGACTTTTGGGAGCCCATTCAGCAGTTTCCACACATAGGAGAACGAAAGGCTTGACATGGCTACATCGTAGGTGTTCGGAAAAATAAGGGCCACCCGAAGGTCGCCCTCAAGATTTATGTTTTCAACTGATATTTCACTCTCAGAGTATTTCTTGATTTGTTGATACTCAGTAAACAATCGTTTACTACGAGGTCTTCGCAACAGATATTCTCCTCAGGTAATTCTTGGAGACAACAGCTCTGATAAACTCTGTTTCAAGGATTTTCGTATCCCCACTCATGACCACGCCTCTTATCTTTAGCTTATTCTCAACAACGTCCAAGATTTTCACACCCACTGCCACTACTTTTCTGACCTGCACGGGAGACACATGTCTTATACTGGCCTCTATTACAACAGATGTCAAATCTTCTGTTAGAAATGTTTGAACAAGATCATAAGCGAGTTTGAACACAACAGAAGTTATTCCTGTTGTACTCGCAAGCGAAAGTAGGCTTAACTCATTAGATTCACTCCACAAAAGAGAGTCGTCGAGAGTGACCTCAATCGTCCTGCTCTTTCCGCGTAGGTGCTCTAACTGTTTCGGAACCATCTTGCCCTCGTCCTTCCTTTAACTCAGTCTCAAGGAGACTTCTCAGCTCGCTTCCTTCTATTACTTCTCTTTCCAGCAATATGTCCACAACTTCATCCAGTTGTTTACGATGCTTTTCTATTATCTCCTTTGCTTTCTCATAGCAAGAAGAGACGATGTTCTTGACCTCTTCATCTATCTGATTAGCAACTCTTTCACTGTAATTCTTCATTCTTGTTAGCTCTTTACCGAGAAATATCTCTTGTTCTGTCTTTCCCCAGGAAAGAGGTCCTAACTTTTCACTCATGCCAAGCTGACACACCATCTTTCTGGCAAGTTCTGTGGCACGCTCAATATCAGAAGCGGCTCCCGTTGTGATTTCTCCAAAAACAAGTTCCTCTGCCGCTCTTCCTCCCAGTAGACTCGTTATCTGGTCGAGAAGCTCGCTTCGGGTTGCAAGATACTTATCCTCAGCCGGAAGCTGTAGGGTATAGCCCAGGGCCCTGTACCCTCTTGGAACAATAGAAATTCTGTGCACCGGATCAGCGTTGGGCAGCAAACTCGAGACTATGGCATGACCAACCTCATGATAGGCTACCACTCTCTTCTCTTTTTGGCTCACAACCCGCGATTTTCTCGCCGGACCCGCTACAACTCTGTCAATTGCTTCCTCAAAATCATCCATCGTTATTTTGTCTCTCTCGGCGCGAGTTGCGAGTAGAGCGGCCTCGTTGACAAGATTTTCAAGATCTGCCCCCACAAAGCCAGTTGTCCGCTGGGCGAGAATCTTCACATCAACATCTTCAGCCAGTGGCTTGTTCTTGATATGAATTTTCAGAATAGCCTCTCTTCCCCTTACATCCGGTGGATCGAGCACAACCTTCTTGTCAAACCTTCCTGGCCTTAGAAGGGCCGGATCGAGTATGTCTGGTCTGTTAGTCGCAGCCATAACCACGATGCCCTGACGTATGTCGAAACCGTCCATTTCTACAAGTAATTGGTTGAGAGTCTGCTCGCGCTCATCATGGCCTCCTCCGAGTCCAGCTCCCCTGTGACGTCCCACTGCGTCGATCTCATCTATGAAAATGATACACGGTGCATTGGCTTTTGCCTGATTGAACAGATCCCTGACTCTTGCGGCTCCAACGCCTACAAAGAGCTCCACAAAATCGGAACCGCTTATATGGAAAAAGGGAACACTTGCTTCTCCAGCAACAGCACGCGCCAGCAGTGTCTTACCTGTTCCTGGAGGTCCAACAAGCAGTATGCCTTTTGGCATTCGCGCGCCGATTTTACCAAACTTTGTTGGATCTTTAAGAAAGAGCACAGTTTCTGTCAATTCCTCTACCGCTTCATCAACACCCGCAATATCCTTAAAAGTAACCTTTGGTTGTCCAGCTCTAACCGTCTTGGCTTTACTCCGAGTAAACATAAAAGCTTGATTACTACGTCCCGAGACCGTTCTCATCATGAAAAAGAACATGAATACCAGGAAACCTATGAATATAAGATTACCTATCGCGTTTATCCAGAACGAGCCACTAATTCCTTTTTCACCGTATACCCGAACTCCCTTCTCACCAAGCATTCGAATCGTTTCTGAATCTTGAGCAAGCCACGGGGCATATATTTCATAATACTCGCCACGTTTTGATATTACCTTTATAATGCCATCATCGCGAATTGCAACTTCCGCGACAGGCGTTGGTTCTTCATTAACCATTTGTATGAAATCACTGAAACTCATCCTTGCGGCGGGAGTTTCGCTCGTATAAAATGACCGAACAAGCCAGAAAAGTGATAGGATAACAACTGCTGCGAAGATGAGCGATATATAGTTTGGTCGATTTCCGTTCAAAATTTTTTCCTCCTTTCAAAACGTTCCTCTTTTAGTATACAGCTAATTGGACTCTCCAGCAAATTGATTACAACTGTGTCTAATTCGTTATAAGAGTGTCGATTGCTAATGTAAACATATGGAACCCAGAGTATTTCAGATCTGTAACACAAAAGCGGGAAATCATCTCTGAAGAACTCTGGTATTCTCGCTGAAATGAATAAATCCTTGAGTTTTTCTCCTCCAATTCTATCACCCGCACGGCGGGTTCTCAGTACTAATCCATTTTCTAACATGTTCCGAGGCACAACTATGTAATGAAGACTCAATCGTGAGGAGCTGACCGCGAATTTCCACAAGTTCATTTCATATATTCCTTCACGATTGAGAATCATTTTCTCTGTGAAAGGAGTCTTTTTTTCGACACACATGAATCCAAGGCTCTTTCTTAGCCAAACATTCTTGCCAAGCTTTAGTTTCCAGGATCCACTTTTCAGATTTTTGAACACACTTGAGAGCTGACTGTTATTCACAGTCACTCCCCAATATGATCCTGCTGATTTTATGAACTCAGCGATTTCAAAGCTACTCAGATTACCAGTTTCAAAGACGATGCGGTTACCCAAGATCTTGATCGTGTCCTTATACCGTTTCTCTAACTGACTCGCTGTATGTTCAGCAAGCATCTTTGTTGACAAATTCAGCGAAAGAAAAGCCTCATGGACACGTGGATTTATCTTTCTTAAGAGCGGAATTACCTTTATTCTTATAAAGTTTCTCGTGTATTTAATATCGAAATTTGTTAGATCTTGAACAAAAGGTATTTCACATCTTTTCACATATTCTTCAATCTCTTCTCTTCGAACATAAAGAAGGGGGCGAATCTTTCGATCCTGTTTCAATTTCATCGAGATCATCCCTAAAGGGCTCGTTCCCCTGATGATTCTGTGTATCATTGTTTCCATGAGATCGTCAAGGTTATGAGCCAGTGCTAGGAAATCACACCGCGCTTCCTTCAAGATGCTGTTCAAAAAGTCATACCGCAGCTTTCTGGCACCTTCTTCTATTCCCATTTTCATTTTCTTGCAGTATTGTGGCACATCCCCTCGTCCTATGTGTAAAGGAACGCCTTTTTGGCGGCAGTATTGCAAAACAAATCTCTCGTCCAAATCTGATTCAGAACGTATTTTGTGGTTAAAGTGAGCAGCTTCAATCTCAATATTCAAACGCTCACTCAGATTGAGAAGGACGTTTAAGAGAGCCATTGAATCAACGCCGCCTGAGAGAGCAACAAGCACTTTTGAGCGTGAAGGAAGGAGCTTTTCTTCGAGTATGAGTTTCATAACTCTGAATTCAAAATCATCCAGGCGCAACAAAACACCCCTAAAAAGAGAAAAATGGAGCCAGCGAAGGGACTCGAACCCCCAACCTACGCATTACGAATGCGCCGCTCTGCCGATTGAGCTACGCTGGCTCACACATAGAGCATTATACTTCTCCCACTTGCACGTGTCAACTACGCGGTCTTAGAGGAGAAGGTGAAATTATTCGCTTTCATGTATGGAGCTACGATCGGAAAGTAACTTCCGCTGACAGTCTCAGTTTCATTTGATATAGCTTCTATGTTTTTGGTAAAATCAAAGAATTTAACGTTGAATCTCATGTTCTTGATAGCTCTCGTGAGTTTTCCCTTCTCAATCAAAAAGGTGCCATCCCTCGTCATGCCTGTCAGAAGAGCCTCAAACGGATCAACAATGTTCATGTAGTGAAATCTGTTCACATACACTCCTTTCTCGGTACTGGAAATCATTTCTTCAACAGGCGTTTCTCCACCATTTATGACAAGGTTTACGGGTATCGCAAAATCAAGGTTTTCAAGGGAAACCGTGTGTCCGGTAGCTTTCTTTGAAAAACGGAGTGAAGATCCGTGAGAGTACACAATATTTTTGAAAACCCCATTCTCCACGACGGGAAACCTTTCTCTCTTTTTTCCAACTATATCGTAGAACCATGGTATTTGTCCCGGATGTTCTGGATCATCGTACACAGAGAGGTTGTCCGGACCAATTTTCTGATTCAAGTAACGATTTGATGGACTCATTTTCATTTCGTGTGCATAACCGTTCGTCGCAACGTAAGTGAAGTAGAAAAACAGCTCTGCTACTGCTTCTGGTCCAAGAATCACCGTATAGTTCCCAGGGTCTATTTCTACTGGATTGACAGACTTCTTAGCGAATTCCACCGCCCGTAACACCTTCTCAGAATATCCCAAGTTTTCCACAGAACTGGAAGCTCCTGAAGTATATCCGCTTCCATCATCCTTAATTGCGACAAGATTGAAGCCCGCTGAAGAAGTGGCCTCGTATGTAAACATCCCACCGGAGGAGATAACACTCTTTTCGTAAACTTCTGTACTCACATAACCAAACACCTTCACGTCATCCCCAGCAGATCTCAGGATATCATCAAACACTTTGGCCCTATCTTCCGCGGATGATTTCAAGACAGATTCCGAAACATTTTCCAAAGGGTAACCCATTGAAGGCACCGGAAGAGAAAACTCGTATTCCAGCGGAGCAGCTTGTTTAAGCATGCTTTCAAGTTTTTCCCTGAGCAGTTTCATACCTGAAAGAGTAAGATCATTGCTTGAAACCAACGCTATTTTATTGTCCTCTGTGGCAAGCACGGTTATTTTTGTTTCCTTCTCACTCACATTCTGATGTATCTGAGAATTGGCGAATCTTGTTAAAGAATGATCTCGGTTTGAAACTACGCTCAAGAACTTCATACCCATCAAATGTTCGTTGATAATTCTAAAAAGTCCTCTGTAGAAATCCTCTCCCTTCATTTCTTGACACCTACCTTTAGCCCTCTAAATCGTGCTGGAGCAGTTCCATGCCCTACATGCATGACTTGCATGGGTTGGCCTTTACCACAATTGGGTACTCCCCACACTCTCCAGTGTTTCTCGTTAGAGATTCCATCACACTTGTTCCAGAATGAAGGCGTTATATCGTAATAGACAGGATTTTTAAATATCTTCCCGGTGAGTTTACCCGCCTTTATTTCATAAGCTATCTCAGTGGCAAACTGAAAGTTGAGTCTTAGGTCATCTATGGACCAGCTTTTATTGGTATCCAGAAGAAATCCGTAATCTATACCTGATATGAGTTCGTCAAATGAATAATTTCCAGGAAGCAAATTGATGTTAGTCATCCTGATAATCGGTACATGCGACCAACTGTCAGCTCTTGAAGCTCCATTGGACCTGACGCCAATTGTCGAAGCTGTTTGTCTGTCCATTAAATAACCCACGAAAACGCCATTCTTTACCAAAAATGATTTCTGAGCTTCAACTCCTTCGTCATCGTATCCAAAAGAACCAAGCCCACCCTCAACCGTGGCATCGGCAACTATGTTCACCACATCACTTCCATACTTCAGCGTTCCAACCTTATCAAGTGTCAGAAAACTTCCACCGGCGAAGCTCAGCTCCGAGCCGAAAACTCTGTCCAATTCCGTGGGATGTCCGCACGATTCGTGAACTTGAAGCGCAAGCTGATTTCCAGAAATCACCACATCGTACTCTCCTGGAGTTATTTCCTCAGCTTTCACAAGAGCGTCAGCTTCAGAAGCTATTTCGGGGGCTTTGTCAAGCAAATTCATATTTTGAATAAATTCCCATCCTTTTGTTGAATAATCACCCCCAAAACTCGAGGGGTATGATCTAACTTGAAATCCACTTTCTCCAATCGCGGTAGCCGATATCCCCGCTCCAGATACTGTTATCGATTGATTTATTTCCGATCCCTCTGTACTGAGAAATAGCTTTTCAATTTTCCTAAACCTCATTGTACCCATTGCCCTCTTAACGCTCTCTGTGCGAGTCATTTCAGAGGTAACCTTCCTGAGTAAATCTACTTTCTCACCTTCGGGCACAGTGAAAGGATCTTTGATAACAGGAGAATTGAAATTTGCCTTGTGAACGGGTTCCTCAGCAAGTTCCACTTTAGATTTTGAGCGCCTGTTCGACGCAATAGCCGTTTCCAGAGCTTTCTGCGCAGCTCTCATTAGAGCTTCATTCCCTTTCTCATCAGTTGCCGCAAAACCCCAACCATTCTCGTACAGAACCCTGATTCCCGTGCCCACACTGGTCTCCAAGGTTATGGACTTCAAGACTCCATTTTCAGCGACGATTTCCTGTAAGATGTGCTCTTCATGACGAGCATCTGCATATCTAACCCCCTTAGAATCAAGATATTCGAGTACTTTCCTGACTTTCTGCTGCACATCACAACCTCCTTTCATGCGATAACCATTGAAAAGGCAGGGAAATCATTCCCTGCCTTCTTCGCTGTTTCTTATTATGTTGTCCAGTAATTTCTCTACATTGTCCATTTCTATTTTCTGTCCATTCTTGAGAATCATGAGAGCCGCTTTTATGACAAGAACACGTGGGTATCGACTCAGAAGTTTTCTCACAGGGTCTCGCTTCACAGCGCCTATTTCCAAGGGTAATCACCATCCTTTTCCCTTGACACAAAACGGGGCCAGATGTATAATTTCTCTGGTCTATGGGCTCATAGCTCAACTGGTAGAGCGCCCGGCTCATAACCGGGCGGTCGGTGGTTCGAGTCCACCTGAGCCCACCAAGTAGGGAGCCTCTGGCTCCCTTAGCTCTATTCTAACATACTTTCGACAAATATAAAGAGTTTGACATGTGTTGGCAATACAAATTCAACACAAACGAAAAATGCCGGTCATTTGACCGGCATCTTTTCTTTTCACATGAGTTACAAAGAAATCGGCATTTGAACTACTTTATCGGGAATTGCCAGCTTTGCTTCTGTTGCTTTGATAACCTCTTCAACTGTCGTTTCAGGGGCAACTTCTTTCAGGATCAATCCATTTTCTGTCACTTCAATGACCGCCATGTCCGTGACAATCAAATTCACTCTTCGGATAGAGGTGAGAGGAAGAGAGCATTTTTTCACAATTTTTGAAGTTCCATTCTTGTTGACATGTTGCATCGCCACGATGACTTTCTTTGCTCCAGTCACGAGATCCATTGCTCCTCCCATACCTGGTACAAGCTTCCCAGGAATCATCCAGTTGGCAAGATGTCCTTCTTCATCCACTTGAAGCGCACCCAAGACGGTGGCATCCACGTGCCCTCCACGAATCAAACCGAAAGACATGGCAGAATCAAAAGCAGCCGCTCCAGGCAAAAATGTCACCGGCATTCCACCAGCGTTGATCAGTTGTGGATGCTCAAAGCCCGGGCGCGGAGCTGGTCCCATACCAAGAATTCCATTTTCAGACTGCAGGAAGATTTCAACACCTGAAGGAAGATAGTTGGCAACAAGAGTGGGGATTCCTATTCCAAGGTTCACGATATCTCCATCGTGAAGTTCCATAGCCACTCGCTTTGCAATTACTTCTTTTTTGAGTTTCGAATCTTGGATCATTTGACATCCCCCCTCACTATGTAGTCCACAACCGCATGGGGAACGACCACTTCATCAGGCACTAATCCCCCAACAGGGACTATCTCCTCTACCTGAGCAATTGTCGTTTCTGCCGCAAAAGCCATTAAAGGATTGAAATTTCTCGAAGTGAGATTGAACGTCAGATTACCGTAAAAATCAGCTTTCTTCGCTTTGATTAGAGCAAAATCAGCCTTTAGAGCTACTTCAACAAGAAAATCCTTTCCATCGATTGTTATCTTCTGCTTATCATCTTCAGCAATTGTTCCTACGCCGGTGGGTGTCAAAATTCCTCCAAGTCCATAACCTCCAGCTCTTATCTTCTCTGCAAGGGTTCCCTGTGGAACGAGCTCAACTTCAAGAGAACCATCTATCATCTGCTTCTGAGTTTCTGGATTTGTTCCAATATGAGATACAATAACCTTCTTTACAATCTTGTTAGCCACGAGCTTTCCAATTCCTTTATCAGGGAAAGCCGTATCGTTTGCAATGACGGTGAAGCCCTTCTTGCCGCTTTCCAGAAGAGCGTCAATCAGGAGATCGGGTGTTCCATCCCCCAGAAAACCACCAATCATAAGCACAGCTCCATCGGGAATCATTTCAACTATTTGTTCAATTGCAATGAGCTTGTTTTTCATAGTTTCTGACTCACCTCCTACTCATTCGACGTTCCTGAGTATAACTGCTGTTCCCATTCCTCCGCCAACACAAAGACTCGCTAAACCCCATTCGAGTTGTCTTTTCTTCATCTCATAGAGAAGAGTTACCACTATTCTGTTACCGCTCGCACCAATTGGGTGTCCAAGAGCAATAGCTCCACCATTAACATTCACGCGTTCACTCAACCATTCCTCCGTAACCCCATGTTCTGATTGAAGATCTCTCAGAACAGCAATGCTTTGGGCGGCAAACGCTTCATTTAACTCTATCAACTCAATATCGGTGAGTTTCATACCAGCCCTTTTTAGAACTTTAGAAATCGCGCCAACAGGACCAATTCCCATGATGCTCGGATCAACACCATGTTGAGCAAATGCAACGACTTCGGCAAGGGGCTTTAACCCGAGTTCGTCAACTTTGTCCTGCGATACAAGAACAGTTGCAGATGCCCCATCATTAATGCCGGATGCATTACCAGCCGTAACGGTACCGTCTTTCTTGAAAGCAGGCCTTAGCTTTTTAAGAACTTCCAGAGTCGTGTTTGGGCGTGGGTGCTCATCCGTATCGAACACGATGTCTCCTTTCCTGCTCTTGATAACGTAAGGAACTATCTCATCTTTAAATCTGCCGCTTTCAATAGCTTTCTTCGCTTTCATTTGACTGTTATAGGCGAACTCATCCTGTTCTTCACGGGAAATTCCATACTTTTCGACGAGATTTTCAGCCGTTATGCCCATGTGGTACATATTGAAAACATCTGTCAAACCATCAAATACCATGTGATCAATTATCTCACCATTTCCAAGACGATATCCAAATCTCGCCTTAGGCAATAGGTACGGCGCTGTGGACATGCTTTCCATCCCTCCGGCCAGGACAATATCGGCCTCTTCTGACATAATATCCACAGCCCCTATCATAAGGGCTTTCATACCTGAAGCGCACAACATGTTGACGCTGTAACCGGGTTTTTCAACAGGGATACCTGAGTAAACACTCACTTGTCGACCGGGCCCCATTCCTTGGCCAGCACTAAGAATGTTTCCGATTATCGTCTCATCAACCTTTTCAGGCTCGACTTTTGCCTGTTCAAGAGCAGCTTTGGCCGCCGTAACACCGAGCTGAACTGCTGGAACATCTTTCAGCGTTCCACCAAATGTACCAATGGCGGTCCTTTTTGCACCGGCAATGTAAACCTTTCGCAACTCAAACACCTCCTCGTTTATGAATCACAAGATCACTATTAGCAGACTCACCACAATAAATGTCCAAATCAAAGCCATCATACAGTATCCCATGATATCTCGGATATCGAGCTTTGCAACCGAGAGAAGTGGT
>Ga0209834_10001039_pt1 | contig 16082 bp, 15 predicted proteins | sample Mar14236cmmetaG_FD_184134 | JGI IMG/M metagenome (GOLD analysis project Ga0209834, IMG submission 184134) | Marine hydrothermal vent microbial communities from Guaymas Basin, Gulf of California to study Microbial Dark Matter (Phase II) - Marker... ...
AAGAACTTATCCGGGTAGATGAGCCCCTTGAATTGCATGAGAACATCTATTCCACTGGAGAACTTGCAAATATTGAGCAGTCATTGATCGTGAGAACGGTTAAAGGGTTGGCCGTTATTGTGGGCTGTTCCCATCCTGGTATTGGACTGATACTGGAAACTGCAAAGCAATTCGGTGAACCCTATGCGCTCATTGGCGGATTTCATGGCTTCAAGAAATACGAACTACTGGAACCTTTAACTATTGTATGTCCTACTCATTGCACCGAACACATACAGGAGATAAAAGATCGATTCCCGGGAAAATATATTGAGGGTGGTGCGGGAAAAGTGATCGAAATTGAATAATAGAAAAATCTAACAGAAAAGGAAAACCTGTGAACAGAAAAAGTCTTATTTCAAAACGTGTAAGTTCGATCAGTAAATCAGCAATTCATGAGATGACACGGCTTTCGAAACAGGTCGAGGACGTGGCATTTCTTTCCTGGGCAAAACCTACATCAGGTACCCCCGCGCATATCAACAAAGCTGCGATCGAAGCGATTGAAAAGGGACTTGTGGGAGGATATTCACCAAGCGACGGGCTGCTCGAACTGAGAAATGAGATCGTAAAAAAACTGGAAAGAGATAATAACATTATTGCAAATCCCAACCAGATATTAGTTACCGTCGGTGCGATCGAAGGCATTGCTTCAGCAGTAATGGCATGCATCGATCCCGGTGATGAAGTCATCGTACCGTCCCCTACGTATTCTACGCATGTTCGCCAGGTACTGCTCGCATCAGGAAAACCAGTCTTTGTTCCACTTCATGAAGAAGATAAGTTTGCCCTTCATATTGAAGATATCAAAAAGGCGATCACTCCGCGAACAAAAGCGATTTTGTATTGCAGTCCAAACAACCCGACAGGCACGATATTTCCTGAAGAAACATTGAGAGGAATCGCTGAAATAGCACTTGAGAACGATCTGATGATTATTACTGATGAGGCTTACGAATACTTTGTTTATGACGGCAATAAACATTTCAGCATCGCTTCGATCCCGGAAGTGCAGGATCATGTGATATCCTGCTATACTTTTACAAAAACCTATGCAATGACGGGCTGGCGTATCGGCTATCTTCATGCACAGGAATACATGATCCCTCAGATCAAAAAAGCTCATATTCCCTTTGCGATCTGCGCACCGGTAATTTCTCAATATGCTGCAATTGAGGCATTGAGAGGATCGCAGGATTGTGTTAAAGAGTTTCGAGATCACTACAAATCTGCACGAGATCTTATGTGCAGCCGTCTCGATCAGCTCGATAAGATATTTTCTTATGTGAAACCAACCGGCTCATATCTGATGTTCCCGAAAATCCTTGCTGATGAGGGGAAGAATTCAATGAATTTTTGCGTGAACCTGCTCCAGAAAGCAAAGGTTTCCACTACTCCGGGCATTGCTTTTGGGCCAACCGGAGAACAGCATTTACGCCTATCATTCTGCGTTGACGAAGACATGATCAATACAGCATTTGATCGAATTGAAAAATATTTTTCTAAAGGAGAATTGCAATGATACATCATGCTGGACTTACTATTACTGATCCTGCTGACATTAAGAATTTTTATCAGGACATACTCGGTCTAAAGATCAAGAATGAATTTACCCTTAAAAAGGAACTCAATCAAAAATTATTTGGCTTCTATGAAGATGTACCAGTTACAATGGTCTCAAATGGTGAAGCAGATATAGAGATCTTTGTTACAAACCTGCCGGCACGAAACAATTATTCCCACCTTTGTATTGAAGTTGAGGATAGAGATGTACTTATTAATGAAGTAAAGAAAAAAAACTATCCTCACACGGTGATAGAAAGGGATCTCTATCCACTCGTTTTCATTCAGGATAAATTTGGAAACTGTTTTGAGATCAAAGAAAAACCAAAGAAGAAGTGATACTATGAAAATTGCAATTGCAAGCGGAAAAGGTGGTACCGGCAAGACAACTCTTGCGACAAATCTTGCTCACCTCCTTTCTCAGAAATTCCCTGTTGTTCTCGCAGACCTTGATGTGGAAGAACCCAATTCCGGATTTTTCATTAAAGGGGAAAAGATACAGGAGAAAAAAGTTTTTAGGATGATCCCTGAATGGGATCAAGATAAATGTGTGCTCTGTGGTAACTGCCAAAGAGTATGCAAGTTCAATGCGGTTATAAAATTGGGAGAAGAGATATTGGTGTTCAATCAACTCTGCCATGGCTGCTATGCATGCTCTGAGTTATGTCCTCAGAATGCGCTTCCCATGACTTCTTATGAAGTGGGAAAGATCACAGAATTTAGACAGAATGATCTGCATTTTTTGGAAGGAAGGCTTAACGTGGGCGAAGAGCAGGCAGTGCCTGTGATCAAGGAGACGATCAATTTTGCAGAAAAGAAGTTTGCTCCAGGCATACTTCGAATTTTTGATGCCCCTCCCGGGACTTCCTGCCCGGTTATTGAAGCAACAAAGGATGTCGATTATATCATTCTTATCACCGAACCGACTCCTTTTGGCTTGTACGATCTGAAACTCGCAGTAGAAGTAATGAGAGAACTCAAAAAAGATTTCGGAATTGTTATAAACCGACATGGAATCGGAAATAATGATGTAATCCGATACTGCAAAGATGAAAGAATTCCACTCATCGGTAAAATTCCCAACATGAAAACAGCAGCAGAAACTTATGCAAAAGGTGGATTGCTCTCTGAAACTATTCCGGAGATTAGGAATGCTCTTGAAAAAATTATCGATAATTTGCGAACTTTGGAGGTGTTGTCATGAAAGAGATAGTGATCATATCAGGAAAGGGTGGCACTGGCAAAACCTCTATCACTGCAGCGTTTGCGATGCTTGCAGGAAATAATGCAGTCATTGCGGACTGTGATGTCGATGCAGCTGATATGCATCTCTTGCTTGAGCCTGATTTCTCACATGCAGAAGATTTTTATTCCGGCTTCAAAGCAGTTATCGACCAGCAGAAATGCACAAAATGCGGGAAATGCAAGCAGGTTTGCAGATTTGATGCAGTGCAAAAGAACGATGATTCATACACGGTAACTCCCATGGATTGTGAAGGATGCGCATACTGCGCTGAGGTCTGTCCTGCAGCAGCAATTCAAATGGTTGAACAGAATGTAGGCAAGTGGTATATCTCAAAAATTAAAAGTCAAACTGAAATGGTTCATGCAAAACTTGGCATTGGTGCGGATAACTCCGGAAAACTGGTCGCAAAAGTCAAAAAGGAAGCGAAGAATGTTGCCCTTCAAACCGGCAAGGATCTTATTCTTGTGGATGGTTCTCCGGGAATTGGTTGTCCAGTAGTATCTTCCTTATCAGGTGCCGATTATGTGATTCTTGTTACCGAACCTACCCTATCCGGTTTTCATGACATGAAACGGGTTTTCGAGCTTATTCAAAATTTCCATCTTTCCTCGGGTTGCATCATAAATAAGTATGATGTGAATGTTGAAATCGCTGAAAAAATTCACGATTTTTGTGAGACAAATTCCGTTGATCATATTGCAAATATCCCCTATGATGAGACCTTCACTGCCGCCATGACAGAAGGCAAAACAATTATCGAATTTGATGATGGTAATTTAACAAATATTTTAAAAGACAGTTGGAAGAAAATATTGTTGCTCACGGATAGTCACTGATGAACACAGATAAATTATCCTAAAGGTATATTTAATCATTTAATATTATCTGTGTTAATCTGCGTTAATCCGTGAGCTATAAAAATACAAAATGGAGAAAAAAAATGAAAATAGCATTTACCACAAAAGGAACAGACTGGGACTCCCCTATTGACCCACGATTCGGAAGAACCGATTATATCCTCATGTATGATGAAGACAAAGACGTCCTCACCGCCATTGACAACACAGATATTTCAGAAGTAGCCCATGGCGCAGGTCCCCGAACTGCCCAGAAACTCTTTGAGCAAAAACCTGATGTATTAATAACCGGAAACGGACCGGGCGGAAATGCCGCAAGAGCTCTGCAACAAGGAAACATCAAGATTGTAACCGGTGCTGGAACGATGACTGCAAAACAGGCATACGATGCATATAAAGATGGAAAATTGAAGTCACGAAAATGATAATTGGATTATTACCTGCCATCAAAATATAAGTATCAGATGTATGAAAAAGTAAGAAATGTTGAAACACAATGTAAATGGTACTCCGTCTGTCCGATGAAATACTATTTCGAAGCTGGCAAACTCGATGAGAAATGGGTTAAAGAATATTGCCATGGTGACTGGTCAATATGTGTGCGCTATCATTTGGAAGAATCCGGGCAATATCATCCTGACAATATGCTCCCAGACGGCTCTATAGCAAATGATTTGTAATTCCCCGTGTTGTCATGGACCACTCCATGACAATATTTAACAGATTATGAAAGGAACCAATGAAAACCTATTTTGAATGCTTTCCCTGTTATGTGCAGCAAGCGCTTCGTGCAGCCCGGCTCTTTACCGATGATCCAAAAATAATCAAAAATCTTATCGATGAAGTTGGTATGCTGTTCCCCAAAATTACCTTTGATATGACCTCTCCTGAAATTGGGGAATTCATCTATGGGAGAATGCGTGAAATTTCCGGAGTAAATGATCCATATAAAAATTTAAAAAAGCAGAGCACTGATGAAGCACTCGATCTTGTTCCATTCTGCAGAAAATTACTTACTGAAAGCGCAGATCCTCTTTTCATGGCTATAAAACTGGCTATCGCAGGTAATATGATCGATTTTGCGATTCACCATGAAGTTGATATTCGAGCTGAGATAGAATCGATCGTTCATAAAGAACTTACTATCAATGATTATGATTCTTTTAGAAAACGATTAGAAATTTCTGAAACCATTCTCTATATCGGTGATAATGCTGGCGAATCTGTTTTTGACAGACTTCTTATCGAGCAGCTGCATGATAAAAAAATATATTTTGGCGTACGAGGTACACCCGTAATAAATGATGTTGTTGAAGAAGATGCCATGCAGGCAGGAATCGACAAGGTCGCTGAAATCGTTTCTTCAGGTTCTCCGGTACCCGGCACGATCCTTTCAAAATGCAATAAGGAGTTCGTAGAACTTTTCCAAACAGCTAATATTATCATCAGCAAGGGACAGGGAAATTATGAAGGACTTTCCGACGAAGAGCGCGAGATCTTTTTCCTTCTCAGGATAAAATGCGAAGTGATAGCCGGACATATTGGCGTTCCGATTAGATCACTTGTGCTGATGAGATCGGATTTAAGGTAACCACCCATCTCCGCTACGCTTCGCCGTGGCAGGCGAAAAGCGCCCGCCGTCGTTTCGCTTCAGTCTTCTCCGCCAGCTGGCGGATACGCCCAGACAGGATGGCGCTGCAGTCTTTTTATCAGGGCGTATTGTAAGAAGCCTGACGTTTTCCGCTTTGCTCAAATTAGAAATGTCTTCGGGCAAACTCCCTTCCTGATCCTGATTTAAGATATTTCTCAAATGCAATTGCTTTCTTTTTAGAATGAAACGCGAAATAGTTCTGTATTATCCAGGGTTTGAATTTTGAAGTATGAGGGACTTCTCCTTGATTATGTTTTTTCAAACGATTTTGTAGATTTTCTGTAAATCCCGTATAATGTTTTGTAGGATATTTCTCACTTTGAAGGATATAAACGTAGTAAAATTCATTCATAATGGCCTGCCAAGTCGTAGTCTTGGAGCAAATTATTGGATTAACTGAAGTTATAAGACCGCCTTCATTACATTACGGCGTGTCAGTCTTCGCTTTCCGCTCTGCTCCAAGCGAAGACTGGTGGAGGTGGCGGGAGTCGAACCCGCGTCCAGAGATTTAGCTGCAGGAAATTCTACATTCTTAGTACATCGTAATTTGGTCATCTCATCAAGAACAATGTACAAGTCTCTCAGAGATCAAGTCTATTAAACTTCAACACTGCACATAGACATAGCAGCATCTAAGCCATTGAAAACGGCATCTGAAAAATCGTCAATGGCACCGACTTGACAGATGAGCTACATTAGTTATGCAGCTAGTGCAAGATTTTCATCTGCATTTCAATTTAGCATCACCAAGTTTAACGGGATAGGTAATCTGCCCGAAATGCTATTCCTGCCTCTGCAGTCCCTGTCGAAACCAGTCACCCCCTATGTATCTTTAAAAAAGCGATTTAAACAATTTATAATATAGCGACACTAAACTTACTGTCAAGTTCGGATGCAAAAAAAAACGGCTTCATCCCGAATAATCAGGACAAAGCCGTTAATATAGTTTTCTTTCTTAGCTTAGAATCCTAAGTCAATTGCAAGTTTATGAGTTACACCTTCATCAAGAAAATCAGGTGAGTAAGCATAGTCGAAACGGAAATCACCAAACAGGATGGAAGCACCCATTGTGAAATCTTCTCCATCAAGCCCTGCACGGACTGCAAAAAGGTTGGCAAGCCAGCCTTCGACACCAAGATGCAGCTTGAAATCATTTTTCTGATCACCTTCGCGTCCAAGGGATTGTGAGATTTCAGCAGTTCCGAGTACATCAAAAGAGGTGAGTTGAAGATCTGCAGCAGCGCCGATTCGGAGCATCGGGAGAATCTCATCTTCATGATCGGAATCCGTATCCCACTTCATCTTTCCACCGAAATTCAGCAAACTTGCCCCAATGCGTAATTGCTTTATCAGTCCGCTGGAAACAGGAGTCATAACCATTGCGCCAAGATCGAATGCAAAACCAGTTGCCTTGTTTTCATCAATGGATTGTGTCATATACTTGGCTCCTGCACCAAAACTGAGCAAAGATATGATCTTACCACCTGCAGAAATACCAAGAGCCATATCATTTGAACTGAAAGTATCACCTGTGGGACCTTGTCCTGGCAGGCATTCTATAATATCGCTCACTCCAATGGTGTTCAAAGTAACTGCCAGAGCTGCATTACGTTTGCCGCCCACGATGATAGAGGCCTGGTAGTTCATCCTGTCCAAGCTCATAATATTGTACATTGCACCAAGGCGTGTGCCTTTTATCTGGCAGAGCCCAGCAGGATTGTAGAATGGTGCAGAGCCATCATCAGCAATAGCAGTAAATGCATTCCCAAGACCGGCTGGACGAGCACCAACAGGAATTCTCAGGAAAGCACCTCCCTGACCGCCGGCAAAATCTTCTTCTGCTAAAGCAAGGGAAGTGAATAATCCAAGTATTGCTACGAAAGAAAGTAATGTTTTAAGTATCGTATGTTTTTTCATGTTAATCTCCTTTCCTAGCGTAATACCGCTACTTTGATGATCTTTTTCTCATTAGCTTGATTTTCAACGATGATAAAATAAACACCATTTGCAACATCGTCGCCATATTCATTTTTTCCATCCCACAACATACTGATAGAGCCGACATCATCGCGCTCTTTTACCAATTCACCAGCTATGTCGTATATTCTCAGCTTGGTGATAGGTGAAGTAGGATCATCAAAGTTAGGGAATATTTCACCTTTATCAGGATATCCTTCATGTCCAATCTTAAATGGATTTGGTCTGAAGAATGGCTCATCAATTGTTGGAGCTGGCATCAGACTGGTAGCGATGCTCGCATATATTGTTGGAAGGTCACTGGAAAGTGATACATTGTTCATAACGGTTGTGGTATCAGCAAGATGGGGATTCACTGTTACATCGATCCATTCCTCCTGGTCGACCTCACCTGCCTGTAATTCATCCAAATGCCAGTACACAAGATGATTATCCGTATCATACACACCACCAGCTGAACAATTCTCAAAGATCATATAAGAGGTGTCGGGAAGCTGATCAAAGATATCTACTCCGTACAACGTGGTCGTAAGTGGATTGCCATAAGAAATGGTATAACGAACTGTTGAACCACCTGCAGCAGCAAATCCGCCTGTGTCATCCGTAACATCAAGTACGAGTTCGTCCGGTGCAAGATAAAGATTAATACTCTTTCTTCCGATGCCACTCGCTTCTACATAGAGCTTGCCGCTGTAGGTGTTCGTCATACTGATATCCATTGGTACATGGATCTCACAGCTGATCGTCTCCTGTCCGGATGCGGCAATGGAATCTATGAGCACGGGTGTAATGAAAATGCTGTCTGAGGGTACTATGTTACCAAATCCATCTTCGAGATTATCTGCATAAAGATCGATATTGTAGAGTGATTTTGCTCCGCCGATTTCCATAACATCAAAATCGAATGTCAATACAGAACCGGGTGAATACACATCAAAGGTTTTGGAATCAAGTGAAAGCATCATGTTAGGAAATTCTTCTGGTGGCGAGGTATAAATGGTCAAACCACCGATCGCATTGATGGTTGCACTCGTCCCAAGCATTTGTTGAGCTTGTACTGATCCTGTATGATTGAACTGACTTGTCATATTTTCACCCACATAGGATTCCATTGCAAGCTCATAAGAAGCCGAATCGTTGCTAGTGTTATATATCTCAACAGTGAGATTTGCAGCTGTTGCAAGGTCGATATTCAGTTCTTGAACTCCACCAGTTGAGAGCCATTGCGAATTTGGAATTTCAGAAATCCATACACCATAATCATTCATTCCGGCAAAATTACCATCGCCATCGTAGATGATAAGTTGCAAACCATCATATCCCAGAGCATCGAGCTTAATTACGATCCTGCTTTCATCAGGAACAGTACCAACTTCAAGCGCAAGAATTGCAAGAGCAGTGTTACCATGATCGCCGATTCCTGCCCAGTCAATCCAATATCCAGTAGGATCAGTCCAACCGGTTCTCCAATAATAATAATCATTTGCTGCATCTACCCAGTGTTGTCCATTGATTCTGGAATAGAGTGTGTTGTACCAATTTTCACCATGGATCTGCGTTTTGCCGCCAAGGGCAAAAGCTTTGGCAAATTCATAGATGTAGTAGTAATAACCGGCACCGGAATAGACACATTGACTATGAAGACTCGCAGCACTGATCAAGCTGGAAACCGTATAACCGTTAGTAATATAATAATAGCATTTATCAGCCAGAGAAGCTGCTGCTCCTACTCCGTGATTACCAGCAAGGTTCAGTCCCCAGATCGCTGCCATGGTATTTCCTCGAGGACGTGTCCACGAATTCTGATATCCTATCCAGGCACCCGTTCCATCCGTACCTTTGTGATAATCCATATAATTATAACTCTTGTTCCAGATATCCTTGTCAGTATATTCCATTCCTTCGAGTGCGAGATACGCCCACTGATTGACGGACATGTCACCGCCGTCCTGGCTCGTATATCCGCTATTGTAACGCCAGCTTACCCTATCCCATGTATCTACAACGGGATCTGTGATATACGCAAGAGCTACAGGGAGCGCATTGGTGATCAACGAATCCAGATCAGCAGGCAGGGCTGTCTTGAGCGCTGAAGTAAGTGCAACGATCGCCATACAGTTCTCATACATGAGATGGCTGGCATAGGTATAGAACGGTCCGCTCCACTGGTTTGCAAGGATGAAAGTAATTGCATTCTCGACCACAGTGCCGTGAAGAGGATCATCGACATCATACCCTCTACCAAGGAATGCCTGAAGACTGAGTGCCGTAATACCGAGATTGTGGGATTGTGAATTCCAGTTCCATGATCCATCTGAATTCTGATAATACTTCAGCCAGAGTAATCCATTTTCAACTAACGGACTGTAAGTGTACAATACTCCATACATAAGAGTTGTAGAGACTGACAATTTCAATCCGTCGTCATAAGTAAGGACAATATCATATAATCCTTCAACATCATATTCATAAGGTACAACTTCAAGAGAATAGACATTTGCTGCTTCTACTAAAGTGACATTTTCACAAGCTTCTGAACCGAATGATATGGTAAAATCATCCATGGTCAGTCCGGTAACATATGCACCGGTTTCATCATAAACCTGGAACGAGATTGCCAATGTGTCCAGTATATTCGGTTCGATCACTGATGGAAATCCCTCTGACGGATCAGTAATAGCTAAGCTATCAACTGCAGCGAACAGAGGGCTGCAAAAGAGCAAAATTACTACAAAAAATAATAACTTTTTCATTCTGTACTCCTTTTATTTAATAATTCATCATAAATCCTAACAAAGAAATAAACGTTTTTGATCACCTATTAAGGACATTAAAATTTCATCTACACTTAAAATTTCTATCATTTCGAAAACGGGCACACAGCGATACAGCTTGAACATCCACCACCGTTCTCAACCCAGAACATATAACATTTATCAGCATTGATAGCCCAGCGTTTTATGCCATTATTATTCGACACACTATTCACTTTATAAGAAGGTTCCGCATCAGAAGAAATAGCAGATACCTTGCAAGCATCACTGCACAAAGTACAATTTCTGCAAATATATTGTAAAGAAAAATCTATTGGCTTGTCTGGAATTAGTGGAGCATCTGTAAAAATTTTGCACAATCGCAAGGTTGATCCTATCTTCGGATTTACCAGCATACCGTTCCGACCCATTTCTCCAAGTCCAGCGTCGATAGCCATCGGAATATTTAATGCAGTGTCATTCCCTGCGGAGAGAGCATTATACCCAAGATGGCGCAAAAATTGGGCAACAGATGCAGCAAGCGCAGCCATTTGAGAGTATGATATTCCTCCCGATGTTATTGCAGACCAATCAGGGGAGTTGAAAATGTCATCGTTCATTTGAACAGCCATTACAATCACATGCTTAAAGCTATCAGGAATCTGTACAGGTTTCCCATACATGTCTATCTCATAGAGCCAATTTCTATTCAACTTACATACTCCCACGAGAGAGGCACCGAACTTCCTTGCTGTTTCTTTTACCTGTGAGGTAAACTTATCCATATCATCAATCTCATATCTTGGAAGCTGTGGTTCAGAAAGCTTCGTAATCTCATTATCAAGTTTCTCAGCGGAAAAAGCTCCTGTAAAATGATTGAAAATAGTCCATGAGGCACAAGCCCGAGCGAGTTCTATACGTGAGTATCCTTTAGCATCTTTTCCTTCATGAATTACTTTTGGAGCATTACAATAGTTGCCCTTGTAGAAAAAAGGAGCAGTGCTATCATACATCACTCTTCCAAATGCATTCTTGCGTTCATCAAAACGTTTATAAACCTTGGGATCTATTTCATAGGTAGGATTATCTACTTGTTTCACTTCGATATTTTTCATTATGTATTATCCTTGAGAATCTCCTCAAGACTAATTATACAATATGTTGTTACAAGCACTTTGTTATTCTCCCACCATCTGCCATTTTCATTCTGCCACCAGCCCTCTTCATTCTGAATTTTGATAAGTTGATTTGCTAGTTCCTTTCTCCAGTCATGCCGTACACCATCATCTCCAACAATGATGTCAGCATCATACGCTGTGAGAGCTTTTGCCATCATCAGGTAATAGTAGAACAATCCCTGATTGCCAAGTACCGGATTTGTTTCTACGATAAAGTTATTGCTAATCCAATTATATGCTGCCTGAACACGAGGATCATCCTTCTCCAGTTTAGCATAGATCATGCTTTTCAATCCTGCATAGGTCATATTTCCATAGGAAGTGGAGCCCCCAGCTTTACTTTTACCAGGTTCGTACATGAATCCCCCATCATTTCCCGAATAAGGTTCTGGATTATAGTCTTCAAGATTCTGGCATCTTTGGAGAAAAACGATTGCCTTTTCAAAAAAGGCTTTTTTCTCATCAAGATTTGTGATCTCCTTCTTGTTTATTTTAGGTGCATCAAAAGTAATTGGTTCTCTTTCCAGCATTGCTTCCAGAGCCCATTGCAGATTTGACAGGTCTGGTCGTTGATCTCCTCCGTACCCAACTCCGCCATAGTATAAACTATCTGCTGAATATCCTTCCTCTTCATCAATTTGAAGATTCAAAAGGTATTTCTCTGCCCTATCAATGATATCTGCATATTCGGGATCATTTGCTTCCTTAAAAGCCATAAGACAGATGGAAGTATTATAATTTGGCATGTTATCTGTATAGATTGCACCATTTGGCTTTGCACAACTCGCCAAGAATCCCAATCCTTTATCAACTGGTTCGAATTCATAACTGATATTTGGATTGCTATTCAATATTGAAATCAATGCAAGTGCTGTAATCGCAGGATAATGCTGCCAACTGCCATTTTCTTCCTGTTGTGTTACCAACCACTGTAAACCGATCTTGATCGAATGCTCTATCTCATGAATCAGGGACAGATCAACTTTTGCATAACCCGTCGAGAAAAAAAACACAAAACAAATTAAAAGTAAGATTATTTTTTTCATACTATCCTCTATTTCATAAATGCTTTGATAATTATCTGAGCTTTTGTACCGTTTGGTGGAATCAGCTTCTCATTGGCTTCATAAAAAGTATCATCGGTAATCGTTATAAGAGGGCTATGTATTATCGCAAAAGGATCGTGGTAAGTGCGTATGATGTTCTGATCAAGCTCTGCCATGAATTGGTCACCTATGATCTTTGAACCAAGAAATATCCAGTGTGTTTGTAGCATCTCTCTTCTTTCAGGTACATTCCAAATAAATCTTTCAACCCTTTCGATCATTTCCCGACCTGTACTATCTATCCAGGATGCAAAGACAAGCACTGAATCTCCTCGTGGAAAGATATCATAGTTACCTAATTCCATGTTCTGTCCACACTCCAATCCCATCATCAAAAGAGCAGTCTGGATGTATGAAGGAAGAACCGGTGTCACAAGTACTGTTTCATGAAGTGGACCCTGAGGTCCAACCAGAATTGTCTCAATCAATCCTCTGTTCATGTTGAATTTCGCAGGAAATGAGATCTCTTTATTGAGTAAATCAATAGTTATCTGATCAAGTTTGTACGTGTTTTCATCGAGCTTGATGAGTAAAGAATCAGTAGTTTCAGCATAAATACATACATATGAAAAAATTACAATGGATATTATGCATCCCGTAACAAGTTTTTTATACATTTTTGTACCTCAATTTTTTACTATTGTACAAATTTAAATTGTCAAGAATTATGTAGATTTAAATTTTGGTTTTTGGAAAACGCTTTTTAATATGACATCATCTCAGTACCGCTACTTTGATAATATTCTTCTCGTCTTCTGCATTCTTTATAACAGCGAAGTATACTCCATTTTCGACGATGTTTACTGATTCATTACGACCATTCCAATTCAAATCCGAATATGAAATGTTCTCTCGCTCAAGTACTTTTTCTCCTGACTCATCATATATGATCATTGATTTGATGGGCGCTTGTTCATTTATAAAGTTGGGATAAAAGTTTCCGATCTCATCAAAATCTGGATTATAGGGATTCGGGCTGAAATACCCTTCATTTATGGGATCTTTCAGATCTTTCGAACGAACCAATGTGTATATTTCTTTGAATGACGAAAGTGAACCACTTGAAATGACCGTCTGATCATGAAGTGTGTGAAGATCCTGTACTGCATCATCAACCAACAAAGTGAATAGGAATGCATATCAAACTGAGAACTATCCGCTACGTAAAGAATGCCATATTCATTATCGATGGTTAGAGCTTGACCGGAAAAAACACCGGAAAGCTCTACCTAATACGGCTCTTCATACAACGCAGTTAAAGATTTGTTAATATAATCCCACGTGTACACATAGAGTTTATTGGTAGTACGTTGTAGGGCAAGAAAATATTTCTGATTTTGTGCATACACAATTGCTGTGGGATTTGTGATACCTTCCAGCGTTGTATATCCAGCACTTGTGAGAAGCTTTGCATCTACCAAGTCAACTGTAGTATCATTCCTGAATGTAATGAAAAGGATCTCATTTTCCTCGTCTGCTGCGATATCATATGCCCCAGTTCCATGATTAGGGATCGCCAACTGCTCCTGATACGTAGTCAAAGTAGGTTGGATATCATAGCTTATTAAAATAAAGGGAATAAGGGAACTCCATATCTATTACCTATAATATAAACAGATTTTGCATATAAACCTGCTGCCATTAAACAACTACAAGCTATTAGTAAAACTATCCGAAAGGAATTTTTCATAGATGCTCCTTTCATAATTTAATTCATTTTATCGTATTTTTCTTTGAACTGCTTGAGACTGACATAGATCGCCTTCGCAGCTCTATTCTGAAAATCGTCAGTTCGTAATTTCTTTTCTTCGTTTTTATTTGAAAGATAGGCAACTTCCACAAGAATAGCTGGCATAAATGCTCCACGCAGCACATAGAAATTTGCCTGACGCACACCATTATCCTTTGTCCCAAGATTCCTGGTTAGTTCTTTCTGGCACATATCAGACAGTTCGCTGCTTTCGTTTAGATATTCTGTCTGCCGCATATCATAAAGGATGAAATCCAGATCCTTATATCGCTTGATACTTTCAGGATCTTCAAATTTGATCACTTCGTTCTCCATCGCCTCGACTGCCCTTGCTTCATGAGTCTGAGCAGTTGAAAGATAGTATACTTCAGAACCATTTGCCTTAGTGTTGTACGCAGCATTGCAATGAATACTCACGAAAATATCTGCGTGTTGCTCATTTGCAAATTCTGTTCTATCACCCAAAGACACAAACCGGTCATCACTTCGAGTCAGGAGTACTTTTACATCGAGATTCTGTTCAAGCAACGCTTTAACCTTCTTTGTGATCTTTAGGACGATATCTTTTTCATACGTTCCAAAATGTCTTCCCACTGCACCTGAATCCTTTCCCCCATGTCCGGGATCGAGTACTATCGTTTTGATAAGATACTTTTCCATTGAAGCAAAATGTACAATAATCGAACCATTATCAAGTATCACTGCATCCGGAAAGAACTTATTTGCACACAGATTAATAAAGTATTCGGGAACGTAGAAAAATCCATCAATGATTTCAATATCATTATGGAGATTATAACTTGTCTTGCCAAAGTGCACCCAGTTGTTAAAGAATGAAAATGTCATGAGCTGATCAAATATCTTAAGTTCAACCGTTTGTGTGATCTGATCTACTTCTATTGAACCATCAAAGGTTCGCTCAATATCATAGATATTTACATAATTCTTTCCATCTATCTTGTGTATGGGAAGATGGTCTTTGCGTGTAGAATTAAGATAGGAAACTGCGTACTCCTTTGCATATAATGCAAGAGAGGAAAAAATAATAATCAATAATATTATCAATAATTTATGTTTCATAAAATTTAAGTGTTCTTTTTTATAATTTTTGTCAATTTATTATTGACATTTAAAAAGGAGTAATAACTTTTGCTTATATGAAAGATACTATTTATGTCGTTGATGGATCGACTATAATCTATCGTTCCTATTTTGCTTTTAAGAACAGACCTCTCATCAATTCGCGGGGAGAAAATACTAGTGCGATCTTTGGTTTTTTACGGACTGTTATCGCCCTAATTGAGCAGTTTGACCCGAAATATTTTGCTATTGCGTTTGATGAAAAAGAACCGACATTTCGACATAAGCAGTATCCGGATTACAAAGCCACTCGTGATAAAATGCCCGAGGATCTTATCGAACAACTCGATCCGATACAGGAACTTGTAAAAATTTCGCACATTCCCCATCTTTCCAAATCCGGCTATGAAGCTGATGATGTTATCGCAACTCTCTCCAGGCAGTTTGAAGATACACATGATATTGTGATAATCTCAACTGACAAGGATCTGTATCAGCTTATAAATGATCATGTTCGTTTGTATGATCATTCAAAAAATACATATATCGATGAAAAAGCAGTGAAAGAAAAATTCGGCATCCCTCCAAAAAAAATTCTCGATCTTTTAGCACTCTCTGGAGATTCATCTGATAATGTTCCAGGCATTCCAAAAGTAGGACCGAAGACCGCAGCAAAATTGATCGAAGAATTTGGAGATCTTGAAAGTATTCTTGCCCATGCTGATGAGGTTTCGTCTGATACAATTCGCAATAATCTAAAGCAATATGCAAAGCAGGGACGACTATCGAAAAAGCTAATCAAACTTGATTATGACGTGCCGATTGCTCTTGAACTGAATTCGTTAAAAACTCCTGACATTTTTACTGAAAACCTTAAGAAAT
>Ga0209834_10001041_pt1 | contig 16060 bp, 9 predicted proteins | sample Mar14236cmmetaG_FD_184134 | JGI IMG/M metagenome (GOLD analysis project Ga0209834, IMG submission 184134) | Marine hydrothermal vent microbial communities from Guaymas Basin, Gulf of California to study Microbial Dark Matter (Phase II) - Marker... ...
TTTCAGAAGTATTGAATACAAACCGGGCAGCAGCGATACCCTGTATGCTGCCAGTTCGAACATATTTATAAGTACTGACGGCGGCACCACCTGGCAAGTTATGACAGGCGAAGAAACAGGCCTCGATTTCGAGGAAATGGGAGCTTTTTATCCTTATAGAATAAACCTGGCAGTTACTCCTGCTGCTGATGAAAAGTTGTATGCCTATATTTGGGGTGACGATGAAACATTACCCGATCCACAATTTGATAATAAATCGGCATATATTTATATTTATGATGGAAATTCCTGGTCGGAATATGCATTTCACCACGGATATAATGCTAAAGAGTGGATGGGAATGGCCGTATCACCGGTTGATGATGATTTTATTTTTGCTTATGGGGATTTTGGCAGTTGCTCCAAGCACGCTGGTGTTCATGCGCCATATCCAAATCATGGTTTTTTATGCTATCTTAATTATATTGGAGAAGGTTTTTATGCGGATGTACATATATTGTCATTTCAACCGAATGTTGACAGTCCTAAATTATTCATTGGCCACCACGCAGGGGTTAGTATGATGGATGTCGAATCGTTTACAGGTCCTGACCCTGATGAATTTATAGTTGAGTTTAGAAATTCAGGTCTGCAAAACATGTTGCAATGGACGTTCGACGACTCAGAATTTGAACCAGACGCGGTCATTACCGGCAATCAGGATTGTTATGTATATTTATACAGGGATAACTACTGGAATGTTTTAGCGGGAGGTGGAGACAGTTATAACGCCAAATTTTCCAAAAATGACAACAATCTGCTCTTTACTTCTCGTACAGGAGACAACAGCGTAGAAGAACTTAAAGCAAAAAGATATTTTCCGAGTTCACCTTGGATTTATGATCCCATACCTTCCGACGGAGAACATCCTGCCAACAAAACATTAGTTCCGAAAACGTATCAGGTAAAAGGCTTCCCAAATGACACCAGCGATTATTTCGGGTTCTCGGAAATCTATAAAAGAAATTATAACTGGTCCGCAGGACATTCAGCCGATGAATTGTGGAATATTGATTCCGATTTGGGGAAAATTGAACCGGTTATATTTAAAAGGCAAATCTCTGAATTCGATTATTGCCAAAAATATCCCGAATACATCTATGTAGCAACGGGCGGTGTATTCAAGGAGGACTTTCCCTCTACACATCCTATATTGGCTCGCACAACAATAGGCGGAAACAACGGTGATTACAACAGCACTGCCTTCTCCCAGTTAAACTATCCTGGAATTGACGATGAAAATTTCCCCGTCATTTCAGGCATTGCCGTTCACCCCGAGAATCCCGATAAAGTTTGGATTTCATTGATAGGTTATGATAATATTGATATAAGAGTGGCTTACACCGAAAACGGAGGGCAAGACTGGCTGGATGCCGACCCCAATAAAAGTTTGCCCGAACTACCAGTCAACAATATCGTGTATCAATACGGAAGCAATGATGTACTTTACATTGCCACCGACGCAGGCGTTTATTACAAAGACGCTTCCATGGACCACTGGGAAGAATACGGAAATTTCCCACATGTTCGTGTTACTGAGCTTAAAATAAATTACTGCCAGGGAAAATTAAGGGCAGCCACATTCGGCCGTTCGTTATGGGAAGCCGATTTATTACCTATGGAAAATCCAGTCTGTTACGCAATAAACAACGGCGAAAATCTTGTATGGAGTAACGAAAAAGTGCTCCAAACCGGTGTACGTGTTAAAGCCGGAGGACACCTGACCGTAACCGGGGTGATATACATGCCGGAAGGAGGAAAAATTATTGTGGAACCAGGTGGTAAACTAACACTTGACGGAGGCATATTCACCAACGGTTGCGGTAAACCCTGGCAGGGTATCGAGCTTCAAGGCACAGCAAATCAACCGCAAACACCCGAATACCAAGGCGTTATAGAAATAACTAACGGCGGAACCATCGAAAATGCCGATATCGGCATCATTACTATCAGACGCGAAAACTACGGAGGCGGAAAACAATGGGTATATAACATGGATTTCACCGGCGGAATCATCCATGCCGAAAATGCAGTGTTTATAAACAACAACACAGCTGTTATGTTTTTCGATTATAACTACACGAGCGACAGTTATTTCAACGACTGTCTTTTTGAAACCAACGATAACATGTCCGACGCTATGGAACCCTATTATTTTTTACGTATCAACGGAATGAAAGGGGTAAACATTTCCAATTGCAACTTTATCAATAACTCATCAACACCTCATTTCGGTGGCGGTATCTATTCCCTCAACGCACAATATAACGTGGAAGGAAAATGCCTCAGTGGCGGTGACGACTGTACGGAGTGGGACAACGGACTATTCCAAAACCTAAATTACGGTATTTATGCCACTGAAACTTCTCCCGTTAAATTTATTATGGTACGCCACAACGAATTTTCGGATAACTATAAAAGCGTGTATATCAATGGCATGACAGGAGCGTTGATCAAATACAATAATTTTAGCATTTCCGTGCCTTTTATCGAAAACGGAGGCTACGGTTTATATCTTGATAACTCAACAGACTATACCGTGGAAGAAAACCTGTTTCACCACAACGACGGAAACGGCCCAAACACGGGTATAGGCATGATAGTAAACAATTCCGGTACGGATGCCAATGAAATATACCGTAACTGGTTTTCAGGCCTCGAATTGGGTGTGTCAGCGCAAAAGATAAATCGCCTTTCCGGAGCACTATGGCCAATTCAAGGACTACAGTTGCGTTGCAACGATTTTGAAAATTGCCGGGCAGATATACTGATACCAGCTGAAGACTCTCCGGGCCCTTCGGACATCAGCGGCATCTCGCCCTGGCAAGGTGCCAAAAGCAATAATCCCGAAGACATGGCCGGCAACCTGTTCTATATACCAAATCAAACACCCGATGACGATTACGACGACATTAATAACCAGCTTGGACATATTACTTATTTCTTTCCGTTTAACAACAACAATAATAGGGTCAAGCCAGTAGATTATACCCACAGTTCAGTTACGCTTTACCCTATTACATTAAATACGCAATGGACATATGAAAACGGCTGTCCCTCTTCAACAGAATCCGATGGGAACAGCGGATCTACAACCGGTGAACTAAAAAGCCAGCTGGCACAATACGGCCAGCAGGCAGACTCTGTCGAAAACCTGCTAACACTGCTTGTTGACGGTGGCAACACCGAAGCCGTGCAAAGCGAAGTGGACAACAGTTCACCGCCGGAAACCATGGAAGTATATAACCAACTGATGAGCGAATCGCCCTATTTGTCAGACACGGTGGTGAGTACCGCCATCGAGAAAGAAGATGTACTTCCTGCAGTGATGATGCGCGACATTATGGTGGCCAATCCTCACACCGCCAAATCGGATCACCTGTTAAACAAACTTGGTGAACGCAATAACCCGTTACCCGATTACATGATCGGACAGATTTTGCAGGGCCGCAGTATCTTATCTTTGAAAGAAGAAACCGAATCGCGTTGGGAACGTTTTACACAACAGAAGTCCAAAGCTTTCAGAGCTCTGGTCAGGTATTATCTGAACGATACTGCCTCTTCGGACAGTTTGCAAGCACTGCTCGTTGCGGACAGCGATTTAAAAAGCAGTTATACGCTTTCGTTTCTATACCTGGAACAACACATGTTTGATGAAGGACTTACCGTATTGAACGACATCCCGATTCAATTCAATCTCTCGCCGGAACAGGAAGCAACACTGGAACACACAACCGGTTATTTCAACATGCTTGCATCGCTAATACAACAGGGCAAAAGCCCGTTAGAAACCGACAGTACGCAAACAGCCCTGTTGCACGAACTTGAAACGGCTAATACCGGACAGGTGAGCGCTTATGCCCGCAGCATACTGAAAGCACTGAATCAAACCGATTACACAGAACCGGTTTACGTTCCCGATGCCGACAGGTCGGAACACGCCGAAAACGAATATGAACAATTACTTAATAAGGTTGCGGAAGCACCCCGTGTGTTGACAATACAACCTAACCCCGCCAAAGATTACATTATTGTGGGGTATGACTTTGTAGAACAAACCCATGCCGAAATAACAATTACCTCTATGAAGAATGAAAACAAATTCTCCAAAAACGTGAACGGCCTAAAAGACCAGTTTACGGTGGACACACGGGATTGGACACCGGGTATTTACATAGCAACGGTTATAATAAACGATCAGGAACGGGAGAGCGTTAAGTTTTCCGTGGTACAATAAACATCGGTTGAAGGTTGTATCTCCTATATGGGGATATAACCTTTTACTAATTGATTAAAATAAAAAAACATGAAGACATTCATAATAACACTCAGTTACCTGCTGTTATCAGCAACAATTCTTGCTCAAAAAACAGAAGTTTATTTCGGAGTTCCGAACCGTATGGATTATGTATCGGATATAATGAAAATTTATGATAACGGTTATTATATTACGGGAGGGTTTGTTGATAGTACAGGCCTTAATAAAGGGTGGAATATAAAAACGAATGTAAATTTAGAATTACTTTATGCCAAAAAATACGAACATCCGAATGGCGATATAGCATTTCATTGTTCAGCCAGTGACACTTCAGGCAACATTTATTCTGCAGGACAAACAGATTATCCTGACATATGGCCTGTTATAACCAAAACTAATACCTGTAGCGAAAAACAATGGTGTAAAATTCTGGATTATAGTTATGACGGTTTTGATTACGGCGCGGGGCTTGATATATTGATCAATGAAAGCAATGAAATAATTGTACTTGTCTTGATGGTAGATATCCCTTCCGCTATGGAACAAATACATCTAATAGCATTAAATGAGGAGGGGGACCTGCTTTGGCGAAAACCGTACGCCTCAAAATACGATCATCCGTTAATTGATAATGCAGCCGGATATCATGTTTCCGAGATAGGTGGCGAGTATTACATCTCCGGTTATTGTTACTACCCCTACCCCAACGATCCCGACCATTTGTTCCTGCGTCCCCTGTTCATTGGTATCGATAGCGCATTTAATGAAAAATGGATTTTGCCTTTTGCCCGCTTGGATTCAGTTTACGGAGATGCGTATAATACTATTGCCATAAACAATTCCATGTTAATGGGAGTTGGTATCAGAAGAGCATACAATTCAAATAATGAAGATAATGCGTTATTAATGTTTTATAATAAAAATGGAAAAGAATTAGGATATACAAATATTGAAAATGATCAATTAGGGTCTGATGTTCACAGCAGTGTTATTCGTGTCATAGAAAGAATAAACGACACAATGTTTATCACCGGTTCTTCTTTTGGCCCCGATTATGCCGAAAATCCAGCAGGAGAATTTATTATTGACACTTCGGGCAATATATACAATTCTGAAATAAGAGAAAATACAGTATCTATAAGTTTAACAAAAACTTTTGATACTAATTATGTATTTGCCACAAATTACAAAACTACACCAACAAAATGGGACATTTACGTTTATAAAATAGACGAGAACCTGCAGGATGTACCGTTCGACAGTTTGGCACACAACTACGACACACTTTGCCCAGGAGGCATACAGTCGGGCACGATAGACTTAACTGATTGTTTTTTATGGACAAATGTCAACGAAACACCTTCGCCGGAAGCTTATTACGCCTCGCTTAAAAAAATTCCTGTTAAAGCATATCCCAATCCTGTAACGGGAGGAAGAATCTCATTTGAATATCAAAATACGCAGCATCACACCGATATTTTGCTGAAATGTTTTGATGTACTGGGTCATGAAATGCATAGCGAAAGCATTTATCGCGGTCAAAGCGGCAATTCGGTAAATGTAAACAACTGGCCGTCTGGCGTATATCTTGCCATCATTTTTTCTTCCGGAAAACCGGCAGGAAAATGTACGTTTGTAGTGAGATAAGAGATTTGTATTACTTTTTAATTGTAAACACGCTTTTGCCTTCCTGGTAATTCTTCACCCCTTTATCGAGAAAATCCACAAAAGCATCCACATCCAGGTCGTAGGCGCGGGGTTGTGCCAGCACCTCATCATCATGGCCTAATAAAACATAAAACGGCTGGGCATTCACGCCGAATTTAGTGATCTGAAAATCGGCATATTTTTTACCGATTGTCTTTTTCGTCTTCCCGTCATATTCCGATTTGATCCATTCGTCTTCGGGAAGTTTTGTTTTATCATCTACGTAGAGCGCCAGTATGATGTAATTATCCCTGAGTCTTTTCAGTACTTTCGGATCGGCCCATACATTGGCTTCCATTTCGCGGCAGTTGACACAACCGTGCCCCGTGAAATCGATAAAAATCGGCTTGTCCTGCTCTTTGGCACATTGCAATGCCTGGTCAAAATCGAAATACCCTTCCAATCCGTGCGGCAGGTGAAGGAAGTCGGCGTATTTGGGTTTTTCACAAATTTCTTTGGTTTCGGTTCCTCCTCCCGATCCGGAATAGAGTTTCACATTGTCGCGGATAACCGCATTCAAATCAAAATCGTGCGTCGATTGTGGCGGCAGATAACCTGAAAGGGCTTTCAATGGTGCACCGAACATCCCGGGTATAAGGTAAACAACAAAGGAAAAGGTAATTATGGCAAACGTCAATCGGGGTACCGAAACAAAAGGTACATCCGAATCATGAGCGAATTTTATCTTTCCCAGCAGGTACAAGCCCATCAGTAAGAAAATAACAATCCAGAAGGCCAGGTACACTTCCCGGTCAAGTATTCCCCAGTGATATGTCTGGTCGGCAATGCTGAGAAATTTCAGTCCTAAGGCCAGTTCGAGAAATCCCAGGACTACCTTCACCGAATTGAGCCAGCCACCCGATTTCGGGAGTCCCTGCAACAAAGAAGGAAAGAACGCAAAAACAGTGAACGGCAGAGCAAATGCCAGCGAGAATCCGAACATGCCCACAATCGGTTTTATTACCTGCCCTCCGGCCGATTCAACAAGGATAGTGCCCACAATCGGTCCTGTACAGCTGAATGATACCAATACAAGTGTCAATGCCATGAAAACCGATCCAAGGAATCCCCCTCTGTCAGCTTTCTGGTCAGATTTATTCACCATCCAGCTGGGTAATACAATCTCGAACATACCGAAAAACGAAGCGGCAAAAATAACGAAGATCAGAAAGAATAAAACGTTAGGCAGCCAGTGCGTACTAAGCCAGTTAGCAATATTCGGCCCGGCAATAACAGCAAGTACCGAACCAATGAATGTATAAATAGCGATAATACTCAGGCCGTAAACAATAGCCTGAATTTTCCCTTTGGCTTTATCTTCTCCCTCTTTCATAAAGAAGGAAACCGTCATCGGGATCATCGGGAAGACACAGGGTGTTAAAATCGCTGCCAGGCCACCCAGGAAGGACAGCAGGAAAAAGCCCCATAACGAAGCTTTCTTACCTTGTATGTCCGACATGCCGGCACCGGTTTCTGTTATCTGCTCTTCCTTTTCATCGGAAGCTTGAATGACTTGCTTGTTTTCCTGTCCGTCAAACAGCAGCTCAACATCCTCATACAGAGCTACACAACCAACATCGTTACACACCATGTAGGCAATTTCTCCGACAACAGGTAATTCCTCATCATCAGAAACAAGTTTGATCGTTTGCCTAAAAGTTGCCTCATGTTCAAAGTACTTGATGTTCATTTCAAAAACATCGTCATACTCTTCAAAAGGTGTGGTAACCTCAACAGCGCCTCCTACCAGTTCAAAACCTTCTGGGTTTTCGAAAATAAATTCTGTCGGCAACGGGCCGTCTTCAGGAACATTCAACGAATAAAGGTGATAACCTTCATCGATTGTTGCCGTAAAGAACAAATCAAATGTTCTGTTCTCCAGGTATTTTGTTGTTATTTCCCATGTAACCGGTTGCAGTATCTTTTGTGCCGGAACTGACGAAGTTCCCTGCCCTGTATTAATGTCAAATGCAAAATCAACATCAGTCGGTGGTAAACAACGGGTATCATCGCAACACATAAACTCAAGCGAGCCTGTTATTTTTACCGGTGCTGATGACAGTATCTTTACACGTTGCTTGAAAACCGCTTCAAAGGCAAAGTATTTAAGGACCATTTCAAAATTGGGGTCGTATTCCTCGATTACGTCACTTTCTTCTTTTGTTTCTCCTACCAACTCATACGCATCGCTTTGTTCAAACGTAAAACTGGTGGCAGGTGGTGTCATCGGAATGTCCTGCGAATACAAATGCCATTTAGTTTCGATATCTGCTTTAAAAACCAGGTCAAATTCCGTATCGCTGATCTGTTCTGTGGAAAAACTCCATTTAACGGGCTCCAGGATTTGCGCGTTTATTCCGGCAGTAATAAAAAATATGATGTATAAAAAACTAATTCTCAATATTCTTCCAGTCATGGGTGGTTATTTTTTTTGGTTGGCCAAAATAATAAATTAACTCTTTAATTCTTTATCTCAATTAGTTGTTTGTTTTGTTAATTGACAACACCAACGGGTTTTACGTTGCATTAGCTTATATATATGCCTTTTTAAAGAAGTTGCTCGCAATCAATGCACCCGGTTACATCAGTCTAACAGCAAGCACCTCCCTTGTTTTCGAGGTGATTTTGTAGTCATCCGAAATACTGTGTCCGATGATCCAAACAATATCTTTTTCTGAAAGTAATAACCAAATATCACTCTTTGCAAAAAGACTCATCTTATTGTCAATAAAATAGTCGCTCAGAAGTTTGCTCCCTGACATACCCAGTGGTTTTATTTTATCTCCGCTTTGCCATTTTCTGAGTTTAAGCGGAAAAACCAATCTGTCTTTGTCCAGCTGAGCAAGGGATGAGGCTGCATTTATACTGAAGTCATCATCCACTGTCACCGTTTGAAATATCAAATGAACCGGTTCCGTAATTTCCTGTTGTCCGTCATCGATCCTGTATTCTGCCTTATCATTTTTTTGCAAAGGTTTTATCAGCAATTCGTCCCTGTCCACCAGCAATTGGTGTGTTTCGGAATAAAATAGTTTACCCGATTGCCCTCGTACAACGGCATCTGCGACATTATCGGAGGTCGATCTGTTGAATCCGAACCTGCGCAGCAAATAATAACTCCATACATCCGCCGGTTGCAGTTTGCGAAATTCTGCCTTTGATAAGGCCAATGTATCATCTTTTTGTCTGGTTATTCCGTCAAATTTCTCGTGGAGCAATAACTGCAGCAATGTATCTGCTTCGCGTAAGTTGTTTAGACTGTCGATCACCGCATCCGGATAATTATCTGTCAGATCACTTAAAACGGGAGCCAGCCGATGCCTGATCTTATTACGCAGGTATTTTTCCTCTTTATTTGAAGAGTCGTCACGGAAACTTATGTTGTGCTTCTTTGCATACACTTCAATATCTTCCCTGCCGGCAAATAAAAGCGGCCTGATGATGTGATCGCGTTTGATGGGCATTCCTTTCAAACCGGCAAGACCGCTTCCTCTGAAAAGATTAATAAAAAAAGTTTCTATCTGATCGTCGGTATGGTGTCCCATAGCAATAACGTCAAAACCTTTTTTCTGCCTGAGTTCTTCAAACCAGGCATACCTTAAATCGCGGGCTGCTACCTGGATTGAGACATTATTTAGAGCGGCATATTCTTTTGTATCAAAATGCTTTACAAAAACATCAACACCATATTTCTTTCCCAGTTCCCTTACAAATTGTTCATCTTTATCCGATTCTGTGCCTCTGAGGTGGAAATTACAATGAGCTATGGCTGTGTTGTACCCGGTATTGTGAAACAGGTCAAGCATCACTACTGAGTCGGCTCCGCCGCTGACAGTCAATAAAATACGGTCAGTCTTTTTGCATAAATTTTGTTTTGTTATATATTCCTGAAACCGGGTAATCATCTTGCAAATGTACTAAATGAAAAAAGGCCACCTAAAGAGTGGCCCTGATAACTCGTATATTTAAGTATTGTTAATCTTTAACCCATGTATTTCCTGTACGGAGCAGATCATCTACCGATTTCAGCTTTGATGTTTCTTTTTCGTGTTCAACAGAAGCCCAGACGGCCTGGTCAAAAGTTTCGGACTTTACTGAACGGATAACACCCATTGCGGCGGGAAATGCCGGAGGCATCATTGTTGCCAGCATGGTGTGAACACCAGCGTCTTCTGTTGTCGGATCGTGTACCAGGATATCCTTCTCCGTAATTCCATTCTCACCTATCTTGACAACTTCCAGTTGTGTACCCCGCAAGACAATACCTTTATCTTTTTCTTTACCGAAAATCATCGGCTTTCCTGCTTCCAGGAATAATTGGTTTTCATCTTTTGTTTCACGCGAGGTTATCAAAGCATGGATTTTATTGTTGAAAATGACGCAGTTTTCCAGTATCTCCACAACCGAGGTTCCTTCATGGCGCGAAGCTTCTTCAAACACCTGCGACATCATCTTTATATTGGTGTCAACCACACGGGCAAAGAATTTTCCGTGGGCACCCATCACCAGCTCACCCGGATTGAACGGCGCTTCAAAAGTACCCTGCGGTGATGTTTTGGTTTTTGATCCCTTAGGCGTAGTCGGTGAAAACTGCCCTTTGGTCAGACCATAGATTTTATTATTAAACAACAATATATTGATGTTTGGGTTTCGGCGAACCACGTGAATAAAATGGTTTCCACCGATAGCCATCGAGTCACCATCACCGGTGATCATCCACACACTCAGTTCCGGATTAGTAAGTTTTATGCCGGTTGCCAGGGCTGCAGCACGTCCGTGAATACCGTGTATTCCATAAGTATTCATGTAATAAGGAAACCTTGAGGAACATCCGATACCTGAAACAACTACAAATTTTTCTTTAGGAATTCCCAATACAGGGAATACATTCTCAACAGCTTTCAGAATAGCATGGTCGCCACAACCGGGACACCATTTAACCATTCTGTCACTTTCAAAATCTTTTTTGGTTAGCTGCAATTCCGGTGTATTTATAACCTTTTCCATTTTTTATCCATTTAAAAGTGAAGTGATATGATCTTTCAACTCTATTACTTTGAAAGGTAAACCCTGAATTTTATTGAACTGCATGTAATTATTCTTTGGGAAGTTCATTTTCAGATAATTGACGAACTGACCCATATTATTTTCGCAAACCAGAATCCGTTTAAATCCGGATAATACGTCATTTGTATTCTTTGGCAATGGCATAATATGTTTGAAGTGGGCAAGACTTACTTTTTTGCCTTCTTCCCGTAATTCTTCAATCGCCGTCAACAAAACACCGTAGGTACCGCCCCATCCAACTACAAGCAAATCTCCTTCTTCTTCTCCGGTTACGGTCAGCTTAGGAATATAGTCAGCTACCCTGTCCACCTTTTCCTGTCTCAACTTAGTCATTTTTTCGTGGTTAAGCGGGTCGTAAGTAACGTGTCCTGAAATATCTTCTTTTTCAAGTCCTCCGATACGGTGCCGTAATCCTTCGGTACCGGCAACAGCCCATTTCCTTCTCAGTTTTTTCTCATCGCGTTTATACGGCTTATAATCAGGATCATCAGGTTCAGCAATAGGTGGGTTAATGTCAGGTAACGAGGCTACTTCCGGAATTAAAAATACTTCCGAGCCGTTAGCCAGCGAACCGTCCGTCAGTAAAATAACGGGCGTCATATGTTCCATTGCAAGCTTTGATGCTTCGTAAGCAGAATAAAAACAATCTGCTGCACTGCGGGCAGCCAAAACAATCACCGGAGCCTCTCCGTTTCTTCCGTAAAGAGCCTGCATCAGGTCGGATTGTTCCGATTTTGTGGGCAACCCTGTTGAAGGTCCTCCCCGCTGTACATCAACGATGACAATGGGTAATTCGGTCATTACCGCCAAACCAATAGCCTCACTTTTCAATGAAAGTCCCGGCCCGGAGGTTGTAGTTATGGCCATTGCTCCGGCAAAACTTGCTCCTATGGTTGACACAATACCGGCAATCTCATCCTCTGCCTGAAAGGCTATGGCTGAAAACTGTTTGTGCTTGGCAATCTCCTGAAGAATCTCTGAAGCGGGTGTAATAGGATACGAACCTAAAAATAAATTTCTGCCCGAACGCTCCGAAGCAGCCAGAAATCCCCAGGCTGTAGCCAGGTTTCCGGTTACATTCCGGTACAATCCTTTTTCCAGCGGTGCAGGCTCTATTTTAAAAGTGCTGGCAAACGCTTCAATTGTATCGGCAAAATTATATCCTGCGATCAGCACCCTTTTGTTTGCTTCAACCACTATCGGATTTGATTTGAACTTTTGCTCAAAGAATTTAATCGTATTGTGGTATTCGCGGTTGAACATATACAATACCATGCCCAATGCAAACATATTCTTTGATTTTTGTGCCGATTTATTATCCAGTCCCAGTTCCTTCACCGCATCTCTGGTCATTGTAGTTATAGGAGCATCAACAACCAGGTGGCCGGTTAGCGTATCATCAGCAAGCGGGTTATTCTCATAACCGGCTTTTACCATGTTTTTCTCAACAAAAGCATCTGAATCAACAATGATGATAGCGTCGTTGGTTATCCAGTTCATATTTGCTTTTAGCGAAGCAGGGTTCATAGCTACCAATACGTTGGCAAGATCGCCGGACGTGTGGATGTCTTTGTCGCCAAAATTAATCTGGAAGCCGGAAACTCCTGAAATTGTCCCTTGCGGTGCTCTTATCTCAGCGGGATAGTCAGGAAATGTTGCAAAATCATTACCTACAATAGCGGTTGAATCTAAGAACAGATTACCTGTCAGTTGCATTCCGTCTCCTGAATCTCCGGCGAATCGAACTACTGCATTTTTAAGTTCGATTATTTTTTGTTTTTTATTTGCCATTTTTAGCCTATTAAAATCATGACAAAAATACTTTTTATGTATTTACAAAACACCTTGCAACTGTTTTTTTTTAACTAAAAAATGTGCGTTTACAGATTTATGCAATTATTTAGATATGTACATACTTAATTGCACCTATTCTGTTTTTGATACAGTTGGAAATTTTAGTTTAAATCCTTTGGCGAAATTGAAAAGTTAACAGGATAATATATATATTTGCCGAGCAAAATTTTTTAATTAAATTTTATCATCATGGCTTACAAAATAAATGACGATTGTACTGCTTGCGGTACATGCATTGATGAATGCCCGGTTGAGGCAATCTCAGAAGGTGATATTTATGTAATTGACCCTGATCTGTGTACCGACTGCGGTGCATGTGCAGATGTTTGCCCGGTTGAAGCAATTCATCCTGAATAAGACTAAAAATGAATATTCAAAAGAGCCTGGTCGCATGATCAGGCTTTTTTTTTCACGCAATGCGTAAAATTATCGGGTGCCCTTGAATTCATAACCTGAGTTTCCTTACTTTTATCTGAAAATTACAACGCCACATAGATGCAAAAAAAAGTTGATTTTTTGGTTATCGGAACAGGCATGGCTGGTTTAGTTTACGCCCTTAAAGTGGCGGAACACGGAAGTGTATGTTTGCTGTCGAAAACAACAATCGACGACACAGCAACAAGTTATGCCCAGGGAGGCATTGCTGCCGTTATGTATTCGCCCGATGACTACGAAAAGCATATTACCGATACAATCAAAGCCGGAGCCGGATTAAATGATGAGGAGATCGTACGTATTACGATAACTGAATCTACCGGGCGTATCAAAGAGCTTATTGAGTGGGGAACCCAGTTTGACAAGGAAAAATCCGGGAAATATGCGCTGGCCAAGGAAGGTGGACACTCCGAGTACCGGATACTGCACCACAAAGATACCACGGGTTATGAGATTCAGCGGGCTTTGAGTAAAAAAGTACGTGAGCATAAAAATATTGAAGTCCTGGAAAACTATTTTGCTATCGACCTGATCACCGAACACCACCTGGGTAAGATGATTACAAGAGGGACAAAAGACATCACCTGCTTTGGCGTATATGCGCTCAATCAGAAAACGGATAAAGTTGATACGTTCCTGGCTAAAGCCACTTTACTGGCAACAGGCGGGTTGGGCAATATTTATCAGACAACTACAAATCCAATATTTGCTACCGGCGACGGTGTAGCCATGGCTTACCGGGCCAAAGCGCATGTTGAAAACCTGGAGTTTGTTCAGTTTCATCCCACTTCGCTTTATGTTCCGGGAGAAAGTCCTTCATTTCTGATCACAGAAGCCATGCGTGGAGCCGGAGCAGTCCTCAAGACCCGGAGCGGTGAAGCTTTTATGAAGAAATACGATGAGCGCGGTGACCTGGCTACCCGTGATATTGTGGCACGTGCCATTGACAACGAAATGAAACTTTCTGGTGACGATTATGTGTATCTGGATGCAACACACATTGAACAGAATGAACTCTTATCACACTTTCCGGCTATTTATGCCAAGTGTCTGAGTAAAGGTATCGATATTTCCAAAGACATGATTCCGGTTGTGCCGGCTGCCCACTATTCGTGCGGAGGAGTAAAAACAGATGAAAATGGCCAGACCAGTATTCATAACCTATATGCAGCAGGTGAGGCTGCCTGCACCGGGCTTCATGGCGCCAACCGACTGGCTTCCAACTCTTTACTTGAAGCGGCCGTGTTTTCCCACCGCGCTGCCAGGCATGCAGGGGCACATTTTAAAAAGGCCGGCTTTCGAAGTGGTGTTCCCGACTGGAATGACGAAGGGCTGGTTTTAAATGAAGAAATGATATTAATTGCCCAGTCGAAAAAGGAAGTACAGTCGATCATGAGTAATTATGTAGGCATTGTCAGATCGGAACTTCGTTTGAAAAGAGCTCTCGACCGGCTGAAGATCATCTACAGAGAAACAGAAGATTTATACAACAAATCGCTCATAACGGAAGGTATTTGCGAATTACGCAACATGATCAATGTGGCTTACCTGATCATCCGGTTTGCACAAGACAGAAAAGAAAGTATCGGTTTACATTACATCGTAAGTTACACATAAAATATGGCTGTTATCAAATCTGTAAAAGGAATAAAACCTGCATGGGGCAAGAGCTGTTTCATTGCTGAGAATGCTACCTTAACAGGAGATGTGGTTATTGGAAACAAGTGCAGCATCTGGTTCAACGCTGTGGTACGAGGTGATGTACATTACATCAGGATTGGAAATAATGTAAATATACAGGATGGTGTCATCATCCATTGCACCTACCAGAAAGCCCCGGTGACTATCGGCAACAATGTATCTATTGCCCACGGAGCTATTGTTCACGGGTGTACCATTGAGGATAATGTACTGATCGGTATGGGTGCAATTATTATGGATGGTGCCGTTATTGAAAGTAACAGTGTTATTGCCGCCGGAGCCGTAGTTTCAAAAGATACTATAGTCAGATCGGGTAGTGTTTATGCTGGCGTGCCGGCCAAGAAGATAAAAACCGTGGATACAGCACTTTTAGAAGGAGAAATACATCGTATTTCAAATAATTATAACATGTATGCCAGCTGGTATGATGAGGAATAAAAAAAAAGAGACTGCCAATGATTGACAGTCTCTTTTTATCTTAAAAGTCTTTGTTTTAAATACCCAGCTTTTTCTTTACCAAAGGAAGCACATCATCGCCACCTTCGTAAAAAATAACCGCTCCGGCTCCTACATCAAGAATGTATGTGTAACTGTTTTCTCTTCCTACTTCATCAATTGCATTTTTTACCTTTTCGATAAGCGGGTTGAAGAGTTCGGCCTGCTTAGCTTGGAGGTCCTGATCAGCTGATTGCTGGAATGCCTGGATACGCGCCTGCAAATCCGTTATTTCTTTTTCTTTTGTCTGTCTGATTAAATCTGACATGGTAGCCACATTATCCTGGTAATCGGTCACTTTCGACTGATATTCCATGGCCATGGCATTCATTTGCTGATCCAGATAGTCTGCATAGTTCTTCAATTCATTTTGTAATGAATCTGTTTCCGGCATCAGGGTTAAAATTTCGTTTGAATCAATATGTCCCAATTTTAAGGTTGCCTGGCTAAATCCCAAAGAGGTGAGAAGTACCGTGAAAAAGAAAAATGCAACTACTTTTTATT
>Ga0209834_10001046_pt1 | contig 15979 bp, 14 predicted proteins | sample Mar14236cmmetaG_FD_184134 | JGI IMG/M metagenome (GOLD analysis project Ga0209834, IMG submission 184134) | Marine hydrothermal vent microbial communities from Guaymas Basin, Gulf of California to study Microbial Dark Matter (Phase II) - Marker... ...
CCGATGACCCTGTCAGAAACCGCTTCGATTTTCAATGAATTTTTGATCACCGACTCCGAATTGAGCAAAACCGACAATCCTGATGAAAAATTGATGTTCCTCGACATGAATCTCCAAAATGCGGCGAACCTGTTTTGCAACCTGCATTCCCGGTTTATTTTCGACAACGCCTTCTACGCCGAACGCAAAAAAGGCCTTGTTTCACGCGAGCGGCTCGATGAACTGATGATCGAAGCGCAGAAAAAAGCCTTCATGGGAACTCTTGCTGATGACGGCTATCATCCACTCTTCTGGGCATCGAAACTGCACTTCTTCCTGACTGATGTGCCATTTTACAACTACCCGTACACTTTCGGTTATCTGTTCGCAGGCGGTGTTTACAACCGTGCCAAAGTGGAAGGCCCGTCATTTGCGGATAAATATATCAAGCTGTTATCGGGTACCGGCCGAGGCACCAGCGAACAAATTGCGATGGAACACATGGGGGTCGATCTGACAGAAGAAGACTTCTGGCTGGAGTCGGTCAATCGTGTCATGTCCGACGTCGAACCGTTTGTAAAACTGGTTGGGGATGCGAAGTAGACTGGGTTTGACAATTGTCGGAAGCTGTAAATAAATATAGTATATTGGGAAATAAACCATAAAAATGGGTTGGAGGTTATTATGGATATCAAGGAACTACTGACACTCAGCGCCGACTGGCTTCTGAGCAGCGGGATTCGCATCGCTATCATTATAATCATGATGTTTATTACTCTGAAGCTGGCCGGAGTACTTTCCCGCCGGCTATTTGCTCCGTTCAAAAAGGATAAACTCGAAGCCGAAATGCAAAAACGCGCCGACACCCTCAGCTCGCTGTTGAAATATATCCTCAGTGTCTCCATTGTTGTTATCGCTCTTATCATGATTCTGGGAGAATTCGGAATAAAAATCGGCCCCATCCTCGCCGCCGCCGGTATTGTCGGACTGGCTGTCGGTTTCGGCTCACAGCAATTGGTTCAGGATGTTATCAGCGGCTTCTTTATCCTCATGGAAGACCAGATACGAGTCGGCGATGTAATCAATATCGCCGGCAAAGGCGGCCTCGTCGAAAAAATTACCCTGCGCACCACCACCCTCCGCGACCTGGCCGGCAATGTACATTTCGTTCGCAACGGACATATTGATATCGTAACCAATATGACCAAAGAATTCTCGTTCTATGTCTTCGATATCGGAGTCGCCTACCGCGAAAACGTCGATGAGGTGATCGATGTCATTAAAAAAGTCGATGAAGAGCTACGTAATGATACCGAATTTAGCGGCGATATTATGGAGCCGATCGAGATTATGGGGCTGGATAAATTCGCCGATTCCGCCGTTGTCATCAAGGCCCGTATAAAAACCAAGCCTATCAAACAGTGGCAAATTGGGCGCGAATTCAATCGTCGTCTCAAAATGGCTTTCGACGCCAAAAATATCGAAATTCCATTCCCCCATATGACTGTTTACATGGGGCAGAACAAAGATGGCCAGGCCCCGCCTCTGCATGTAAATATGGGTACCGAAACTGCCGAGAAAGCCAATTGACCGGACAAATGATAGTGATTTAATGTTTTCGGGACTTGAAATGAATGACGCTTCTGCTTATAATCCAACTCACGCATGAAGGTGTTAAGGAAAAATGACTAACTGGCTTATAAGACGAATCAATAAAAATAAATATCTTGCTCCGGCCTGGGATTGGATAAGGCATTATTTCGGAGGCCTCTGGAACCGCCTTGACAGACATCATATATTCCTGCTGGCCGGCGGCATGGCCTTCTCACTTTTTATATGCATCATCCCATTGATCCTTATCATCTTTTCGGTTGTCGGTCAGGTCCTTGAAAAAGAATCGGTTTGGAATGAGATTAGTGTTTTTATCGATCGCGTCATACCTTACGAGGATTATGCCGCTTTTGTCAAAAACATGGTATTTGAACGGGTCGAAGAATTCCGATTATATAAAAGTCTCGCCGGGATTGTCGGCTTTGTCGGTCTGTTTTTCGCCTCGAGCGGTCTTTTCAGCAGTATGCGGACAGTCCTCAATCTTGTTTTCAGAATTCGATCGCGCGAATCCGCCTTTATCAGTAAACTGCGCGACTTTGGAATGATCCTGCTTGTACTGCTTTACTTTATTATTACAGCGACTTTCCTGCCCGCCATGTCGATATTCAGAGGCCTTAACGAAACCGCCGGCATCTTTGAAAAATTAAATCTTGAGTTTCTTGAGAATCTCGCCTTCGGGGGATTCTCGTTTTTGATTATCCTGGTGGCATTTATAATTATCTACTGGCTTGTCCCTCATGGCAGATTACCCAAAAAAGCTATATTTTTAAGCGCTTTATGGGCGGCGCTATTGTGGGAAGTGGCCAAGCAGCTGTTTGGGATTTATATCGCGCATGCCGTAACTCTTCAGAGAGTTTACGGAGCTTACATATTTCTGATCGCAGTCGTCTTCTGGATATATTATTCCGCCATTGCCTTCATAATCGGGGCCGAGATCGGCCAGCTTTACCGTGAACGTAAACGCCAGCGTTCATCACCGGTAGTCAACGACTAAATTCTCCCCAGCCCGAGAAATACGGTGTGAAGCGACACGGCCAGGACGATGAATAATATTCCGGCATGCTCTGCCTTCATTCCCAAAAAGCGGTACTCGATTGAGCTGTCTTTACAACTTCCGATACAATCCCCGCAGAGAGTGCATGATATGCCCGGTTTGCGTTTTTTAATGTCGGTCAGATTAAGGGCATCATAGCGGCAGGACAAGCGGCATATTCCGCAGTCATTGCAACTGTCGTTAATCCTGATCCGAAACGGCGAGATTTTTCCAACCCATACCACCAGCACCCCTATCGGGCACCAGGTTGTGCAGTGAGTCATGGCGCCTGATTTTCGTGACCAGATCACCATAATGCCGACCCCTGCCAATCCAAACACCAAACCCATAAAAGTGGCCACGGTCATCGAAACCCCGGCCAGACGCAGGCCGACGGCCGTTAAAGTTATCAATATAAACATGGCGATCTGAACCGGTTTTCGCCAGGCCGGCAATTTTTTTGGTTTGCGGCGTTTTCTCGAAGCGGCATCGTCCCAGGCCCCGATATAGCAAAGATGGCTGCACCAGGCCGGTCCGACAAGCACCACCGCTCCCGCGAAAAGAAACAACATAATCGAAGTTTCCCATCGGAACAGCGGCCCGGCGATAATCATGGCCGGTATTGGAAGGTGCAGTTTCCCGGTCATCAGGAATTGCTCCATCCCGGCCAGACCCAGAACAAGTTGGCCGAAGAATACAACCGAGAACAGGGCCCAGACTCGTCGCCGCCATTTTGCCGATTGTGTCCGATCGAGCATTTTTTCAGTTATAAACGCGGCGTAAACCGCAAGAAAAAATATCTCGATCCAGCCGCCGCCCGGTATAAATCTCTCCAGCAATAAAAGCGGCAGTTTTACCTTAAACTGTACCGTGGTAAGAATGAATCCGGTCAGGAAAAATGCCGCCGCCGAAGGTATGGCCGTTTCCATTGCCCGGCTGTATGTTCCGACCAGCTTTTTCCGGCTGAAAACCAGGGCTGATAATGCGGTCAGAAGAGTTACTGTACCGAGTATAACAGCCAGCCGCATCCACGGCATCCCCAGCGCCTGGCGGATGTGAATAAACGCAAAAGTGGTATTGATCCATACCATGGCCCCAAGTAATAGAAGGCCCGGGATGACATAGGCGACCCATCGCCGCTTCATGAATAGTATCAACGGGGCCGAGGTGGATACCACGGCCAGACCGACATTGCCGGTTCGATAAAAATGGGCCGCCATAATTAACGCCGATAACAAAACAGGTGATAATCTTACCAAATTCATGGTAACATTCCCGAAATCAATCCTTAACCATGGTCAGGAGCATCTTGAATTTTCTAACGGCTTTAAGGCCATGCGGTACATTGGCCGGCATCATAACCGTCTCACCGGCGCGGGTCGGAACAGTCTCACCGCCGATAACAAGTTGGACTTCCCCATCGAGCACCTGCACCAGAGCATCGAACGGAGCCGAATGTTCACTTAACTCCTGACCGGCATCGAAAGAGAATAGCGTCACCGTTCCGCCCTTGTTTTTGACAATTGTCCGGCTTACCACCGAGCCCTCGACATAGCCGAGAAGGTCATCCAGGCGATGCACCTTCGACGGCGTCAATGCTCCGCTCTGTTTTTTGGCTTCTTCAGTCATTTATATCATTCTCCCTTTTTGCTATTCGAGTGAAATACGTATTATACAATTCTTCTGCTTCCCGAACGGTCCATGCTTCATAATTCTTTCCGCGGGCAATGCCGATCAGGGGAGCCGGTTGGAACGATGTCACCAGCAGGCCAATACGGCCATTCGGTATGGTCTCCATGAAAGCAAAGAAATCCTTCATCGGATTGCGTCCGGCTTCAATTATCGGCCGGGCGTCGAATGTCTTTTCCACCGCCTCACCGGAAAACCAGTCCGGCGGATGATCGGTCATGGTTTCCTCGTCGCCCGTATTGACGACAGTTTCCCGCCCAGTTGCTTTTCGCAGTTCATTTATAAGAAGCGCCAGTGATATGTTACCGACCCTGGCTACCTGGCGCAATGTAGCGACCTTTGCCACGGTACGGCGAAGAACCGGATTCCGCAATTTCCTGAAAGCCGGCGAAAGCGATATCAGGACCTCTTCAAGCTGTGGATTATGGTCGATCAATTCTCCCAGCTTGCTATCCGGAGTAATTTCGATATTTGCTCCACTTTTCATATAAATCTTCCGATCATTTGCTATAATTCAACAGTCTCTTCTCGCCTTTGAGCTTTCTTTTCCCGGTCAAATCCTGGCTGACCTCCAAAGTTCCCAGATACTCGCCCTCCTCCGAGCGAAGGGCCATATATTCGATACTTATAAAACGTCCCTTCATTTCGATCCAGAACGCGGCTTGATCTTCTTTATTCGAATGAAAATCGTCGAGTATCTTTTGGACGATGTGAACGCTTGACGGGGGATGACATAACTGAACTTTTCGGCCCAGAATAGCCCTGTTGCGCGCGAAGATTCGTTCTTTTCCCTGTGTGAAAAAACGCACCGTGTCATCTTTATCGACAAAGGTGAGATCGAATGGAATCGTGTTCAGGACAGCCATCAACTCAGCGGGAGTGAAGCTTCCGCTGGGAAGCTGGATCCTTTCGGCTTCGGAGTTCGGGACGGATTCGGACGAAATTCTATCAGGTTTCCAAATTTCTGCTGGATCGTAAAGGCAGAATCCGATTTCGACACTCTGCTGATAAATATGATACCATTCCTCATCGGACAGGGTATCCATGCACATCGGAAATAGAATATTCTCTTCTTTGTAAATCATTTCTTCGACTGCATCGACGGCAGGTTGCAGAATCAGGTCAATTATCGATTTCAGCTCCCCGCCGCTCAGTGATTCCGGATTTCTTATCGCCTCGACAGCCGCTTTGAGAAATTCACGTATTTCATCATGTTTACCCCACATCACTTTGGGAGGTCCCGTAATCTCGTGCTTTTCAAGATACGGGAAAAGAAGATTTTCTTTGCGGCTGTAATGCTTTTCTGTATCGGTCAGGGCGATTATATGGGTCCTGATATCCGACGCAACATTGGATACATCTGTCTCATCAGGATTTTTTTTCACATGTTCGAATAGCCCTGCAAGAGAGTTCAATTCCCATTTGATGGCACGGTTTTCTTCAATAAAGGTATGCACCGGGTGCCCGGCCGGAGCGGCTTTCGCGCCCTCGAGGTCAATTGCACCTTTCAATACCGCCGAGTGAAGGTCACAAAGTTTTAATATCTCTTCTTCAGGCAACCCCTCGGCGATAAGTTCCTGTTCGACTTCGACCACATCGCCATAAGGAACTTGACTTAAAAGCTTTGCCAATTGCTTGCCCACGGCTTCAGGCGTTTCACCTTCATGAAGTTGAAGAATCATATGCTTCAAAAGCGCTTTGCGCTTTTGAGCGTTGTCGATTAATTCGCTCATTTTTGTATCTCCTGATGACACGGAAATTGACTTACTTCGAGAATATTACCCTTTATATCCAACCTCGTCAGCAAAACCGGTATTTCGACACCCGCCTCATCCAATGCCGTTTCGACCAGCCTGACCATCCCCCTGCAACAGGGGACTTCCATGTATGCGATTTCAATCGATTTTATCCGGTTCTGCATAAAAATTCGAGTCAGCTTATCCAGATAGTGCTGCACATCATCCAGTTTGGGACAACCGATCAGAAGCGTCCGACCGGCCAGAAACTTCTCATGAAAATCGGGGCAGGCAAACGGAACACAGTCAGCGGCAATAACCAGATTGGCATTATCAAAATACGGCGCTTTAATCGGCGCCAGCATCAGTTGCACCGGCCAGTTGGCAAGGCGCGAAGGTCTGCCCCCCTGAGATGCCTTCGCCTGCCCTGCCACTTTTGCCGGATTAAAGGTCTGAAGTGTCTGAGACATCGAGCCCGGGCATGAGTGTACCGATGGTGCGACTTTGATCGGCTTTCTTTCGCGATGCACTGCTTTTTTACTTCCGGCATTACTCAAAGCCGCTTCCTCGTTGAATTCGGCCGCCTCGCGCTCGATTATGGTGATGGCGTTCTGAGGGCAATCACCAATACACGCCCCCAGGCCGTCACAGTATGTATCGCTTATTAGTCTTGCTTTACCATTGATAAGATCAATCGCCCCTTCGGCACAGGCATGGACACAAAGCCCGCACCCGTCGCATTTTTCCGGATCGATCCGTATGATTTTTCTTACAGCCAAGGTATTACTCTCTTATATATTACTTTTTTGTCTGGTTTTAAATACGGCGGAAACGGTCATTAAGCATTGACTTAAGTCAATAGAGTCAGATTTTTTCGCCGTCGGCGATTTGATTCAGCCGGGCCCCGTCTTTGATTGTGATCTCTCTTCCGTTGACCACAACAATATTCAAGTCGCTGAGTTTCTTGAGATTACGCGACAAAGTTTCGCTGATTGTCCCCAGGCGATTGGCCAGTTCGGCCTTGGTGGAATCAAGATGGATGGAATTGCTCCCTGTTTTTTCGGCTCGGTACAGCAAGTATGAAGCCAGCCTTGCCGGGACCTCTTTCAGAGACAGTTCCTCGACCTGGCGGGTAAAATCGCGGACAAAGGCGGCCATCGAGCCGATTATTTTAACAGAGATCTCGGGATATTTTTTCAGCAGATTCAAAAATCCTTCTTTCGGGAAAAATGCCGCCGAGGAATCATCGGCCGCCACACAGTTGGCCGGATATTTATCACCCTTGAATATGGCTGCCTCGGCAAACAATTGCCCCGGCTTGATGATGTGAATGGTGTACTCTTTGCCGTCCGGTGACGCTTTATATATGCGGACACGTCCCGACAGGAGAACAAAGAAACCACCGGCCGGATCACCCTCGAAAAAGAGGGTTTTACCGGATGGTATATCGATAAAACGGGCAATCGAGGCTACCGCCTGCAGTTCATTTTTGTCGAGACCGGAACAAAGATTCGTCCGGGACAGCAATTCGATATTTTTCATAGCGAGCAATGAAATGCTATTGGTTCGATTTTTTGATTTGTTCGATAAAATCCTCACGCGCCGGATTAAATATATCCAGCATCACAAACGGTGCATCTCCAAGACACCTGGCACTGTGTAGTATATTTGACGGGAAAACACAGACATCTCCCTTCTCAACAACATGCTCCTTGCCCCCGATTTTTATCCGTGCCTTGCCGGAACGCACCATCCCGACCTGTTCATGAGGGTGTTTATGTTCCGGGACCTCACAGCCCGGCTGGATCGTGGTCAGCACCATCATTATATTTTCACCGGCCAGACCGGTCAGCACGGCACTGTCGATGCCCTCCATCGGTGAAAAATGGGGCGCTTTATCCGGATCAATAAAATATTTTTCTTTATCCGGACTCATATATCCTCCAGATTAAATTATGATCAAGAAACCTGAGATTGATGTAATATAATCATTTAAACCGCCAATATCAATTTTCCGCTTCTTTAACCGCCACCGCCATAATCTCGATCTCATCCAATTTGATTTCCCTTCGCCCCCAGTCACCTGCCGTACCACCCCAGATATTTTCAGTCCTGAAACCGGCCAGGCGCAAAAACAGCTTAAGCTCCGAGCCGATATAACCCTTCTCCCGAACATGGACTTTCCTTTTGCCCTCGCCGGAATCATATTCCATCTCGACCGACTCGACTACATGGACAGGATCGAAATTGCCGCTGGCAACATCTTCCTGCTTATACTTGCGGATCTTCTGCATGGCATTGGGAACCGTAATAATAAATTTCCCGCCTGTATCCAATGCCGCATTGACATTACGCAAAATCATCAGGTCGCGCTCGATCGGGTCATCACCCAGACCTAGAAGCGAAAATGCCCCCTCGCATAAACATATCGCAGCATCGAATTTTTTGTCCGGTTTATAAGCCGCGGCGTTATTGTGTACCAGTTCGATTGTGACTCCCGCAGAGGCGGCCGCCTTTTCGGCCTCCGCCAGCATACCTGACGATAAATCCACCCCGGTCATCTTAAAACCGCGGCGTGCAAATTCAACAGCATGCCGCCCGGTGCCGCAGCCAACATCGAGTATCGTGTTGCCAGGCTGAAGCTTAAGCTCCTCCATCAAAAAATCGACTTCTTCCCGAGTGTTTTTTACAAATACTTCCCCCATATAACGGGACGCGTGGCCGTCAAAAAATTCTTCCCAGCCTTTTTTTGTCATTACAAAAACCGCCTTTCAGTCATTATAAGGTCAATTTATACGGCACAAATTTTTAAATATCAATACGATTCTTGAACATTTCTGTTTCGCCTGGATGGAATCCATTCTTGCTTGAAAACCGGCTTATCAATCGGCAACCTGAATACTCCATATTTTAACAGAAAAAAAACGAGAGTCGGGAACAATTAAGGGCGGTCTTTGTCTTAACGAATGCGGCACAGACTAAAAAGGGGTTTTTGGGTATTTGCCGCATCACCCTTGATTTTAAGGGGATTCGCAAAACCGCAACTCCGGGAAGAGCACAGTGGTATTTTCTATTATGGATCCCGGGGTTGTGTTTTTTTATTACTCCCAATTTATAATAGTCATTAAAAGGAAGCGGGGGTGCCCGGCTTGTATAAATCATGGAATGAGTTTAAAGCCGGTCGGAATCCCCCGCCTATTCTATAGAATCCTCCCAAAACGGGCCTTTTAAGACTTTTGGATGATTATCACCGGGTCTTGTTCCTTCTTTGGGAGCGAGAAGCCCGTAATCCCGGTGTCGAATCAATGATGTCGACGGGCTGTTAGCCTCGCCCCGCTAAATACTCACCGTATCAAAAAAACAGACATCAATTAGCAAATACTGCAATGTCCGCTGTTGTCCATCCTGTTCGAGCCGAAAGCCGCAAACGGCTTTGCCTTCCCTTGTTCTTTTCCCATCGGAAGAATCACCGAGCCGGGAAACTCCGGGAAGTTTCCTGTCCCTCTCCCGGCCCGGTAATACCGTTACACTTCAACCACCTTGTGGGAACATAAAAACAACGTGGAGGTACGATTAGATATTGCAATTTTTGTACCAAAAATGAACAATCGTCGACAAATTATCCTATCGTAATATAGGACAATGACTTAAATAAATATATGGGGAGTAATTTTGGAAAATCTAATAAGAAATACTGCGTAATTTACGCAGTAGAACAATGCGAAATGCGTAAATTACGCATTTGTATCCTGCGTGATTTGATATTTTTTGATTCGATAGCGGACTGCCCCCTCAGATATTCCAAGTATCCGGGCCGCTTCACGGCGGTTCCACCCGGATTGTTCAAGTGCATTTATTAGTTGATCGCACTCATCATGACTCCCGGCCCTGACAAGTTGCGCCATTTTTCCCAGATCACCATCGGCCAACAGGTAGAGCCGGTTGATTTCAGCTTTGAGTTCCCGCACATGACCCGGCCACGGGCGCTCGATCATGGCGCTGGAGATATTTTTAAGATATTTTTTGTCCGATGCGCTTTTGAATTTATACCCGTTTTGTGCCAAAAAATGCTCGATCAGCGGCAGGAAATCGTCCGGCCGCTCTTTGAGCGATGGCAGTATGATCGGGATTTCATTGAGACGATGGTACAAATCGCGCCTGAATCGACCCGACTTCATTTTATTATCGAGATCATTATTGGTGGCCGCGATGATCCTGATATCGATTGCCTTGCGGACATTGGACCCCAGCGGGCGAATAAATTTTGTTTCGATGACCTCGAGCAATTTAGCCTGAAATTCCGGTGTGGCGTCGGCGATCTCGTTGAGATAGAACGTTCCCCCATCGGCCTCTTCGAGCAGCCCCGTCCGGTGATGCTCGGCTCCTGTGAATGAACCTTTCCGGAATCCGAACAGTTCCGCCTCGACCATACTGTCGGGTATGGCGGCCGAGTTGACAATGACAAATTTCCCCTTACGCCCCGATCGTTCGTGAATATACCGGGCCAACCGGTCTTTTCCAGATCCGGTCGGCCCGGTTAAAAAGATGGTCATCGATGATGATGCAACATTTTCTGCAAGCTTGATCAACTGTACCATTTGTCTGTCGCGAGCGATAAACACCGCCGCATCACCTCCCACGCCTGAGGGAATTATTGGCGCAGCTTGTGAATAATTCAGCTCGCGATCGGTCAAATTTACATAATGAGTAATATCCTCGCTCTGGAAATACTCTTTTGCAAGATACAGCATCGCCGCCCGTTCGCCGCTTTGGTACAAACCGGATATCGCCGCAAGATAGCGAGTTATGGCCAATTCATACCGGGAGTTTACGTTCAGGAAAATATCGATGGCATCGTGGTACCGTTTTTTCGCCTTTTCGCCGTTACCGCGATTGAGCTCTACCTGAGCAAATACTCGGTAGCAGGCGCCGATTTCCGAACGTTCCCTGATTTTTTCGGCGACCGCGAGTGCCTCGCGTGCCGTTTTCTCGGCCAGGTCAAATTCCTTCAGCCCGACATAGGCATCGGCCAGAAGCCTTTTGGTCTGGGAGACATAGGTAGATTCAGGACCAATCCTGACCGCGATTTTGACACCGGCTTTAAGAGTCTTGGCCGCCTTTTCATATTGGCCGTCGAGATTATAGATCCACCCGAGATACTCGTGGTAAACGGATTTGTCAACGTTAACCGATGTTAGATATTTTTTGGCTGACTTTAAATTCTTAATTGCTCTACCGGTATCACCCATAAATGCAAGTGACAATGAATATCCCAACTCAAATCTCAGTTTCGCACTTGGATCCAGATTTTTTATTTCTTTTAAAATAGACTGAAGATAGATTATAGCGTCATGAAATCTTCCGGATCTTATTAAGACTGTAGCTAAGTTACGTGAAAATTGGGTTACATTAGAATCAACACCCAACTTTTTATTAATATCTATACTCTCTCTGAGATTTGCAATTGCATCTTCAATTGCGCCGGTATGATTTTGAACATACGCCAAACGGTTCAAAACCAAAGACATCTCTCTATACTTATCATGACGCTTTAAAAATACAAATGCCTCCATCAGTACTTCATGCGCTTCAATAAAATTACCGGCTACTGCCAGATGCCACCCAAACAAATACCGGGATTTGGCATAAAGAACATCATTATCCTGTTTTTTATAAAAAGAAAGGGCTTTGTGAATAAAATCATCGATATCATTATCGCCAGTGGATAACATTGCCTGTGATATTAATAGACAATAATAGGAATAATCAGCCTCTGCCAATTTTGAAGTATCCATTTTTCTAATGGTGCATAGCGCATCTTCAAATTTAGCCCGACTAAGTAAATCCTCGATCGATTCAAATATTTTTTTGGCGTTTTCCATCAATACCAGACTTACCTATATTCTATTATAGTTTACAATATTAAAAGGAACAAATGACTTTGACGCTCCAGATTTTTATGACAATCCAGAATTCAGTTTGAGCATCAGTTCCATCGTCATTTGGTGCAATGACTTTGGCTCCTGGTTCCCACGGATCTCCATCCGGGGGGTCGACCGGCGGATCTGTCGGCGGATCCTCGCCATCGGTCGAGTTGTTATTGACGCTGAATCCCCCATCACCCGACGGCGGGGCCGCGACAATCGCCGGCGCAAACGACATCACAAAAAACGCCAGCAATACAATTAGAGTTAATACTTTTCTCATAGCCTCCACTCCATTACTCAAGGGTTTTAAAATTGATATTGCTTTTAAAGTGCGAGGTTATTCTAATCATTAAAATACGCCTCAATCGCGCGTGACGCGCGCTCATATAGACAATTCTTATTTACTTCGAGGCTTACCCGCTGATGAGAATATCACACGTTACTATCGGAATATCTGAGGACGCTGCCTTGACTGGGGTGCCTCCAGCATATATCAGTTTCCCACAAACATTAAACTATGCAAAATATCAAAATATTGTCAAGTAAAAATGGTCTAAAAATGGGCGATTGGGGCGATTGCAACGATTTTTCGGGATATTTTTTGGGTTTTTCGGGGATTTTTCAGTTTTTTTTTGGACAATTTGCGTCAATAATTGTCACAAAATCTCTGACCATTTATTTGCGGATTAAAAAGAGTATTACCGTCAGAGAAGTCCAGAATACTCCAATAAATTTAAATCATCAGAAATAATATTGACAGAATCTGTCATATCTCCATGAAAAGAAAGACGGGCCGGGATAAATGGTGGGTCATACACTGTCGGCTTCCCGGCCCGGCAATACTGCAACACTAAAACACTTCAACCACCTAGGAGGAAAGAATTTGCCCCTAAGGATGAAATGACATAACATATATACGCAACTTGTGTACCGGAAATGAACAGGAAGCCGAAAATCACTATAAGATATTGCCTGACAATATAATAAAGGCAATTTTGTGAATTTTACGGGAAAAAAACATTCAAAAAATGCGTAAATTACGCAGAATCAAAAGCGGGATTGCGTAAATTACGCAAATCTCTGAATCGTAATTGAGCAAGATTCGAAGAGGTTCAGCCTTATTCGTAGTCCGATTCGAGATAATCTTTTGACCGCGCCTGGCGGTGAATACGCTCGGCCAGGCGTTTCGAAAATTCCGTCGCCGTGTTCTCACCGTATGTCTTCAACATGTGATTCATGGCGATAACTTCGGAGATGACGGTGATATTTTTCCCCGGTGAGATCGGGATCAGTACCTGCGGTATCTGCACCCCGAGAATGGTTGTCCCGTGCTCGTCGATACCCAGCCGTTCGACATCGAGATCATCCGACCACAAAGTCAGGTGTACCTCCACCTCGATTCGTTTCTGAAGCCGGATCGACCGGATCCCGAACAGTTTCTCGACATCGATAATCCCGATTCCGCGCACTTCCATATGATGGCCCAGAAGTTCGGAGCCGGTCCCGACAATCAGGTCGGGCGCTTTGCGCGTTATCTTGATGACATCGTCGGCCACCAGGCGGTGCCCCCGCTCGACCAGGTCGAGCGCGATCTCAGATTTTCCAATGCCTGATTTCCCGGTGTACAGCAATCCGACTCCGTACACATCGACCAGCGTCCCGTGCACCGTGATACTCGGTGCAAAGATGACATCGAGCACTACCGAGAGGCGGTTGGTGAGTTCCGAGGTTGTCAGGCGCGATGAAAAAACGGCTGTCTTGAATTTATCCGCTATTGCCAGAAAATCCAGCGGCGGCGTGATCCCCTTGGCGATAATCAGAAGCGGCACATTGTTGCCGAAAATACTCTCGCAGGTCTCGACCAATCCCTCGGGGTCGAGCTGATTGATATAGGTCATCTCGGTTTCACCCAGGACCTGGGTCCGCTGATTGGGGAATCGATCCAGAAAGCCGGCCAGCGCCAGTCCGGGACGATGCACCTCGGCATTGAGAATCCTTTTTTTCAAACCCTCTTCGCTGTTAAGCAGGGTGAGATCAAAAAAATCTTTTCGCTCTTTATAAAATTTCTCAACAGTCAGTTCCGGCATACGACAGCCTCTTTCTCACAGGTTCGTCAAATTATATATCGCTCTGAAATAATACGCAATAAAAAAACCCTCCGGTGATTACGGGCGGAGGGTCTTCATCCACTACGGATTACAGCAAAAGAATCCTAACAACAAGAGAGGATCATTTTATTCAAGCTTTTTCTGCACCTTTTTGAGTTCCTTTTGCATCTCCTGCAACTCATGCTGAAGTTGTTTCATTTCCTCCTGCAGATCGTCCATATCGGTCATATCGGAATTGAAATCACCATGAAACAATCCCTTCATACCGGGCAGGAAAATCATATCGTCATCATCATCCGGTACCCAGTAATTTCCAAAAGGATGAAAACTTTCGGGTGATTCCTCGACTTCAAAACTGAATTGTTTTTCACTTCGTTCCCGAATGACCTTGATTGTAATCTCTTCGCCTTTATCCTTGCCTCTTACCGCCTTCTGAACATCGGCGGCATCTTCTATATCTTCATTGTCGATACCGACAATGACATCGCCGGCCTTGAGTCCGGCTTTTTCGGCGGGCGAATCAGGCATGACCTCGGTAACCAGGGCTCCCCTACCGTCTTTGACGCCGAAATATTCGCCAAGCTGGGTACTGAGGCCCTCCAGCGAAACTCCAATATAAGTGTCGGCATAACGGGAATCGAAAAACTTGTATGTTTTCGAATAGGAATGAGGTCCCGATTGCGGGCCTTGGAAATAAAAGTCATGGGCATCGTCAAAATTATCCTTCGTGCCCAGTTCGACCGTGAATTCCTTCTCGACACCCTTGCGGCTGACCTTCACAACGATATCATCGCCCGGTTGATGTTGCCGTATATAATCGACCAATTCATCGGCATCATCCAGCTTCTCATCATCCATCATCAGGATAATGTCGCCTTGTTTCAAGCCGGCTTTGTCGGCGGGTGAGTCGGGGACAACCATCTTGACAATAACACCAAAGTCACTGTCAAGTTCAAAGGCTTCCTTCAGATCGGGATCGACTGTTTGGGTATAAATTCCCATCCAGGCGTCGGATTTGACACCGGCCCAGACGGCGGACGATAGCAATAGAACAGCGACAGCAAGAGCAATAACGAAGGTTGATCTCTTTCTGTCCATAGCTACTCCTTTCAAAAGCGCTTAATTGACTTAATTGCAAATTCTAATGATTTTACTAACAGGGCCGGATGTGGTTCCAAATTCTTGACCGGCTTAAGACAACCTCGGGATAATTTGATGTATATCGAATAAGGAAAAAAGGGCGGGCCGATTAATTGCCGGGGTAATAGTCTATGCGGCCGCTAAGTATGGCGGTTCGGACATAGGGTGACGGGATCCGCTCACCCCGGATTGAGAGAGTCAGGGTCAGATTGGGTTTAAGTGGTGCGGCAATATCAAGTTGCCCGAAAAACCCGTGCGAGGAACCGCCGCCGCGAAGAAAAAATGACGGGTTGCCGTCAACCCCGTCCGGATTCTCGTATTCACGCCCCGGAGCGTAACTTGCCGGGAAATAATTTAAAATGCCGTAAAATTCATCGACCTGGCGGGGATGGTCCTCGTCATAATAGCGCCAGCCGCCCCCGAAAGTGAATCGGCTCGAGATCGGCATTATTGTCTCGATAGTAGCGTAAAAGCGATAATTCGAGGTCTCGACATCAGGGAACTTTCCTTCATAAGCCAGTAGCAAAACCGGACGAGCTACCCGCCCATCGGGATTGACAGATGAATTCGATTTCGACGGATCGCCGAAACGGAACCGGGCGCCGACCGAATAGTTGTGATATAGGGTGTCTTCATTTTCGAGAGCATAAGAAGCATCAAAGGTAAAAAAGCTTGTTGCCGGGAGAACCATTCCTGCGCCGAACCTGGTCCAATCGAAACCGGGGATTCCCTTTTCGACATAGACCGAAGCATACC
>Ga0209834_10001047_pt1 | contig 15963 bp, 16 predicted proteins | sample Mar14236cmmetaG_FD_184134 | JGI IMG/M metagenome (GOLD analysis project Ga0209834, IMG submission 184134) | Marine hydrothermal vent microbial communities from Guaymas Basin, Gulf of California to study Microbial Dark Matter (Phase II) - Marker... ...
ATATAATTTTAAAAAACAGATGATTTTAATAGTATGTTTTATTGAATATTTTTGTTAGAAAGGCCTTGACAAGGGTATAGTAAATACTATTATTAAAGTAAATATTCTCACTTTCTTTACCGCCAAGTACCCGATTGTATGCGGAGCACCTTAGGATTTTCGAATTGATTTATTTTAGTACCTCATGATGAGGAGGTGATAAAAGGCTGGATTAGAGCACCCCCAATAGCCCTTCATTTGTTAAATGTACTAAAACTAAAGGCTAAACGGGAGAATTGTCATGCCCCCGAGAAAAGAAGCAGAGAAGTTCGCCGTAGTCGGGGCCAAAGATTGTTGGCACCCCTATGGTTTGCAGGGTCTGAGCCCTGAGAAATTCGTCAAAGTAGTGACAAGAATACTGGCGGGAAAATTCGATTTACTTGACCTGAAATGGGAATCAGGAATACATTTCAGGCAGGCCGGGCATTAGCCCGGTATTCGATCTCAATCTCATTGGCAATACAGGTTGAAAAATTTGACATTTGCGGCCGGCTAAACCGGCCGCAATTTTTTATTCCGCACAATTTCAAATTTGTTGACAAACGCAATCGTAAAAATAATATTATTTGGATTAAAATAATTGGATTGAACCTTTAATCAGTTGAATTGTAATAAATTATATGTTTACAAGAATTAAACAGGCCGTAATTATTATTGTTTTTTCGTCATTGCTGGCGGTCGCTGTCAATCTCGCCTCCAGTAACCGAATTCCATTCAAGGGCAACTGGCCGTCTATTATAAGCACGGACAGCGTGGCGGTACCTCCTTCAGCCGCCGAGGGCGACCCGGAATTTATCACTCTGGACGAAGCGGCGGCCAAATATCAGTCCGACAAGACCATATTCATCGATGCCCGTGATCCGGAAGATTATGCCCATGGCCATATTGCCGGCTCTATCAATATTCCTTATGACTATATCGATGATTACATGGACATGCTTCGTGCCATCCCCAAAGACAGAGATGTTATCATTTACTGTTCCGGGACGGAATGCGAGTTATCTCTTTTTCTTGGACGCGATATGCAGTATGAGGGGTATGAAAAAATCTTCGTTTTTTATGGCGGCTGGCGCGAATGGCAGAATGCCAAATTGCCTATCGAAGGAGGAGAATGATTTGAACAGCGTTAACAAGTTTCTTCAAAATGACTACCTCGGTTTAATTGTCCGTCTTACCATCGGGGTTATTTTTATATATGCCTCAATCGATAAAATCGGAGCCCCGGCTCAATTCGCCAGAATTGTTTATAACTATCATTTTCTCCCGGGATCATTGATAAATTTCTTCGCCCTGGTCATGCCCTGGATAGAAATTATCTGCGGGATATTGCTGATCGCGGGTATATACAAAGAGGGCAGTATTCTGATTCTCGACCTGATGATCATCGCCTTTATTATAGCCATCGGCGTGAATCTGTTTCGCGGTATTAATCTGGAATGCGGTTGTTTTTCGGTCAGTTCGAAGGCCAAGGATAGCGCCCTGGACTTGCTACTGAGGGATATAGGCTTGCTGATACTTGGTATATATGCATATCTTAACCGGTCGCAACGGTTTTCGCTGATGAAGACGAGAGTTTAATCCTCGAGAATTCTCGGCGTAATCATAATTGTCAGATCGGTTGTCGATACTTCCGATGTTTTATGTCTGAATAATCCGCCGATTATCGGGATCGAACCAAGCAGGAAGATTCTCTGCTCATTTTCGATTTTATCTTCCTTAAACAGCCCTCCCAATACGGCCGTTTCCTCATTCATAACTGTAATCCGTGTATGGATCGAGCGTTCCGATGTAATCGGTTTTTGAGTATCGAGGGTTCCCGAATAGCCGATAATCTCGGATACGGTCGAGTTGACGTCGAGTATGATCCGGTTATTTTCGGCTATATGGGGGGTGACATTGAGAGTTATTCCGACCTCTTCGTCCTGGAAAGTAACGATATCCTGAATCGAACCGCCCTCGGAAAAGCGGTTTATGGTCTGGATCGGCACCACCGTGGCGACCTTTATTTCGGCCGGATGATTATTCAAGGTCGTTATTTTAGGATCGGAGATGAGTTTGGAGTTGCCCGATTTTTCAAGAAAATCAAGGACCAGGCTCAGTTCATTGATGGACAACTTCCCCCACTCCCATTTTCCGTCAGGTAAATCTACCTGTCCGATTGCCTCGTTGTTTTCGGTCGAGGATATTCCATCGGAACCGCCCGTTTCAATGCCGTGCCCCCTGGCGGTGATGCTGGTCGGCCAGTTGAAGCCGATCTCGGAGTCATCGTTGATAATGGTTTCCACAAGGCGGACCTCGATGGCGATCTGGGGTTCGCGTCTGTCTATTTTCCGAATAAATTCGGCCGTCAGGCGGGCTGTTTCGGGTACATCGATAACGGCAATTTTCGACGGGACCGGTTTTCCGGTCCGGGCCGCTTTGAAATCGGGATCGGCGATGATCTTGATTGATCCCTTCGGGGATAACAATCCCTCGGCCGCGCTGACCGCCGCGCCGGGGGGGATATAATGTAGATCGACGGTTTCGACCGTCATCTCTCCGGCGGCCGGCAAGTCCAGCGGTTTGACGACGATAATATCGCCGGCGGTGTAGTAATTGTAACCATTCGAGGCCAGGATAGCCTGTAATGCATCTTCGAGGCTAACGCTGTCGAGTTTTATCGAGATATTGCCTTCAATCCGACCCGATTGCACAAGATTAAGATTGTACTGCTGAGCCATCATGTTCAGCACGGTCGAAATCGGAACGTCTTCAAATTGTAATGAGACGATCGCGTCAAGATCAGGTGCGCCGGAATATGCGGATGCATATAAAATGATAAGGAATACGGCTAGGAATATAGTTCGTACTTTCATGATCTGTCCTTTTCAATAGTCAGAGTGAACTGCAGACCCTCTTTATCGAGGGTCACAGTTTCTTTATCGATCTGTACCACCCTGGCCCCGTTTATTATGTCACCGCCCCGGACTATTTTTTTGTTGATGATCGCCGAGGGATTATTTTTGTTAAATAGAATTCCGCCGAGTCTCCAGGCGGGCCGGGTTTTTGTTGTGACCGGCCGGTATTCCTGTTGACTGCCGCGGTAAAACGGGTCACGTCCCCAGTCAAGCGATTCGTATTTTTGAATGTCGATATTTTTTGCGGGTGTCGATGAAACGACCGCATTTGCCCGGGCCACCGGGCGGGGAGTGTTCGACGCCGGTTTTTTGCTGTCCCCTGTTATATTATACACGCCCCAGATGACGGCGAGGACGAACAGGACATAGATTATTTTCTGTCGGTTCTTAGTATCCATCAGCTGTCCTTTTTATGGTTCCCAGAACGGCCCTGAAGCTGTAGCTGACATCGGAAAACGGCCGTTTTTCGACCGGGTTGGTTATGCGGCAGTGATTCAGGCCCCTGTAAAAATTCTGGTGTTCTATAGCGGCAATAAATCTTCCGGCGCTGGAAAGTGTCCCGCGGAGTTTCAGGGTGATATCCAGCGTTCGTGGGGAATTTTCATCGGGTATCGTCTCGTTGAGTTCCAGCAGTTCCTCAATTGAAGGGGAGATTTCCACCAGTTCAAGCCGGTTCAATTGTGCCTTATGAGCAAATTCATCGAAGAGTCTGATCAGGTCTTTCCGCGAATACAGTTTGGAGATCAGCAGGTGTTTTTCACTCAGAAGTTCCTGCTGTATCCGGTAGTAATCAGGTATTTCGAGCATGATTCTTCTGAGCTCATTCAGTTTACCCGCAGAATCTGCAATTTCGGCCGTCAGTATCCGTTTTTTATGAAACTCCGGCGCCGCCAGCAGGAAGAACCATGCCGCCGTGATGGCAATGAAGGTTATAGCCGCTATGATATATCTTTGTTTCATATAACAGCATCCATTCCAATTTGAAAGTCGATAACGAATCCGTCATTGTGCGTCATTTTATTATGCCGGTCAAGTTTGACATTGTTAAAAAACGGAGAATCCTGCAGACGGGCTATAAATTCGGCCAGGATGATCTCGGGAGGCGGATCCGATGAAATCGCATGGCCGGTCATTCGAATATTAACTTTATTTTCTTCGACCTGCAGATCATACAGGTCCAGCTTGATTTTCTCCGGGGCAAGCAGGGACAGTTCCTTGAGATTGAGGTTGAGGGCGGTCGGCTTCTGATTGAGTTTTTCCAGTACCATGCGATCCGCCGCCATCTGGGTTTTAATGGCGTTGTACATCGAGTATGTCGGCGAGCTGCGGAACATCTCGGTCTGTGTGCGGGCGGCATCCAGTCGGATATCATTTACGTAATTTTCGTATTTGAGAATTCCCCAGAAACCTGACAGGACGGTGATCAGGGTCAGAAAGGCCGGCACGGCAGACCGTATAAATGCTTTTGCTTTTCTTTTTTCTTTTTGTTCGGGCGGGAGAAAATCGATCAGTTCCGGGTTATAAACCGCCAGGGCAACCGTGCTCAATGATACCGGGATCTGGTTGACAAAGGCCTCTATCTCCGGTTCCATCTTCAGCCACCTGTCGGTGGGAAATCTTTGAAATTTAATGCCGAAGCGGCTGGTCAGGTTATCTATCAGTTCATCGGAATAAGAGAGGTCGCCGTATACGAAAACAGTATCGGTGGTGGTATTGGAAAATTGCCCGATATAGTAGTCAATCGAATGCTGTATCTCGTTGACCAGCATTTCGGTGAAATATTCATATTTCAGGATACTGTCTGTTCCGGAGGAGAGTGTTTCCGAGCCGACCGAGCTGATATGGGTAAATTCCAACTTCGTACCACGATAAAAACTAATTTCAGAACTGTTCTTCTTTATATTAATCAGGGCATAGGTCTGCGTATGGTCGAAATTATCGACATATGGAAGCATATTCCCGATAGCTTCCAATTCATGATGGATGCTTCCGATTTTTATATTCAGCGAATCGAACATTTCCAGTCGGTTACCGACATCACTTTTCAGGACGGCTATCAACGATGCGGAGATGGTGTCCCGCTCGTCGCTCCTGAAATTTTCATTGATACGATAGCCGTAATATGCCTTATCGAGACCGAAGGGGATACGTTTGCCGCCTTCCCAGTATATTGCCTCGGCAAGTTCCCGCCCGTTCATACGGGGGAGGGATATGATCCTGAAGGCGGTTTTGGGGCCGCCGACACCGAGTATAAAGTGTGTCGATTTTGTATCGTATTTCCCGGTATACTCTTTTATTTTATTAATAATATATTCATGCCTTTTTTCGTCTTTCAATGATCTGGGTATATATATTTTCGATACATGGACCAATTTTGAGCCGAATATGGTCTGCCGGGTAACGGCAAACTGTAGAGAATTATCATCGATATAAACCGCGATTGTCCGGCCGATACGTCGACGGGCAATTATTTTAATCGAGTCCGGAAGCAGTTTGAATCGCCCCGGTTTTTCGGGCCGGGATTCAATCTTGTCTTTTTTATTAAACAACGCTGTCTTCATAATTGCCGTTATCCCATTTATATCGAAAAGGTGATTGATGAGCCGTCGCTGAAGGTCACCGTAAATGTCGTCCCCGACATGTCGGCATTGGAGCCGCCTCCGCTCTGTGAAGTGTTGAAATTCTGCATCTTTATCGTCACCGTCGCGCCATCTCCAATGGATTTACCGGTGCTGAAACCGGCCGTGTCGCCCGATCCGTAACGGGGATTGGTCTGATTGGCCACGCTTGCATTATTCCATCGCACTCTTTCATAATAAGCATCGGGAGAATGTGTATATTCGGCTTTGAGCCAATCGATAGTAATGCTTGAGCCGGTGTTGTTGGTGATATCGAATTCAACATCACTACCGCCGCCGGTTGTTGTTGCGGAACCGGAAACATACTCGACACCGCTTCCAGATGAACCTCCGCTTTCGGCCCAGAGAGAATATCCGAATCTGATATTGTTGACCACGTCCGACCGCGGGGGAACAGTCACATAAGAAATTACCGTATCATTTGTGGTCGTGTAAACGGCGGTAACGGTATGATTGCCGATTGGCAGACCGGTCAGGGCATAATTACCGCCTGCGGCAGGGTTAACTGTGGTACCGGTGGTGGAACCGGCGCCATCCGGATAGTCAATGCTTATTTCCACTTCACTGTAATGCGTGCCCGGCGGAATACTGCCGGCATCCAGCACAACGCCGCGGATGGAGTTGGATGTCAGGTCGGCAGCGTCGGAAGCCAGCCTTTTGGTAATATTACTTCCCGATCCGGTGGAAGTAATAGTTAATCCGGCGCTGTATTGATAGTCCACGCCCCAGGCATCCTTTTTATAATCATCCGATGATTCGACAAAATTATTGCTGATATATGGTCCGTTCCAGGTAGTATAACCTCCCGGCGCAGAGACCAGGGCATCGAGATTGGCCGGCAACGAACCGACATCGCCGACATAGCCGAAATCGATCCTGTTGCCGTTGTTGAGCAGATCGGGATTGCCCACGATGGCATCGGCCAGGGCCTGCATCTCCTTGCGTGTCGATTCGATCCGGCCGGTTTCAATAGCCGAATCCATCGACTTCATAGCCACACCACTGATAATACCGATAATTATTATCACCATTACCAGCTCGATGAGTGTCATCCCTTTTTCCGAACGAATCATAGCACCATCCTAAAATGTCAAAACAATATCGGGGTCCGCACCGGTACAGGTCAGGGTCCGCGCGACCGGGTCGTAAGCGTAGGCGCTGTCCCAGGCATCACGCAGATATTTACTTTCCGTGCTATCCAGGTACGGACCGTTCCAGCCGATGCGGCTGAATTTATCATAGGCGGCGACTGAATCCGGTTTACGAACCAGATCGATCAGATTTGACGGTGCAAACCCGACATCACCTTCGAAGCCGCGATCGACATATTGCCCCCCTGAAACGATAGCGGGATTACCGACAATTGCTTCTTTAATCCTTCGCATCTCTTCCCGAGAGACATTGATCCTGGAATTTTCGGATAATGAGCCGAAACGGGGGATTGCCACGGCGGCCACAATCCCCAGGATCACGATAATAATGACCAACTCGATAAGTGTGAAGCCCTTGTTATTTTTCGGCTTTCGATAATCCCTGTTCGAGACTGAATAATCCATTCGGATTACCAGTTGTTTTCACCGGCTGAATTGGTATTCGGCCAGATTTCTCCAGTAGCGGGATTAAATGCCCAACCACCGCGCCCACCGCTGACATTACCTTTACCAAGAGCGGTTCCGTCGATAATACTGTCCGGCGCAAGCGCATCGTCCTGATACGGATTTTTCGGGATTGCCTGCTCCATGACCTGACCGATCATATTTAGGGTATCCACTGAGGGCCAGGTGGCGGCACCGGTAGTGACAGCCTTATTGGCATACCAGATCGAAATGCCTGATCTAAGCGCTCCCAGGGCGCCCCGGGCCGAGGCTTCGCGAGCTTCAGATGAAATATCTGAATACTTGGGAATGGCGACAGCGGCCAGAATTCCAAGAATTACAATGATTATCACCAATTCGATCAAGGTGAAACCGCGATGATTTGAGATTCTGTTAAAAGCCATAACTACTCCTTAAGATGTTTAATTTTGGTGTTGCCAGGAACCATAATTATTTTATCGGAATAATCGTTTTTTTCTTTATTCTGCCTAACCTCGGAAAACCTGGATTAAGTTCCACATTGGCAAGAAGATAGCCAGGGCAACGATAAGGACGAAAATACCCAGAACAACGGTTAAAATCGGCTCCAGAAGTGAGGTCAGATGACGCGATTTATAGTCAACTTCTTTGCCGAAATGGGCGGCCGTTTCCCCAAGCATCGTTTCCATAGAACCGCTTTCCATCCCCACCTGCATCATCCGAATGGCCATTTCGGGGAAAAACTCGAGTTCATCGATAAGACTGGTCAATTCGCGACCCTCCCGAAATGATTCCTCCATAAGTTCGATTTCCTTTTTCAGCTGGGCGTTTTTTATGACCCCGGCCAGCATCTCCAGCGATCGTACGACCGGAATCCCGCTATCGAGTAAAATCTGAAATATGTAGGCAAAGCGTGCGATATTGCCTTTTATGATAAGATCACCGAAAATCGGGAGTAAGAGTAAACGCCTGTCGAAAAACAACCTGCCCGAGGGGGTCGAATAGATTTTTTTGAGGATAAATCCGAGGACAATAACCGCGGCGATTATAGGAATCCAGTATCCGGTGACAAATTGATTTACCCAGATAAGCAATTTTGTCGGCAGAGGTAGGGCAGCGCCCATTTTTGAGTAGAACTGTATAAAACGCGGGATGACAAAAGTGATGATAACGATGAAAGCGCCAACAATTGCGGCCACGACTACAAGCGGGTATCTGGTCGAGGATTTTATCTGCCGATTGAGTTCCATATCGCGTTCAAGCATGGAAGCCAGAGAGTCAAGGATCGTATCCAGTTTTCCCGTAATCTCGCCGGCGGCAACAGTGGCGCTGTAGATACTTGGAAATATTCTCGGAAATTCATTCATCGAATCCGACAGCGACCGCCCGGCCTGAACACGGTCACGGATTTTCTTTATTACCGCGTTGAAATATCCGGCGGATTCTCCCACTTTGATCATAGCCAGGGCATTTAAAATTGGTATTCCGGCGTGAAACAGAGTCGAAAGGCTTCGCGTGAAGATGATAAGATCTTCATACATCCTGTTTTTCAAAAAACCGAACAGTCCCGGACGATCATCCGATTTTTGAGCCTGAATACCGGTCGGGATAAGTTGTTGTTCGGAGAGAATAGCCGCCACCCTTTTAACATCTTCGGCCTGGATAACGCCGGTGCGCAGTTCGCCGTCGGCAGTTCGTGCTTTATATGAAAATATTTTAGACATCTACAACAGATTTACGCTCGCCCAGAACCGGGATTTCTTTTTCCGAGATCGAGATAACCCGTAACATCTCTTCCAGATTGACTTCGCCGCTTTTGACCTTATCAATACCGTTATGGAAGAGAGGCCTGTAATTTCTCGAGAGGGCATAATTTCTGAGTTTCACATCGGAGGTGTTGTCGATAATCATTTCGGCCATTGTTTCATCGACGGTCACCAATTCGAAAATTCCCGTCAATCCCTTAAATCCAGTGTTGCGGCATCGGCTACACCCGATGCCCCGCATAAATTTTACCTGTTCGGCTTCTTTTTGGAGCCCCGCCAATCGCAACTGGGTATCGTTGGGTTTGTACTCCTCGATACAATGGGGGCAGTTGGTTCGAACCAGCCGCTGAGCCATCACTCCTTTCAGCGCGGATGCCACGAGGAATTTTTCCATACCCATATCGATCAGCCGGGTGATACTGCTGGGAGCGTCATTGGTATGCAGTGTTGAGAATACCAGATGTCCGGTGATGGCCGATCGCAGCGCCATAACGGCGGTCTCTCTGTCCCTGATTTCGCCGATCATTATGATATCCGGATTCTGCCTTAGAATGGAGCGCAGGGAAGAGGCAAATGTCAGTCCTGCCTTTTCGTTGGTCTGAACCTGATTGATCAGATCAAGCGAATATTCGACAGGATCTTCGACGGTAATAATATTTTTTTCGATTGAGTTGACTTCTTTAAGCACCGAGTATAATGTCGTCGTCTTGCCGCTCGACGTTGGTCCGGTGATGAGAATCAAACCCTCCTTTAGCTGGATCAGTCTTTTCCAGTGCTCATTGATATCTCTTGATATCCCGAGCTGGCTCAGGCCCATTTCAAGGATTCTTCGATCGAGTATGCGAATCACGACTTTTTCACCGTGAATGGTCGGCAGGGTGGATATTCTCAAATCGACATCATTGCCGTCGACCTTGACCATCAGGCGTCCGTCCTGCGGAAGTCTTTTTTCGGAGACATCCATATTGGAGGCAACCTTGATCCGTGAAATTATCTCTGATTGAAGATTTTTAGGCGGGGCCGCTTCTTCTTTCATTACACCGTTGATGCGGTATCTTATCCTGAGCTGATTTTCATCAGGCTCAATATGGATATCGGACGCCCGGGCTTTGACCGCCTGGTTGATGATCAGGTTAACCAGTTTAACAACCGGGGCGTCATCCTCCTGAAAAGCTTTTGCGGCATCATCCTTGACGACTGCGGCCTCGAGTTTAGGGTCGCGGTAAGTTCCGATGACCCCGCTTAATGAATCGGCCACCGAGTAATATTGGTCTATGGCGGCATTGATCTGATCTCGGGACGAGATCACTCTTTTGATATCGCATTTGGTCAGGTATTTTAGTTCCTCGATAGCAATGATATTAAGCGGATCGGACATCGCCACGGTCAGATTATCGCCGATTCTAAAGGCCGGAACAAGGCAGTAGCGGCGTGCCACCTCGACCGGAACCAGTTCTATTACGGAAGGATCGATGACCATGGAATCAAGCGATATTTTGGGGATTTTCAACCGTTCAGATATTGTATCAATAAGCTGATTTTCGGTTATAAGGCCTGACTCAACGAGTATTTGACCGATTTTGCGGCCGGTCTTTTTCTGCTCGGTAAGGGCTTGTTCAAGCTGGGCTTCTGAGATCACGCCCTTTTCAATCAAGATATCGCCGACTTTTTTGCGCGCCATAATTAATTTGTCTAAATTGTTGGTTTTCTATATTATTCGGTATAATAACGGATTAATTTAATCTGCCGAATTACGGTATTGCCGGCGGTCGGTTTGATGAAAACCAGCGTAAAATGAATGTCGAAATATTGAAATATGGATAAACTGAAAATACGCGCGATCGGATACTTATATTTACTTATAACTTTTTGTTGTTTATTGGCATCTGCGGGATCGACGGCGGAGATTGAGGATACTGTCACCGGTCTTTCCGGTCCTTTGATTGATTCAATCCATATCGAGAATGGAGAGATTTTCGCGGAGGATTCATCGAAATATGACTTATGGATCTTTCGGCTGGCCAATCGACTTCATATCAAAACCAAAAAATATGTAATCAGACGGGAGCTTTTGCTGAAGGAGGGTGATCCGTTTTCCAGGCGGCTTGCCGACGAGACCGAGCGCAATCTCAGGGCTCTTCCGTTTCTCTGGGATGCCCGGGTGAATCTCAGGCAATCCCCGAAGGGGAAAAATGTTCTTGAGGTATCGACGGCGGATTCCTGGACACTTCTGGGCGGGATTTCGATCAGCCGAACCGCCGGAGAAACAGTTTACCACATTCGGGGGGAGGAACAGAATCTGCTGGGAACGGGTCAATATCTTTCTCTTCATTATTATATCCGGGATACGCTTGAAGATTATGCGCAGTTTACATTTCTGGAGCGCCGTTTGTTCAGTTCGCGGTTTTATTTTCAGGTTTGTCGTGACGGCAATCCCGAAATCGGTATGACCTCTCTCACTTTGGGAAAACCCTTTTATTCTCTCGATACAAGATTCAGCGCCAGGTTTAGCTATATCGACTGGGATCGCCGCGAGGATTATTATGACCGGGGTATAATCATTGCGCAAGATAAAACGCAGGGGCAGCAGCTTTCAATGTATGGCGGGTATAGATTCGGATCATACAACGATAAGCTCCAGATCGGCGCAGAAATATTTTATAAAGATATCAGTATCGTTGAAAAAAAGGCCTCGGTTTCTCATCCGGATTTTCCCTTTCCCGAAGACAGTCTCTATTATGCCGTAATCCCGGAATTGTCAATACATAATTATCAGTATGTTCAAACGACACATATTGATAAATTCAGACGGGTTGAGGATATATTATTGCTGAATGGCGCCAGACTTCGATTTGGAAGGGCATTCAATGACGATAACGGGAAAATATATGATCTGGCTGAGCTCAGGATAAATTACGCCAAATTTTTCAAAAACAATCTGCTGCTTTTGGAAATAACACGCAATTACTGGTTAAATGGAAGCAGGGACTTTAGAAACAAGGCCAATATCTCGATAAGATATTATAACAACGGAATTTCGTGGCTAACCCCGATGCTTGGCATCAGATATGATGAGGATCTCAGGGAGGGCAATGTTGCCTCTTTATACCTCGGAGAAAACAATGGACTGCGCGGGTATCCCAAAAATTATTCGACCGGCGAGAAAAGAATCGCGGGTAATATCGAATGTCGTATCTTCCCCGGTATCAACATCTTATCTGCCGATCTGGGTGCCGTTCAATTCTTTGACTTCGGCAAGAGCTGGAAATACGACAGTAATTTGAGATTTCGTGATTTACTATGGTCTGTCGGGATTGGTCTGAGAATAGGCGTGGAGCGGGTCTCAAGCGCCAAAATGATGCGATTTGACCTGGCTTACGCCGGTAAATTGAAGGATTGGCAAATCTCATTTGGACTTGGACAATATGTGAAATAATGAGCGGGTTTGTTCATATAATTCATATTTGGCTTGACAAATACGGAAATGAGGGTAAATTTAATTACAGGGAAGCTGGCAAATATTACCAACCTTCATATCTTACCGGCTAAGAGTTAAAGGAACATAAGCTTATGACCATTGCTGGGAAAATCGGTATAGCGATTTGCGCTATATTATTGCTGATTACGCATTCGGTTATGTCCGGGTCGGAGGATAATACAGATTATCGCCGGACCGGTTCAATCGGACTGATTGAAACAGCTTACAGCACCGGGAAAATCGTCCGGGGCGATAAAATCTTTTATAATCTTCAGGCCGTTCTGGATCCGGGAAGCCTTCCCGAGGAATACAAAGCCGGCGGAGAGAGTATTATTCGCAGCGGCACGCCTTTTGTCAATGAGGCGCTGGACAACTGGGAGATGATGAGCCCGGCCCAGCAAGCCACAGCCGCAGCTCTTCTGGCCCGGCCGGATAATGATTCGGTTTATATCTCGCCGGACAGTCATTTCGCTATCCACTATAATATCGGGGGGAGTAACGGTGTTCCACCCGAAGACCTGGATGCCAGCGGTGTTCCGGATTATGTGGAAAGAATCGGTATTTATGCCGACAGCAGTTATCGGCGGTACCATAACAACCTGGGATATTATCCGCCGCCTTCCGATATTGACTCATTATATGATATCCATCTTCTTTACCTCGGCAATGCCTATGGCGTGACCATCAGAGAAAGCGCCGGCGATTCAGCCTGGCAGGATTACGGGTCGCACATCCAGATACACAACAATTTTAGTTTTGCTCCGCCCAATGATGATCCCGAGGGGACCGTTATCGGGGCGCAAAAAGTCACGGTGGCTCATGAGTATTTCCATGCGACACAGATGGCTTATGCCTATAAAGGCGGTGACGACTTATGGTGGACGGAGGGATCCGCGGTATTTTTTGAAAATGATGTGTACGACGAAGTTAACGATCATTATTATTATCTGCCGTATTTCTTTAATTATCCCGACACATTCCTGATAGACACCAGCTACCTGGGATCATATCTTCATAATTACAGCACCTTTGTCTGGCCGGAATACCTGGCCAAAAAATTCGGTGTGGAAATAATCAGATCGGTCTGGGAACATCTCAGGTATTACGACCCGCTGACCGCCATGGATTCGGCGCTATATCCATTCGGCAAAGATATGAAGAATGTATTTCCGGAATTTACCCTGTGGAATTATTTCACCAGGAATAGATATGATACCGCTTTTCATGATGACGGCGCCGATTATCCGCTGATAGTGGTCGGTCCGGTGGTACCATCCTGTCCTTTTACCGGAGTGATGCCCATAATACCGCCTGACGGGCTGGCCAGCAATTATATCGTAACCTATCCGGATACGACTGTAAACGGAGTGTTGGTCATTGATTTCGACGGCGACAACACGGTTCAATGGGGTTTCTCCTACGCCACCGTTAAAGACGCGCAGATCGAAGCCGTGCCGGCCTGCGAAGTCGATTACCTGGGCCGGACCAATTGCGGCATTTACGACTTCGTTCGATATGACTCGCTGATTTTTGTCCCTTGCGTTGTATCGCAATGGCAGGATGACAATCTGTACTTATTCAGTACGACTATACATCCATTTGGAGATATCGATGGATCCGGGGCTGTAAATGTGCTTGATATTTCATATCTCGTAAATTACTTATACAAAGGGGGCGCACGGCCCGTATATGATATCAGGATGGGGGATCCCGACTGTAACGGCCACATCAATATTCTCGATATTTCTTATATAATAAGTTATCTTTATCGAGGCGGACCGGAACCCTGCGCATATCGTCCTTGAGTCTTTTTAAAATAAATTCCCGCCCTGCGGGTTAATACAATGCAGAGCTGTACGGATACATCATACGATAATCGCGGTACTGTTGAGTCACTGCATTATTTCTGGATTATTACGTATCCTATACTGAAATAGCATGATACTTAGCATGTGTGAATGAATTGGGATTAATTAATTTATTTTTTTCTTGACTAAAATATTTGAAACTTATATTAAACTGATGTTAAGCTACATGTCACCTGAAACTACGGATCGATACACATCGGAGGTAACAAGGAAGTTCGATCATTATTAAGATGAGGGGGAATTATGGATTCTGGTTTTGAACCCAAAATCCTGATTTGTGTCGAGTGTGGTCAGGAGTTTGTCTTCACCACCAACGCACAGGAATACTTCGCCGAAAAAGGGTACACGGAAGACCCTAAAAGGTGCAAACACTGCTATATGAAACATAAGCGTGACAAACGCGAAGGTCATATAGTCGAAAAGCCTGCATAAGTCAGCTTGAATGAAATCAGGCCCAAAAAATAGAGACCCCTTATTTCGGATAAGGGGTCTTTATTTAACCGGTTTTCACGAACATTACATTCGGATTAAGCGGCAACTGGCGATCCGATGCAATAATATTATCTCAATAACGTCATTTTTTTGACCTCACGGTCATTTTCGGTGACGACTTCATAGAAATAAATACCTGAAGCCGCTTCATTTTTTGACTGATCGAGCCCATCCCACTTCAGATTGATATTGACCCCCGGGGGGACATAATCGTTGAGCAACTGCTTCACCTTCCGTCCCAGAATATCATAGACGGTCAATGTAACCCGGCCGCCGACGGCGGTCTGAAGCATAATATTCGTCGAGGGATTGAACGGGTTTGGATAATTCTGGCTCAACTGCATACTTTCCGGAAGAATAATGTCCCCTGTTTCCTCGATATCGCCGGCAAATGAGACATGTAAATCGGCCGACATGATCGACGATGACGGCGATATGTTATCCACAACCACATACGAGTTTTCACCGCCATATGAAAATGAATTCGGGGTTGACAGCGGGGAGAAGGTCGTATTGGAACTGGTCCCGGGATAGGGATCACCTGTATCTCCGGAATTGATAAGTTTTTCCTGATGGTACTGACCGTCCGCCTGCACCAGTGCGACCCCGTAATGACCGTTGGATGTATCTCCCGGATACCACTCGTTGTCGTTGGGCGTCATGGAACCAAGCAGACTTTCATCAATATGCCATATTAAAAGACCCGATCCGGGTAGATATGAATCATATCCGGTTTTCTGCCTGTTTTCGACAAGAAAATATTCATCTCCAATTGTACCGCTCGACCAGAGCCTGTAAATATTGCCGCCGCTCTCGATATTTTCAATCAAGGTGCTATTTATATTGGTTAATACATTGACTGCTGTGGCAAAGCCCAGTTCAATACGCGACCAGGCATCCATCCACGCAGGAGACGATCCCATCCCGCTCGGACCGCACCAGCTTCCATAACTCATCACCGACCATTTTCCGGCCCCTCGCGAACTGTAATCGGTATCGTACAGATCGGGCAGGCCGAAAATATGCCCCAGCTCATGGCAGTAAACACCGCAGGTCATATCGCCCGGCGACAGCCAGTATTCGGGCTGGATGCAGTAATCGTAAATAATAACGCCATCTTTTAATTTGGGTGACCTAACCCACCATTTGTGTGACCAGATATCGCTGTCGCTGTGGCTGTATTCGGCGCCCGGGCCGGTATGGACAAGGA
>Ga0209834_10001050_pt1 | contig 15936 bp, 11 predicted proteins | sample Mar14236cmmetaG_FD_184134 | JGI IMG/M metagenome (GOLD analysis project Ga0209834, IMG submission 184134) | Marine hydrothermal vent microbial communities from Guaymas Basin, Gulf of California to study Microbial Dark Matter (Phase II) - Marker... ...
TTACCCACACCGTTGGGCCCGACAATGGCTACCAGATCTCCCGCGGAAGCAGAGAAATCCAACTCCGTGGACAGCCTGTGCTGTTTCCTCCCTTTCCGGTATCCGATGAGTAATTGATGCAGTTGGATCATAAGGCTACATTAATGACGACAGTTTGCGGCGTTGGAGGATCATCCAGATAATCACCGGGATGCCCAGGATGGCAGTGACCGAGTTGATGGGGAGCACACCCTGTTTTCCCGGCAGGTGGGAAAGAATATCCCCCAGCAGGAGAAGAGAAGCGCCGGTGAGGATGGTGGCAGGAAAGACTTTGCGAATGTTGGAGGTATGAAGCATTACCCGTACGATATGTGGTACCACGACGCCTACAAAGCCGATAGGTCCGCAAAAGGCGGTTGCTGATCCGGCCAAAATGCCCGTTATCAGAAATATTAACAGACGGGTGTGACGGATACGCATACCCAGGCTCCGGGCATAATCTTCCCCCTGTAACAGGATGTTTAGATCTTTCACCAGAAGAGATGTCAATAAAAGACCTGTGGCAACCAAAGCAGTAAGGATCCATATCTGTAAACCCGTGACATTGGCCAGGCTACCCATAGTCCAGATGACAAAAACTTTCAGCATCGATTCACTGCTGAAATATTGTAGGACAGAAACTACAGCAGTGACGGCGCTGCCGAACATAATCCCCAGGATCAGGATGGTCATGATGTCACGTACTTTCATAGACACGGCCATGATCAGCAGCAGAACGCTAATAGCTCCCAAAATGGCGGCCAGTGCAATGGAACTGTTGGCGAGGAGGGTCCCTGCGCTGAAAACGAAGAAAGAAGAGAACCCAAGTACCAGAATAGCTACCCCCAGACTGGCGCCGGCACTGATGCCCAGTACATAGGGTCCGGCCAGCGGGTTGCGAAAGGTCGTCTGCATCAGCAAACCACTCACCGACAGAGCTATGCCGGCCAGAATGGCGGTCATGGTGCGTGGCAACCGAAAACGGTAAAGAATGGTGGAATACTGGTCTTGTACAGGACCGGGATGTAACAAAGCCTGCGTAACCTCGGAAATGGAAATGCGGGTTGTCCCCGTGTAGATATCCACAACGGCCAGGATCAGCATGAGAACTCCCATCATCAGAAGAAATAATAAAAATGTCTTGTTCCCCTTTTTTTGATCCATGTCTTTGTTTATTTCAGGTGACGATAATAAAACAAATGGCAGCCATCTGCCGGTGTGGGATGAAAAATGTGAAGCAGATCCTGAAGGATAAGGTCTGGATGTACAACACCGCTTTCCCAGTAATCATTGCCCCCATGGTCGTTTATCCGGGCATTGTTATTGTATACACGACCGGTTTTAACCGGAGCAAACAACTCCAGCCGTTTGTCGGTGTGCAGAAGGTCTTGCAGGGAAGAAGCCGTACCGCAGTTGATCCAAACCTCCGAGGAACCGGCTTTGCGATATACCTGCTCAATATCCATGGGCACCGCATCGGTGTCTTTCAGGTCTTCCCACACGTATTTTCCTCCGGCATCGCGGATAAAAGCGGCAAGTATACCGTCGTTCCCGGAGACATACCATACTTCATTCCATGGCAGACCAGTCATCACCAATGGGTGTTTTTCTTTTCTTCCTCCGGGGATAATTCTGGCCTTCTCATACCGTACAGCCAGCGAGTCAAACCATCTCACAGCCTCCTTTTCTTTTCCGAAAAAAGCAGCCAGGAACTTAATCCACTCGGTCCTGCCCAATGGTGAAGGTTCCAGATAATCTCCTACAATAACGGCCGGAATATTCAAAGACGACAGGCGCGACACTGTGGCGTTGATTTCAGGACCCACTCCATATAAAAAAACCAGATCGGGATGCAGCCGGACGATCTGCTCGTAATCCATGTTTTTGTCGTATCCGATATCGGAAATTTTACCTTTCCTGATTTTTTTCAGAATATAGGGATTGTTGATCAATGTCTTGCCGGAGATAGCTACGATCTTGTCCAGCTTTCCCAACTGGTCAAGAAAAGCAATGTGAGTAGTGGAGGTGCAAATGATTCTTTCAGGGTCCTTTCTGATCCGGAGAAATCCGGGATTCTTTTGTGCTTCGTCTTTGTTGTCTGTGATCACATAACGAAATTTCCTGATCTGCTGACCCTGCCAGGGTTTCAGCACATCCATCCTGACATATCCGGTGGCAGTATCAATCCTGAACCCCTGTGCATAGCGTATTCTGACCGGACTGAGTGTTTCCGGCATATTATAATCTTTGAGCCTTTGGGTATGACAGCTTCCCATAAAGAGAAGCAAAAAGGCGAGGAAAACAGGGTTCAATCTCCGGATTTTCATACTATATATTTTTATCGGGATATGACCAGCTTGCGGATAAAACTTTCTTTTTGCGTTTCCAGTGTCACAAAATAAAACCCGTTTTTCAGGAACGAGACAGATAAGGTGACCGCAGGATCGCCGGCCCGTACATTCTGTTCAAGAACAGTCTTCCCGGCCATATCCTGTATTTGGAGGATACCTTCCGGGAGAGATTCTCCGGAGATGGAGATGGTGATGTTTCCTTTAGTCGGGTTGGGATACAGGTCAAGTGGATGCAAAGGCTTTCCTGCTTGAAGTTTGGGTACTGAAACATTGGGGATCTCGTTACAAAGAACAGGGTTTATCGCAAGGGAAGTGTACATGTCGGATTGTGGCGAATCACTAAATGATACCCATGTTCCCTTTTGATAGTAAAATGCCGTATTGAAACTTGAGCTACGACGTGCTTCCACCTGAAAGACAGCAAATTGATCGGTCAGAGAACCTGTCTCGTGGTTGTCATAATAAATCTTATAACCGGCAAAGAAATTTCCGGTAACCGGTACCAAGGTGTCAAAATCAACAAAGTTCCAGGCAGAATCAATAAAAAAACTTAGTGTTATATTCTTCGAGACAATTAAAGTTTCAGGTTTATGTGTTCCCGACCATACTTTTACCGTAACCCTGTCATAAGGAGAATCGTATTTCGTTAATGCCGGATTGATATAAACACCGCTCATATATAGAGTGCCTGTATTTTCAAACTGTTCGGCATATTCCGTGATACTATCCGTATTATGGCCGCTCCAATACCCGTCGGTAGCACCTCCGTATTCATATAATCTCAGGAGCTCACCTGTTTCGATGTTTGATATTGTGTCGCAGCCTTCGCGGGCTGTCTGATATGGATCGTACCCATTCCGGAATGTGAGTTGGGAATTTTGCGGGTCGAGCCATACTTTTAATTGGCTGGAGTCCTCCGGGTAAGAATTCCATATATAGGCAAGTTTCTGGAAATAATCATTGATAGAACTTCCGCAGTGGGCATCTCCTCCCGAAAGCGTCCCTACAACCCGGTGGTTGTTATCGAATAGTGGAGCACCGGAAGACCCGATTTCCGTGGTTCCTATGTCCCATTGAAGAATCTTCCAAAAAGAATCTTTGTCATAAATATCATAATCGGAAGAAACAGCAGCGTTATTGTCTACCGAGATCTTTTTTACATCGCCGCAGGGATGATGGATACAAACGGACGAAGAAGGAGGGGTATTCCGGTTGTCCCATCCGGCAAAATAAGGATTATAAGTGAATGGTGGTATTTTACTCAGTTGTACCAGTGTGAAATCCAGGTTGCCGGTGGTGGCCCTGAGATTGGATCCGGACAAACTTTTTGTTACCGACCCGTCAGGTCCGTGACAGTAAGGGCTTTCATATTGAAAGACAAAGACCGTATTGGCAGCATCGGAAGAATCTTTTATGCAATGCCCTGCCGTCAGAAGATAAGGGGTGGCGTCGTTGAGGGCTGTGTTCATCAGTACCCCGGTACACAATGTGTTGTTGTTGATGAAAATACGAACCACGGCATTTTTTTCAGCCTGCCAGTCATTTCCTGCTTCACAGTTGATGTCTATGTTGCATGGACCGGAGGTCCCGTAAAAACGGTCCTTAAACTTGCTTTGCTGCCTGAAAATATCCCTGAAGCCCACACTCACCTGTCCGACAGACAGTGTGCCATGGTTCTTCCGGCCGGCCGGGATCTGATATTCTATCATCAGCTCATCGCCAGGTATAGGGGCAACAGCCAGGGATCCCCATGGTTTATTGTTATCCTGAGTAAAAGCTCCCTGCACGATGTGTCCCGAAGGATCATAGATAAAAACCCTTTCTCCTTTCTCCAGCTTGAAATTATCGAAAATAATGCCCAGTGAGTGGGCGTTTTTATATCGTATCCCCTGCCTCCAAATGCGTATGCCATCTCTGAGAATCTGCCATGTTCCCGATATCTCAGGACCCAGATACACTTTCATTGACTCGGCAAAACGGTAAGGAGCATGCTTGTCCGGGAGTTGTTTGGCCGCCAGTTCTTCCAGATTTGGAAGAGTGCCTGTCAGGTCATGAAAAGAAACCGGTTTATCTGTCGGATAAGGAGTGCCTCCATGGCCGATCTGGGCAAAAGCGGCAGAAATACCCAGAAAAAATAACAAACAGGCTACAAAAATTGTCAGTTCTTTATTGCTCCCCATTCAAATCGGATTTCATGCAGATTATTATCAGGTATTTAAGCAATACTGTAAAATAAATCTTTCTTTTGAAATGTTTCATTTAAGGTTAGATATTTTTTGCGTTATAAATTTAATAGATTTAGTATCTCTTTAGTCTTTTCTTGATTTCCTACAGTCACCAAAGTACTATGACACTGAGACGTGCTAAAAAACAGTATATTTTTACTACCCGATTTCAGTGAAAATATATCCCATTAGGTGCTATACCTACGGAAACCGTGTCCAGCAGACGGCCGTTGGGATAGTAACGCTTTAGCAGGCCCGGGCTTGTGAAATCGCCTGCATTCAGTGCATAGATCAACCCGTTGTAGGGATCGATCCCCAGACCGTAAAAACTGCCTGATATAAATGGCGATTTCGGCACTTCTGAAGCATAAATATTCATGCTGTATATACCGTCATGTTCCACAAAATACAGTAATTCTCCCATATTATCGGTAGTCAGTCGAACCGGATTGAAATAATCCCCTTTTTGTCCGATCACATAACTAACTTCTACTTCCTGGTTATAGGGAGAGATTTTCTGGAGTTTGGAATCCGTTTCTGAAACGATGTTCCAGTTTTGATCATAAACGATTTTTCCTTTGCACAGCACCCAGATGTATCCGTCGAGGTCAACTGCCATGGCGACAGGATTATCCCCTGTTTTGATGGTCTTGACCACTTCATTCCTGGTTATGTCAATGACGCTAACCGTACTGTCGTTGGTCCAGCCTCCACTGTTGGCTACATATACATAGTCCCCGTATCGAACCATGGTCTCAGGTCCGTTTCCTACAACAATCGAGTCTGTAATGATCAGATTTTTAAGGTCCAGCACATACACATTACCGGTGAATGCCCCGTTGGTCAGATAAGCATTATCATTGCCTAAATATAACGCATATCGTGGGTAATTACATCCTGTAATGGTCCCGAGGGAAACAAATGTTTGCATGTCCACCACTTCCACCTTGGCCGAATGGTTGACCACAATCAGGCCCTTGTCTCCGGCAACAGTTAATGACTGGACAATATCTCCGAGCGGACGTTGGTTTATTATATTAAAGATATTATTGATGATATAGGAGGAGTCAAGATCAATATAAGTGATTGATCCATTGTTGTGATTATATGTTCCTTCGTTTACAATATAGGCACCATGCAGAAATCCGGTATCTGCCGGGTGAGTGGAGGTCATTTTACAGGAATAAAAAAACGCGCTTGTACTGATTATCAAAAGAAATAATAAAAGATTTTTTTTCATGACGTACAAATTTTAGCTTTAATAAATTATTTATCAATAAATTGGTTGTTTTGTTTCGAACGTGAATCTGGCTTTCAGATAATAAGCCCTTCCCGGCATGGGATAGGAATGGATCACCTGATAGTCAGTATTGAAAAGATTTTTTACGACAAAACGCAGATCCATACCCCAGTTCCCCTTGTTTTTTTTACCTCCAACAACCAGATCAGTAATTGTATAAGGATTAAGTTTATACAGTGGATCATTATCGGGGGTAGTATATCTGGCCCCCGTAAAATTTTCATAAATGCCGGCATAAAGGAACCTGAAATCCATACGAAAGATACCGGAAGCACTATGCACCGGAACGTAGCTGTTTTGATAATGGAACTGTTTATTTCCGCTTTCTTCCAATACTGTAGAGATGGTAAAATTATAATTCAGTTGGCAAGTGATGGTCAGATGGTTTTTCCCCCAGGTACTTTGCAGGCTGTTTTCTGCACCGTAAGTCCAAACCTTGTTCATATTCTCCGGATACCAGTATCCTTGTCCGGGTATCCACCGTATTTGGTCATTCAGCAGGTTGAAGAAAAAATCGCTTTGCCAGCGGAACATCCACGGGGTGTGATGATCTCTTTGATGATTGGTCCGGTGATCTATCCCCGTAGTGATGCCCCAGCCGTGTTCGGGACACAGGTCTGGATTGCCCCCCGGCGTCCAGTATTTGTCATTCAGGGTCGGCAGCCGGTATTTGGTAGAGACATTAAAACGCAGGAATGTTCTGTCCGGCTGCAATGCATATCGGATCCCTGCATCGGCCTGAGGCAACGGATTATTGTAAGGATTAAAGTTCTGGCGCATTGTTAAAGATCCTGTCCAGCGGTCGTGACGGTACTTCGAACCGGCATACAGGTCGATGCTGTATTCATGGATGGTACCGTCGTAATCTGTTACCATAGCCATGGCTGTCGACGATGCAAACCCGCCATCCAAGGTCCAGTATTTTCCCACGCTGTGATGAAAATAAACATCCGACATAAAACGAATGGTGCGGAAACGGGAATCGATCGAATAGTCCGGAGCATTAGCCGAGGTCTTGTCCATGAACCACATATTGTCACGGAACCAGGCGCCCCGCACCGACAATGACGAACGAAGCCATCTCTTGCCCAGAATCAGGTAAACGCGCAAGCTACTGTCCCTTTGTTCCTGATAGTTGGGTTGATATGTTCCCATGACGTGTGGAAACTCTTTCCTTTTTTTCTGATACCAGAAACCTGTTTGCAGGGAGATCCCGTGTGTCAGACGGGCCGAGAAGGTCTGGATGAAGCCGATATACTGATACCGGTTATGAAAGGAAATCTCTGTCGGATCTCCCGGCTTATAGTCATCGCGATAGGGAAAATTATTATTGGCATTATGTAAGAAAAATCCTGATTTGTTCTGGAATCTATCTGTGCCTCCCTGAAACAGGATATTACCCCCAAGTGTACCAAAACTGCCTCCGTTGAGTCCGACAGAGGTAAGTATTTTTTTTTCCCATACAGGCCTGTTGTCCAGGTTGATGGCTCCGCCAAAAGTGCCACTGCCGTATAACGACCCTGAAGCACCAGGGATTAACAATATCTCTTCAAACATACCGGCATCTAGTTGCGAAAGGTCTGCAATGCCTGATGTCAGTGAGTTGATGGGAAAACCGTTCCAGTTGATCTGCGTCTGTGACGAACTGCTGCCCCGCAGCGACAGTGTAGCCAGCGAACCTTGCGCCCCATACTGCATCAGATTGACAGGAGCCATCCGCTGCAAGACCTCCCCCAGAGGTTCCAGCCCTATAGGGAGCACCAATGATGAATCACATGCTATTACTTTCTTATCTTCCTGATAATATAATGAACGCCGGGCATATACCTTGACGTCGGCAATGTTCACAAGGGTGTCAGGCTCGGAAGCCAGGACACGGAAAACCTGTGTCGGGAAGAGAAGAGAAAAAACCAAAAAAAATAGACCTGCTTTTTTCATTTTAGTTAAGTTACATGTTTATCCCGAACATTTCACTTAATGTCGCAGCCAAGGCAGGTCTTCTGACTTACTCCATTTCCGGACGCCTTCCCACCTCTGAATAAACAGGCAGTGGCCAAATTGCCCGGAAACCTTTCCGGAGATCACAGCAGCGGGTACTGTACAGGATTCTCACCTGATTCCCTTTTATCCACCGGTAAGAAATGCCGGTGAATGCCTTTGCCGCTACAAATGTAAAATATTTTTGTGTAAGGATAAAATTTTTTTCACAGTTATTAGAGTGGTCTCTCGTTGATCTGCTCCAAAACTTTTGCCAGATAATTCCGGGCTCCTTACCGGTATTTCCGTATCCCTTCGGGCAAAGCCCTGTCAGTACATAACAACGCCCAAAGGACGTGGATTTCCAAGTTAAATTAAAAAAAGATATTCATCCCGGTCGGGTTACATACAATTCCGGTTTCAATCCTTAATTTAAATAGCAACTTGAGTTATATTAGTCGCTCACTAGTGAAATTCAATATTATACAGATGAAATAATAGAAAATATTGTCTAAAGATTATTTCATAGTGTAGACTAATTTTGTTAATGAGACTTTTCAATTTTTCCTTACAATTTAATTAAAGAAAAATTTGGGGGGATACGGGAACCTAACATGTGGTAATAGTTAATGTCGCTATCTCATTTTTAACCGATAATTTTTATATATGCCTGAATTATTATACTTTTAACTGAAATTACCTCAATGGCCAGCTGCGCTAATCATACCGCAAACCGTTGTGCATGATACAAGAAAACAATTTTACACTTAATCAAAAGCAAATTACAAAAAAAAGGAGGACAATTAATGATACAAATTTTAGAAAAGCATACCAGACTCATATCGTTGTTTTTTTTACTATTTGTGGTAATGTTTTTACCTAAGATGCTTTGTGCCCAGGAAACAGAAAAGGCTTATCACGAGCGCATGAGATGGTGGGATGAGGGGCGTTTGGGAATGTTTTTGCATTGGGGCATATATTCCACTTTTGGTGGCGAATATAACGGAAATGATTATGGTAAGGAAGTTGGACAAGCCAGTGCAGAATGGATTTATCTCAAATCAAATATGCCAGTGTCTGATTACCGAAATGCTGCCTTAAACTGGAATCCGAATAAATTTGATGCAGAAGAATGGGTTAAAATAGCTAAAAATGCGGGTATGAAATATATGGTACTTACAGCAAAACACCATGATGGCTTTGCACTTTTTGACTCTGAAGTGTCTGATTGGAACATCGTAAAATCATCTGCTATTAAACGAGATTTGGTAAAAGAATTCATTGCAGCTTGTCGAAAATACAATATGAAAGTTGGTTTTTATTACTCTCACGAAAAAGATTGGATGCACCATACTCGACGACAAAGGGATTTAAATCCTTTACCTGACAAATATGTAAGTTTTGTCAAAAAACAAATTACAGAATTACTTACAAAATATGGAAAGATTGACTTGATATGGTTTGATACTCCTGTTAATGAACACGAAGATTTTAATAAGATGTGTGCTGAATTGGTTAGAAAATACCAACCGGAGTGTATCATAAACGGGCGCATTGGAAATGGATTGGGGGATTATAAAAACATTGGAGATCGATCCATAGTAGATCCGGGTCAGGCAGGCTACATGGAGTCAATAATGACCATGCGCCTGAATTGGGGTTATGATAAAAATGATGATTTCTGGAAGTCATCTGCTGAATTAATAAAAATGGTAAGTATAAGTGCTTGCCGTGGTTCAAACTTTTTGTTGAATATTGGACCCACTCCTGAAGGTACTTTCACTTTACAGGATCAGGTAAGGTTGCACGATCTGGGAAAATGGATGGAGGTAAATGGGGAAGCTATTTATAAAACCAAAGGTAACCCATTTCCCAAAGAACATGTGTGGGGGTCTTTGTCACAGAGTAAGGAAAACAACTTTATTTATTTGCATTTATGGAATTGGTCAGGAGGTTCAATAATAGTAAAAGGATTAAAATCACAAGTGAAAAATGCAATATTCTTAGATACTGGTGAGAAATTATCTTTTATACAAGATAAAACCGTTCCCGAATTAATCATAAAATTACCTGAAATAAATAATGCTAAAAATCTTCGTATTGTTAAGCTGGAAGTGGATGGTAAGGAATTCAATATTTCAAAAGGTCCGAACTTTGATGCGCCAAAAATAAAGCATGTAACCCACAGAAAAATTACAGGAAGAATTATTAGTATCAATGGTGTCGATTTTTCAATTACAGGAAAACACGTAATTTCATCCAAACTAGGTTTTGAAATATATGATGAGCAAGAAGAGACAATTCAATTCACATTAAATGACCATGTGCGATTCAGAGTCAATAAAAATGGGGAAATTCGTGATGTACAAAGTATCAACTTCAAAGAAGGGTTAGAATACCACATAGTATATAGCCCATATAAAGATAAACGGGAAGTTGAAATTGTCACTGAATTGCAATAAATCAGAATGAGTATTAATGTATAAATGCACTACATTTTATATAAGTAATGGCAGGGATGTAGTAAATATCAAGGTTTGAAGCCCGCTCAAACTGCATAGTGGTTTACTCGCTTCGCTTCGTGAGGCTCCCTTCGGTCGGTTGACAGGAAAGTGCCTTGCAATCTGTCACTACTCATACAATTTACCGTTAAGGCACATATTAAAAATACACAGCAAAAAAAATGAATCAAAAAATCAATTTATTAATTATTTCTTTGATTGTATCGGTCATTTCATGTACAAATAATCAACCAAAGAATATTTTAGAAAAACCTAATATAATTTTCATAATGTCCGATGACCACGCTTATCAGGCAATAAGTGCATACAATTCAGGTTTAATTAAAACACCAAACATTGATAAGATTGCAAATCAGGGCATTAAGTTTAACAAAGCCTTTGTTACCAATTCCCTTTGTGCCCCAAGTCGAGCAGTTATTCTAACCGGGAAATTCTCGCATTTGAATGGCGTTCCCGGCAACGGACAGGTATTTGACGGAAATCAGCAAACATTCCCGAAAATCTTGCAACAAAATGGTTATCAAACTTCAATAATCGGAAAATGGCATTTAAAAAGCCATCCAACCGGATTTGATTACTACAACGTATTACCTGGACAGGGAGATTATTACAATCCCAATTTCATCAAGCAGGGGAAGGATACAATTTATCAAGGTTATGTGACAGATATTATTACAGAACTCTCCGTTAATTGGTTAAAAAATAGGGATAAAACCAGGCCATTTTTATTAATGATACATCATAAAGCGCCGCATCGAAATTGGATGCCAGCATTAAAAAATCTGGAATTATTTGATGATAAAGATTTTCCGCTACCTAAAAATTTCTATGACGATTATAAAGGTAAAGAAGCCCTTAAAGTTCAAATGCTAACAGTAAAATATCATATGGATGTACGCCTGGATTTCAAGATTCCGTGTGATACTTGCGATACGGTTTCGGTTAACTCCTGGGCACCTAGTGAGTATTGGCGTAGACTTAACCGTTTGTCTCCTGACGAACGAAAAATATGGGATGACTCCTACAAAAAGGAAGAAATTGAGTTTTACGATGTAAAAGATGACGAATTAAAATACGATCATTGGAAATTCAGGAGATATATGGAAGATTATCTGCGATGCATCGTTTCTGTTGATAAAAGCGTGGGGCAGGTGTTGGATTATTTAAAAGAAAATAATCTGGATGAAAATACTATTATCATTTATACCTCTGATCAGGGATTTTTCCTCGGAGAACATGGTTTGTTCGACAAGCGTTTTATGTATGAAGAGGCAATGCGGACACCTCTTCTGATTAGATATCCAAAGGAGATAAAGGAAAAATCACAAACTGAAAGGCTTACTCAGAATTTAGATATTGCTCCCACATTACTTGATGTAGCAGGAATTACTATTCCTGGTGATATGCAAGGAGAAAGTTTACGGAAAATCTGGCAAAACAATGATTCGGAATGGAGAGATGCAATTTATTATCATTACTACGAAAAAGGATTTGGAGCTACTCCACATTATGGTGTTAGAACCGATCGCTATAAATTAATTCACTTTTACGATGTAGTTGATTCATGGGAATTGTATAATCTGGAAACAGATCCAAATGAAATGAAAAATTTATACACTGATCCTGGATATGAACAAAAAATAAAGGATTTAAAAGACAAATTGATTGAATTACAAAAAATATATAAGGATACAATCTAATGATTATGGACAGATTCAAATCAAATAGAAAAAAATCGAGCAGGTAAGGGGGAATTTCACCGCCAAACCTCTCACACCTGCCTGCCGAAGTGGTACGCAGGCAGGGAGAATATTCGGAATTTCCTCTAAAAATAATATGTATTTTTATTCGCCTGGTTGAATTTTTCAATTCATAATACTTGGGTTTGATATTGAAAATGACGAGTATAAAGAAAATCCAATCAATCCATCAGAAATTGAAATTTTTCAACAAATACGGTTTCAACTTCAGGAGCATATTAGAAAAGCGGGAGCAATTCCCTGGCAGTAAAACTTGCCTGTTTATAACATTGCGTTATACAAAATTTGGTTTGTCACGCATGTTGCATAACTTCAATACTTAGTAACCATGAATCTTTTCTTTCAGTTTTTTACAGTTTGGCAATATGCGCGCCATGGCCTGGCGCCTGTGGGTGCCTGTTTCGGCTACCACTCAAGCTTAGCATACCGCTGACCGTTATAAGCCGTTTAATTAAAATTTGTTATATTTAGAGAACTTTAATTAAAATTAGTCAGTGAAAGATGAAGGTAAAAATATTATTACTCCTAATCTTACTTTTTGTTCAATTGAGAACTCAAGTAAACGCTCAAATTCTATCAAATTCAACGAAAATTACAATTACCAAAACTTGGTCTCAAGAACCTAATGGCTGGACTTATCCAATATTTATTAATGTACCAGGAGGAGCTGCCCCGGATGGAGGATTTCCCGTTTGTATACTACTTCATGGAAATGGTGGTAACGGAGAAAATATCCTTCAAGCATGGAAAAATACTTTAAATACTCATGTGTGTGTTGCTGTATCAGGCTATTTGAAGAGTTGGAATATTGATGAAGAAAAGAGTGATGCTCCTGATGTTGAAATGATGAATGATCTAATTGATTCGATACAGACCTATTCTAATATCAACCCCAATAAAATTAGAATTTTAGGCCAATCAAATGGCTCAGCACTTGTCAACAGAGTTTTTATTGAAAATAAAGATACAGGAATTGACATTTTTTGTGCTATAGGATCACAATTAAATGAAAATCAATACCACGATGATAACTTTTATTATCCAGGTGGAGAAACTGTAGGCTCCGATATTTATGGAGGTTATGATATTATAAGCACTCCCATAAAGGGTCGAAAATATTTAAGTGTTTGTAACACAAACGACCCAATAATCCCCTATAACGGAGGACCATCTGTTGGGGTTATGTTTCTTCCTGCTGAAACAGCTATATTCATTATTGCCAAAAGTCAAGGATATACTGGATCTCAATTAACCGGAACACTACTCGAAGACAATGTGCATATTTTTTCATACCTATCTGACCAGGTTGTTCTTTTAAATGGTGATGCAAAACATGGAATAAATGCAATACAAAAGGAATACATAAAGAATTATTTTAATAATAATCATCCAATTGTTGGACTTAACAATTTCATGCCTGCTTTTTTGGAACTTTATCCTAATCCTTGTAATAGTACAATGAAGGTATTGGGAAGCGACAGCGAACTAGGGTACAAAATTTTCAATTTAAATGGGCAGGAGATTATTAATGGAATAACCGCAAACAATACAGTAAATACTCTTGAATTATTAACGGCAGGAGTTTATGTGATTAGTTTTTTTTCAAACGATAAAATGATATTGATAAAAAAAATTATTAAGACCGGTTTATAAAATTTTGTATAAGTAATGGCAAGTCAGGTGCTTAATATTAAGATTTCCTGCCTGATCATACTTTATCCCAGTTTGACAGGAAAGTGCCTTGCAATCTGTCACTTCTCATACAATTTACCGTTAGCTACAATCAATCGAATTAAATATTGAGAAACAGATTAATTACTATAGCATTATTATTTATCGTGAGTCTATATTCATGTAAGAAAGAAATAGATAATCCACATTTAAATCTTAATAAAATAGTTTTTGGTGATTCAGAAGCTAGTGATATGAATAGTATAATTTATAATCCTCCTGTAAATTGCAAATTTAAAATCATCAATTTTTCGCAATTGTAATTCACCAGTTTTTCGCAAAAGTAAATCATCAAAAATTGGCAAAAGTAAATCACCGGTTTTAAAGTGAGATATTAAATTTTACTGCCAGTAAAATTTAATATCAATAAACAATGATTTACAGTATCCCTTCGGCAAACTACATAGGGTTTGCTGAAAAAATCCGTTTAAAAAGTTGCCAAAAGAGGTGACAATTTCCTTCTTGAAAAATAAAAAACTATCCGACAATACCGGGATATTTGTTGCAATAACATGGACATTGACATAAATCCTCAATTATATACAATCAACTCTTAACGCAAAGGACCGTAAGATATTAAAAACAGTATTTAACAAATAGTTTACGAAAATCACCCTAAAACGGTGATCTAAATCCCCCCTGATTCTGAAACTATTCATTCATTTTGTTTATTTTGGAAAAGAACTTGCCTTCTGAGAAAGTTTGTGTGGTACGTATTGTTTTTAACGGCAAGTAACCTCGTATATTTCTGTAATATGGCAAGCATTTATTTTATCGAATAATATCAATTTCTTATTATTTATGATAAAAACATATATTATCCTGAAAACAGGCAGGAGTGAATACACGAAAATAAAGGTTGAAGAAATCTTTTATCTGAAAGCCGACGGAAATTACACCCACATCATTTGTTGTGAACCCGAAAAAATCATTACCATTTGCAAGAACCTGAAAAGCACCATAAGTATCATTGATTCCGACCTGTTGATAAGGATCAGTCGCAGCATAGCCATAAACTACAAACACATTAAGGCATTGAAAGCAGGAAAATCCCCTGAGGTATTGCTGAACAATAACCAAAAGATAAATATCTCTCATAAAATTCTTCCGCAACTGAAGGAATTATTCATTCATTCGAATTAAATACCGCATCCATATATTTCATATTTCCCATAATGGAGACATCTTATTAAACAAATCAATGTTAGTCTCATTCTTTATCCGGAAAATAAAGAATCTAAATATCTGATTATTTTTTAGCCTTGCATGCTTATCCTTATTCTTACAATATTCTCGTTGATATTCTCCGCAAGTCTGATTAATGACCAGGTTAATGAAAATGAGAAATACGGAATGCCAGTTACTTCTTATAGTTGTAACAGGTAGGTCTGTATTTGAAACTATTTTATTCCAAGGATTTATTATCCAATATGGTAAAGGCAATTACAAAAAAATAAAATACAGCTTTATTATTTCGGTAATCCAATCTCCGTTATTTTTTGGTTTATCACATCACCATAGCAGGACATATTTGTTTGTATGCATATTAGCAAGTTTACTATTTGCTATGGTCTATTATAACAGGAAAGAAAACGCTTTTTTTCTTGTCTTTGCATTACTATAACCTGGAATTAATAAAAAAGTAAGCTCAAAGAAATATTCATTCATACAAAATAATACACTTTTCATACAGTGAAAGACGACTGCCACATATTTTCGATACGCCTTCATACAACAGAAAAAAATCAGGTAATAAAAAAACAGATTATTTTTACACATTTATCTGGAATAAAAGTTCGAACGATTATTCAAAAAACAGGACACACGGAATGCCTTATAATTTTCCCGTATGCCCTGCAAAGTCGGTTTATTAAAACCGGCGGAAAATTAACTTATTTATTAACTTCTTAAAAATTTTACGTCATGGATAGATTTCCTCTAAAAATAATATGTATTTTTATTCGCCTGGTTGAATTTTTCAATTCATAATACTTGGGATTAACATATTTTTGCGACCTTAGCCGGAAACAATAATTTGGATTCTTTCTATTG
>Ga0209834_10001052_pt1 | contig 15929 bp, 13 predicted proteins | sample Mar14236cmmetaG_FD_184134 | JGI IMG/M metagenome (GOLD analysis project Ga0209834, IMG submission 184134) | Marine hydrothermal vent microbial communities from Guaymas Basin, Gulf of California to study Microbial Dark Matter (Phase II) - Marker... ...
CGTTTGGCCTATTGAGATGATTACCGGAGTGTTTTTCGCACCAGCGGGCGGGAGTAGGACAGGCGCTGGATTATTTTGAAACCGGTGTCCTCGAACATTTTCAGCGGGCCGGTATAGACGAATGCGGCCGGGAGTTTTTTGCCGTCCTTTGTCAACGGTACCGGGTAAGCCTCGATTATCTTGACCTTGCGTTTCCTGATAAATTTCACGGCGGCATCGAGCATGGCCGAAGCCACACCCTTGCGCCGGTACTTCCTGTCGATAAAAAAACAATTGATGCACCAGACACCATCGGTATCATCGCGCTGATATGCTTTGGAGCGCTCGATACGAGGATAATCGGAGCGGGGACCGTACGAGCACCATCCGACAGCGGTGTCGCCATCGAAAGCGAGCAGGCCGGTAATTTTGTTTTCGATAAACAGCCCGCGCATGACATTGCGGGCGTTTTCACCCCTGGCCATTTCCCACATCTTCCCGCCTTTGGGCACCCGCCACCACTGGCACCAGCATCCGCCGCAGGCGCCGTTATCGCCGAACAGTTTCTCGAAGGCGGGCCAGAGTTCGGCGGTGACTTCTTTGAAGGTCAGTTTGGGCATGGTATTATCAGATCATCTATATCGATCTGACCGGCATCTTATAAGGATCATCGATCAGGATATTTTCTTTGATAGTAAAGGCCTCGGCGTACTCGACCCCGAGCATGTGCCCGTAATGTTTGGCCGTGATCGACATGAACTCGAAAATATTAACCCCCGGTTTATATATCCGATTCGAATCGGGCGAACCGTCGAACTGTGAGCTGTAGGCCTTGACCGACTCTATCTTGCGCCGCATCTGGTCGCTGATATCGACAAAGAACGAGTGGCGGACATCGCGGAACGACGAGGCGTAAATTACCTTGCGCGGGCGGTGCGGTTCACCATCGAGCTTAAGTTTCTTCAGACCCGCCAGATAACAGGCATCATAGCCCAATTGTGAGGCGGCCAGATGATCGGGGTGGCGCTGTAACCAGAAAGGCAGGATGATCAAACCGGGTCGAAATATTCGAACCATCTCGGCGATTTTGAGTTTATTTTCACGGGTCACTTCGACAGCGGCATCAGGCAGACTCAGATTTCCGCGCCAGGCCAGGCCCATTATTTTGGCGGCTTTGATGGAATCGTTTTCGCGTTCCCCGGCTGTCCCTTTGGTGCCCATCTCCCCCTGCGTAAGATCGAGGATACCCACCTTGTATCCCTTATCGACCATTTTTATCATTGTCCCGCCGCAGGTGATCTCGACATCATCACGATGCGCGGCGATCGCCAGCACATCGAGGGTTTTGGGTTCCTTATCAGCCATAAAGAATTTCCTGATAATAGTTTTCGTATTCAGTCACGATTTTATCTTTGCCGAATCGTTCACGGGCCAGAGAGTAAGCATTCTGCTTGAAGACATTGAGCCTGTTTTTGTCAGTTAATAATGCAATGCCGGCCTCGGCCATATCGGTGGTATGTCCGATGGGAAGCAAAAAGCCGTTGACATTATGTTCGATCACTTCGACCAGGCCGGTTTTCAAGGTTCCGATTACAGGGACGCCACAAGCCAGCGCTTCAAGCGCCGCCAACCCGAACGATTCCTCTTCGGAGGGGAGTAAAAACAGGTCGCAGACAGGCAGAACCGCTTCGACACGACTCTGGTTGCCGAAGAAGATTACGCGGTCGCCGAGGTTTTTCTTGTTTATCTGTCGGCGGGCAAGGATTGTTTCGGGACCCTCGCCGATCAACAGGAGGCGCGCCGGAACCTTCTCGGCGATTTTTTCGAATATCTCGATGACATCTATGGTGCGTTTGACAGGACGAAAGTTGGATATATGGCCGATAATGAATTCATCATCGGCGGCAAATTCTTTTCTTTTGCAACAGTCACCACCGTTCGGTTTAAAGCGGTCGTCGTCGAAAAAGTTGTGTATGACTTGAATGGGTTTGTCCGGATTAAATATCTCGCGGGTTTCATCAGCGAGGTATTTGGATACGGCCGTGATACCATCGGATGTATTTATCGAAAACCGGGTTATATCGAAAAACGACGGATCCGAACCGACCAGGGTGATATCGGTCCCATGGAGAGTGGTGATAATTTTCGGAGGAGCGCAGGAATTTATTAACTGCCGGGCCAGAAAGGCCGAGGTAGCATGCGGGATGGCATAATGCACATGGAGAATTTCAAGTTCATAATTACGGGCAACATCGGCCATCTTGGCCGCCAGTGTCAGGGCATAGGGCGGATGTTTAAAAAGCGGGTAAGCGGTTGTCTCGACGCCGTGAAAGAAGAGATTTTTCTGGTAACGGTCGAGCCGGAACGGGATGGCATAGCTTATGAAATGCACCTGATGCCCGCGGTTGGCAAGTTGCTGGCCAAGTTCTGTGGCCACGATTCCGGAGCCACCTGCCACCGGATAGCAAGTAATACCTATTTTCATATCACGCTTTAAATTCCGAAAGGCGGATCATATGATGATCGCCGGTTTGCACATCTAATTTATCGACGATATAATTTACGACATCAAAACCGTATTTGGAAATATAATAATTAACATTGATCGATCTTTCCTGAAGGGAACGGTTGGGGTAAAGAGCATTGACAAGGCGGTATATCTGTTTTCGGGTTTTGTCCATATTTTTCTTATACTGTGAAAAGACTTTCTTTTCGAGGTTTTTAAGGGCGAAGTCGATTTTCGCCCAGGTCTGCTGACCCATTGGCTCCAGATTGCGGTCAAAGCCAATTATGGTGTTCATCAGGTTTTGATATTTATTTTCCAGGTCGGTTTTGAATGATTCGATATCTTTCTCGAGATTATCCGGGAACGATCCAGCCAGAAGGCGGTTGATCAATTGCTCGACATCGCCGGTTAGATCGGACAGTTTTATATTGTACCTGTCCAGAAAGTCCTCGTGTCTTTTTTCAACGATGGTGGCCCCGACCCGTGGATAATAGTACGGCTGGGCCAGATTGAATAATTCAAACATCTTCCCTGTCTGGCAGAAATATGCAATCTCCGCCGGTCCGCCGGTATGTGCCACGACCGGGAAAAGAAATGACTGCCAGACCGGGCGCGCCAGGACATCGGGGGAAAAGCGTTCCGGGTTTCGGTCGATCAGATCCAGTATGGCGGGCAGGCCGAGACGTTTATCACCAAGCGCAAAGGATTCATCGAGATAATGTATCGGCGTCCGCCCGGGGAAATGATAAAACAGGTGCACGGCTGTTTTTTTCTTTTCGGCCTGGATATGGTAATTGTCGGATAATAATTGCTGATTGGTTTTTTCGAGTAAATCGCGGAGCTGGAAATGCCGTTCGACCAGTTGTTTGAAAAATGTCCGCGAATGAGTTTTGACGACAGTATTGTGCGGACAGAAGAAGACCATGCCGAGATCGGGCAGGGTATCGGCGATATTGCGGGCGAAAGCTTTGACCAGGCACTCATCGAAAGCATAAGCATCGAAAAGCCGCCGCATGAGTTCATCAGAGAAATCTGTCCCGCCGAAGGCCTTCGCAGTTGCCGCTTTTAGCTTGTCGAATTTTTCTTTATCGCTAAGGCAGATATCGGCCACCGGAACATTGTGTTCGCCTTCGGGAGCATAGAGCAATTGTGCCGGTTCACCATCACGATTGATATAATAAGCATGATTGATTTCTTCGAAATCATGATCGTCGCAGGCGATCCAGAAAATCGGCACGACGGGGCGTTTCAATTCTTTTTCGAGAATTTCGGCGCGTTTAATTATATCGATCGCCTTGTACAGGGTCAGAAGCGGGCCGCCGAACAGCCCGGCCTGCTGACCTGTGAAGATGCACAGGGCATCTTTCCGTCTTAGTTTTTTTATTGATTCAAAGGCGCCCGGTTTGGAGTTGAAGTCTTTGTTTTGATTTTCGAGAATATCGCAGAGTATATCGCGATTCATTTTATGCTCGCCAATGGCATCGGCCGCATCGGCGGGGCTGTTGCGATAAAGATATTTCTTTATCCTGTCGTCGCCGCTTATAAAGTCGAGATAAAGGGCGGAATGATTAAATTCCGCCCCGAATTTAACATCTTTTTCAAGCATTCAATTCTTCTTCTGCTATGGGTTGAATTGTTTCCCGTTTCAAAAACCAGGCCACGATATCATCAATTATGGTATATACGACCGGAACGACAACAAGCGTAAGCAAAGTCGAACTGGCCATACCGCCGATAACCGCGCGTGCCATCGGGGCGCGCATTTCGGCACCCGGGCCTATCCCGAGGGCCAGCGGCAATACGCCGAAAATGGTGGCGAACGTGGTCATCAGAATCGGCCGCAACCTGATCGGTCCGGCAATCAAAATTGCCTCTTTCCGGCTTTTACCTCTATACCTGTTTTGCTTGATAAAGTCAACCAGCAAAATAGCGTTCTTGGTTACGAGGCCCATAAGCAGAATGATCCCAATCTGGGAGATAATCGAGAGGGAATCGCTGAAGATTATAAGTGCGGCGATGGCACCAATCAATGACAGAGGTAATGAAAACATGATCGAGAACGGGTCGAAAAACGATTCGAACTGTGAGGCCAAGAGCAGATAGATGAAAATAACTGCCAGTATCAGAGCGGTGAAGATATGCACGTTGGACTCAGCCATTATTTCGCCTTCGCCCGATACGCCGATCTGGTATCCGGGCGGCCTGTCGATTTCCTGTGCCTCGGCAAAGATGGTATTGACAACGGTTCCGGCGAATGCCCCGGTAGCAACATTACTGTTGACGCGAACCTCGTTCATGCGATCATAGCGATTGTATTTACCGATGGCATTAGTTTTTTCAAGGTTAGCCACATGCGAGATAGGCACCATGAAATTTCTTACGCCATTGATTTCTTTGCCGCTGGCAATCAGGAGCCGGCCGACATCCTCGGCGCTTTCGCGGTCGGATTCTCTCAGACGGATACGGACATCGTATTCTTCATCACCTTCTTTATATTTGGTGACCACTTCTCCATCGACAAATCCCCTGATGGTAGAGGCGATACCATATACATTCAGGGCCAGATCATTGGCTTTTCGGCGATCGATATTCAGACGCAGCTCGGGTTTACCCTCTTCCATAGTATTGTCGATGTCGATCGTGCCCTGAGTGGTATCAAATATTGCCTGTACCTGATGGGCCAGTTCTGTAAGAACAGTACGGTCGGTACCGCGGATGGATATCTCCACCGGTTTTTCGCCACCGCCTTCAGATTCGCTGGCGCTGACGGAAACTTTCACTCCGGGAACATCAGTAATGGCGGCCCTGACTGAATCGACCATTTCCAGCGCCGAGTATGGGCGCCGGTCGGCATCGATCAATTTGACATAAATGAATCCCTCATTGACGGATCTCTGACCCGACCCGATAGTGGTAAAAATCAGATCGACGCCCTCGAATTTATCTATTATGGCTTCGATTTCTTCAAAGCGTTTCGATGTTTCCTCGAGATTCGTACCCGGGGCGGTCTCGACACTTACCAGAAGCTGATTTCGATCGGTGGGCGGCATGAATTCCATACCGAGAAACTGTGCCATCCAGAGAGAGAAAATAAATGTTCCAAACGCAAAAAGAAGGACGATGGCACGATGGTTGAGGGCCCAGCCAAGAAGCACGCGATAATAATCGTTGATGCGATTGAAGAATCTGTTCCAGGGAGCGATGATTTTCAGAATTCTGCGATATAGTTTCCATATCCAGCGGGCCAGGAAAAACCGCGGTGCGGTCGTTTCGGTTCCTTCTTTTTTCAGGAAGCGCGATGACAACATCGGTGTCAGCGAAAAGGCCACGAACAACGAAACCACGATCGAAAAGGCGACGGTCATGCCGAACTGGTAAAAGAAGCGGCCGACAATACCGCCCATGAATGCTACCGGGAGAAATACCACGACGATCGAAAATGTAGTGGCCATGACAGCCAGACCAATCTCTTTGGTGGCACTAAAAGCGGCCTTGAACGGCGATTCGCCCTGATCGAAATGCCGGTAAATATTCTCAATTACGACAATGGCATCATCAACAAGCAAGCCCACAGCCAACGACAGGCCCAGAAGAGACATGAAATTGATAGTAAATCCAAGCGCATTCATAAAAGTAAACGTGGCAATAATCGAGGTCGGGATAGCAATACCGGAAATCAGCGTGGGGCGAATATCGGCAAGGAACAGGAAAATGACAAAAATGGCCAGCGTACCTCCGTAAATAATATTTATAATAATTTCATTAATCGATTCTTCGATGTAAACTGAATCATCGCGGACAATATTGATTTCGTACCCGGGCGGCAGCTCATCGACGATTTCATTAACAGCATCCTTAATCATATCGGCGACTTCCACGGAATTCGCGCCTGACTGCCTGGTAATCTCAAGGGTCACTGATTCTTCACCATTGACACGAGCCAGAGAACGACGCTCTTCGACGCCGTCAACGACGGTAGCAATGTCTTTCAAATAGACCGGATGGCCTTCCGGGTTGTCGATGACGATATCATCGAATTGCGATACTGAAGTCAGTTTGCCCATAGTCCGCAGCGTATATTCGACATTGGCCTCATCGATCCTGCCGCCCGGAATCTCCATATTGGCAAGTTGAATGGCACTCTTGACCATATCGATCGGGATCTGATAAGATTCCATTTTGTCGATATCAAGGAAGACATTAATTTCCCGCTCGTGGCCGCCGACAAGATTTACCGAACCGACACCGGGAATAGATTCCAAACGTTCTTTAATATTGTCTTTCGTAAAAGTGGTTATATCCCGGAGAGGCCTGTCGGCCGAAATTGTCAATGAAATGATTGGTTGACTTTCCGGGTCCCAGCGGGCGATAATCGGTTCTTCGATATCATCGGGCAGATCGCCCCGAATCTGGGCGACTTTTTCCCTGACCTCCTGGGCGGCCTCTTTGCCGTCTTTCTCAAGAACAAATTCCACCATTACCAGGGAATAACCCTCTTGTGATTGGGTTTGAATATGTTTTACCCCCTCTATCGGATTGACGGCGTCTTCGATTCGTTTGCTGACCTCGGTCTCGATTTCTTCGGCCCCGGCCCCGGGATAAAAGGTCTGAACAATAACAAAGGGAAAATCGATTTTGGGAAACAAATCGATATTCATTTGCTGAAATGACGAATATCCCAGTACAATCAGCGCCAAAACCATCATCACGGTAAAAACCGGCCTGCGAATGGATACATCTGCTAATTTCAAAGCTCGATCTCCTCCCCCCGATCATTCACCAGGCGAACCAGTTTTATCGGCGACCCGTCAGTGAGATAATTTTGACCAACAGTCACCAGGGTATCCCCCGGATTTAGTCCTTCTTTGATCTCAACCCTGCCGTTGAAATCCACGCCAAGATCGACCTTTTTTCTGCGGACTTTTTCCCCCGCAATTACAAAAACATAATTTCCCTCAGCCGCAGCAATAACCGAGTTGCGCGGAACAGCGATCACGTTTTCGAGCCTTTTGGCGGTGATCTCGGCCCGGCCGAACATCCCCGGTTTCAGATTATGATCGGGATTATCAATCGCAATTTCCACGGTAAACGTCCTCGTTTCGGGATCAGCGGAGCGGGCAATCTTGGCCACACTGCCCTTTGCTTCCAGTTTGGAAGCCGACTCAACATAAACATTCACATCATTGCCGGTTTCAAAAAGATTTATTTCGGCGCTACTGACACCGAGTTTCATCCTCAGTTTATCAATCGAGGCCACCGTGGCAACAATCTTCCCGGGATAAAGATAATCCCCGATCGAAACATCGATCGAGGTCACCATCCCGGCAATAGGGGATTTAATATCCACGGTCTGGCGGGCGGCGTCGTAATTGGCTTTGGCCACCTCATACTCGGTCCTGGTGGCATCGAATTGAGTTTCTGAAACCGCACCCTCCTTGAAAAGGTATTTCATTTTTTTGTAATTCTTTTCGGCATTCTGGAAAAGCGAAAATGCCTGGATATAATTAGAGGTTGGCCCGGTACGATCGAGCCGGATCAGAATCTGATCACTTTCTACAAAGTCGCCTTCTTTGACCGGAACATCTTCGACCGCTTCTGAGATTTTGGCAGTCATAATTGCCTGCCTGGCGCCCTCAATAGTGCCGGTAAAATTGCGAGTCAACTGGAAATCGGAAGAGACTACAATTTCCCCTTTTACAGCCACCTTTTTTGTATTCTGATTTTGACTGCTTTCTTTATCGCCGCCGCATCCGACTATGAAAATGACGGCAAGCGCGGCACCTATCAAGCTGAATAGTCCAATTTTAGTCATCGATTATTGTTCCTCTCCACTCTTTATACTGGATCATAACTTGTTGCTTTTTTTAATGCCGATTTGGCCAGCCGAAAACTGTATATGGCCGCGGCCAGATTAGTCCTGGCATCTGTCAGAGCAGTCTGGGCGGACAGGACTTCCAGTTGAGTCCCGACGCCGGACTGATACCTTAAGTTGGCTATTCGCATACCCTCTTCGGCCTGGTTTATCGTTTCTTTCTGGACATCGAGCGCCCGCTTGGTCATAAGAAGATTATCATATGCCTGTTCGACTTCGAGCCGGATATCATCTCTGGTCTGCTGTTCGGCAAGCACCGCCTGGTAATAATCGGTTTTGGCCTTGCGAACCTCGCCGATCGTCCGGCCGCCGTCGAACAGAGGTATATTAAAAAGCAGCGATGCGGTCCAACTTTTTGATATTTCCCGGCTGCCAAGTTTGAAATCATCCGAGGCGCCGGTGATATCATAAGTTGTATTGAAATCGAGATTGGGCCATAACCAGTCGCCTTTGGCAATACGAACCGCTTTGTCATATCCCTTTTTCTGAAGGCTTGCCTGTTTTACTTCGGGCCTGTTTTTCAGGGCGAAGGCAACCAGGGAGTCAAGCGAGGGAATATCGGCCATGACCGTATCCTCATAATCCGAGACCAGCTTTATATCCTCTTCAAGCGCCAGCCCCAAAAAAGACTTCAGCCTCTTGCGGGACAGGTTTACCCGAGACTCGGCCGCAATCAACTGCGGCTCCAGATTCATTTTCTCTACCCGGGCGCGAAGCAATTCGTATTCGGATACCATCCCCTGATCGAAATATTTTTCGACCACCTCGAGATTGTAGGAAAGCTGTTCGTAGGACGATTGCAGTACCTTCAGATTTTCTTCCGCCAGGATGGCGTCGTAAAAGTATGACTCGGCGCCGAAAATGATGCCTGATCTGACTTCTTCGACTTTTTCCTCGGAATATTTTTCGAAAATCTTCGCCACCTTAAGAGCCGAGCCCACTTTACCGCCGGCATAGAGCGGTTGAGTGAATGAAAGCGACAGTTCAAAATCGTTATCGTTGCCGATTGTAATTTTTTCATCCTCGAAAAATATGGCCGGGCTTTTGATATTACGGGTGTAACGCCCACCCAGATTTACCTGCGGTAAGGCTCCCGATCGGGCCGAAATAATCTCGCCTCTGGCCCGATCAATCTCTTTTTGCGCTGTCTGGAACTGCCGGTTATACTCAAGGGCCAATGATCTGGCCTTCTCGACGGTGATGACGGTCTCGCCAACAGCTGTGACACTCAGGCAGGAGACCAGCAAAAAAATAAGTATAATTGATAATATCTTTTTCATAATCATCCCAATATCTATCTTTTACTTTTATTCTCGTTTAGAAACGGCTTGACAACGATCATCATCGACTGGATGAATGTTTCCCGTGCGAATTTGGGTATTCCCCCCGAAATATGCAGGATCATGCCGTCAATGGAGGTATGCAAAACGGTGAATAGCATTTCGGCATCCTTTTTTTTCATGTCGGCGACATCCATCAGATAATGAACGACTTCGTTTTGAAGGGCATCATGCTGTTCCTTCATATAATTCCTGACCACCGGAATGCTGGCCGCCTGTTGCCAGAAAACCGGGGTTATGTACCGGAATTTTTCATGAACATCAAGGAGGGCCCTTATTGATTTCTCAATGGAGATTAGCGGATCTTTTTCCGAGCGTATTATTCCCATAATGACATCCATATGATCTTTATGATGTTCCTTAATGACGGCAAGGAAAATATCCTCTTTGCTTTTGAAATGGAAATAGAGCGACCCTTTGGTCAATTTGGCGGCACGGGCTATATCTTCGGTTGTGGCCCGCGTATACCCCTTGCGACCGAAAATTCTGGCGGCCGCTTTAAGAAGCTGGGATCGCCTTTTTTCGGCAGGCATTTTACGACTTTGTCTCATAAAATAATCCTTCTTTTATATACTGACCGGTAGGTATAATTATACCTACCGGTCAGTATATATATAGAGATGATTACGGCAATGTCAAGGAATTGTTTCAAGAAATATGCTATATTTTTGGTAAAATGTGCGGCTATAACGGGAATCTGCCGCGGCAACGGTTACAAAAAGGTCAAATCCACTTTTTCCTTTTAAAGAAGAGAATCATGACGAGAGTAATAATAGCTATTATTACCCAGAAGGCAAGGTAACCGTATTTCCAGTTATATTCCGGCATATACTTAAAATTCATCCCCCACAACCCGACCAGAAAAGTGGGCGGCATCAGAATGACAGTGAAGATGGTCAAAATTTTGATGATTTGATTGGTTTTGGTGGATACGTTGGAAAAGTAAACATCCAGCGCGGATATAAGTGTATCTCGATGAGATTCCGACAATTCGATTATTCGAGTCAGGTGATCGTGAATATCGCGGAAATAAACGGCCGCCCGTTCCGAAACCAACGGGAACTGTCCCCGGCTGATCTGGCGAAGCATTTCCCGCTGAGGTAGAACGATTCGTTTCAGGTCGTAAATATCGCGCCGGAGAGTGAATATATTCTTGACGGTCTCCTCATCCGGCTCTCCCAGAACATCCTCTTCAATGGCATCGACTTCTTTTTCGAAGTATTCCAGGATACTGTTGTAATTATCCACCATAACATCAAGCAGGTTATGAAACAGGAACTCGGCCCCCCGGGACATAAGCCGATCATCCCTGAGAGCGCGGTTATGTAGATAATTAAATATGCGATGGTGTTCGTCGCGAACGCTCACAACCGCATTTTTGGTCAGAAATAGATGGACCTCCTGGAGTTTGATGCCTTCTTCGCGGGTAATCTTTTCGGTCAACGAGAATTCGGCGTAAAGATAATTTTTATAATCATCAATTTTGGATCGCGAAAGTTCGGAGATGACATCTTCTTCCTCGATGACATCCTCGATGGCCAGCGGATGAAAATGGAAATCATGAGTCAGGATGAATGATTCCTGATCGGTCGGATCGACCATATCCACCCAGAGAACAGCCTCGGGATTGGCGAACAGGGTATCAAAATCTGCGATTCCCTCGATTTTTTCGACCGGCTGTCCCGGTTTCCATAAAAGCGATCTGATCATAATCTATCCTTACCCGGCTCGGCAACCATTTCTTCGCCGACCTCTTCCATAACTTCTTCTTTCTCGCCTTCTTCTTTAATCTCTTTAAGAGTCATACGTTGCGTACGGAAGAAAAAGATACCCATAACGAAAATCGGTATTAAATCCAGAATGTGCAATGCGAGGGCATACAGGACGGCATCGGCCTTGGCGATTTTGAAGGCCAGGAGCGGCGCCACCACGGCCCATTCGAATGTCCCGGCATTTCCGGGGGTAATCGGGACCATCAGGGCGATTGTATTTATCACCATAATCATTATGGCAGTTGCAAACGGTAATTCGAAGCCAAACGATTTGAAAAGGAAATAGACTACGAGAATATGTGCCAGCCATGAAGCAAAGGAATAAAGCAGGGTGCGGGAGAAATATTGTGTCGATCTGAGAAGGTCGATACCACGATAAAATGAGCGGGCGAATTTTCGGAGGGTGATATAAAAGCCGGGCCATCTGTCACGCAATGATTTTCGGCTGAGTCCGCCGAGTTGATCCTTGAAATGAAGTATCAAATACAGTATAGCAAAAACACCGACCGTCACAATCGCGATTATATAGCTCACAGAACGATATTGCGCTGGAAAGACAAAGGCCATGGACAGCATAAATATCAGGGCGAGCAGGCTTATGGCATCGAAAAGTACTTCCAGCAGGATGGTGGAAAAAACATATGTTTTGGTCAATCCGGCCTTTTTTGAAAACAGAAGCAGGCGTCCGACCTGCCCGGTCAGCGCCGGCATGACAATATTGATGACCTGTCCGGCCGAATACAGCGGAATCACCGGTAAAATACGCAGCTTTTTGGTTTTTTCGACGATGGTTTTCCAGCGGACGGCTTTGAATATGATGAGGATAAATTCCATCAGCAGGGCCGGGATCAGGTAATAGAAATTGGCACGATGGCTCAATTCGTTGATATCGGACAGACTGATATCTTTAAAACAGAATGCAAGCAGAATCACGGCGATAATGGTGCCGTAAAATTCTTTTCTTTTATAAAATGTACGCATTTCAAATCCAAAAATTAAACCGGCCAAAGCCGGTTATTGATGAAACAAGATAGAGATTTTAAAAAAAGCTGTCAATCAAAAATCCCAATAAGGCTTAATATCATATTATTTCGACAAGTTCCTTTTTTATCCAGCCTTTGCGTTTATTTTCGAACATGACCAGATAATAATTGTCGACCTCCCGTCCCACCTCGAATGTAAGTCCAAAGGCGCCAACGAATTCCAGGTCGCTGTCGGCGGCCGGGGCGCTGTAAATTCGGGCCTCGTCGGCGACAATCACACCTTTGCCGGTCATGTATTCATTTCGATATTTATATGTCGTCATGCCCGCCGACACCAAAAACAGCGCCAGGAGCAAATATACCAGCAACTTTGACGGCAAGCCGCCCAACTGGAAATATACCAGAGCGCTTAAAAACAGGACAAGGATCACGAAAAATATCGATGACAGCCAGGCCAATAAATCAAGCGTGAACGGCCCTGTTATCGTGCCGAAAAACTGCGTGACCGGATTGAACTCAATTCCTTCCAGACGGGTCGGCATAAACTGGCGTGCGAAATCAAGATTGGCGTTTATGTCATCATCGTTCGGATCGAGCCTTTTGGCGCGAAGATAATATAGAATGGCATAGCCCAGCTCACCCTGCTTAAAGTAGCAGTTGCCGATATTGAAATAGAGCGAGGCCGATTCGTAACCGCTTTCGGTCAGACCGGTATAAATTTCCAATGCTTTATCATACTCTTTGTCTTCAAAATGCTGATTGGCCTGTTGAAAAAGGGAATCCGGTTCGGTGGCGTAGGATACACCCGAAACAATCAGCATCAATAAGACCAGTATGATGAAATATCTGCTATTCAAGATTTATCCCCTCGAGTTCGACGAGAGTTTCCTCGGCGTCTTTTAGAGATTTCATAATTTTATCTTCGGTGACACTTGCTGATGAATACTGGGCGAAATCGGCGTTTTTAAGAAGACCAGCGGTTCTCTCGACCAATTCTTCACCGGCGCCTGATTTTTTAATAATATCCAACAGATAATCGCCGGTCATGCCGTGGGGAGAGATATTGAGTTTATCAGCCACATAAGAGAATATGGCCAGCCGTATTTCTGCAAAAAATTCCGCCGGGCGGCCTGATTTGGCCAATTTGCTGGCCATTCCCAGCCTCTTTTTGGCCATCTTTTTAGCCTGCCGCGAGCGCGCATAGCCGATATCGGCCCTCAATTTTTCTTTACGGCGGCGGCTGATCCAGACAAAAGCCAATATCAGAATCGGAATCAGGTTGATAATAAAGTACTGCGGGCGTAAAATTATAAGCGGTTGTTTAAGTCTCAAATCATCGGCATTTGTTTTAATAAAGCGAATATCCCGGGCTTTGGGATCGACAACTCTTCCGGCCACAGGGCGGTAGGGCAGATCGGCATATTCTTCTCCCTCAACAGCATTGACGGTGAGAACAATCGGTTTTGAAGTGTGAGTGTAATATTTTTTTGTCGCCGGATTGAAATAATTGAATTCCACCGGCGGGATGGTCAATTGACCGGCCCGTTTGGGGATATAGACTTCCTCGAAGACTTTTGTTCCGCCGATGACGCCGCCGACCTTGGAGACTTTTTCATCCGATGAAGCCTGATAGATACGGAAATCTTTCAAATCACCGATTTGAGGTTCGGCCACAGTGGTGATATTTCCGGTACCGCTGAATTTGTAAGTAACAGTGACCGGCTGATTGACATCGACAGTGGTTTTGTCCGGGGTTGCTGTGAAAGTGTATTTCCCCACCGTCCCGGTGAAATTCTCCGGTTTGCCTTCACTCGGTAACGGCAAGACCTTGATATCAATCGACCGCGATCGGACCGTGGCCAGTTCTCCCTGTGTAAAGATATCATCGAACATCGAGAAGGGGCTCCTTCGCCCGCTCCTCCTGGATGGGACACGGACCTCAACCATGGCGGAGCCCACCTGCAGGTCTCCGGAACGAGTTGGAAAGAGAGCCGTATTTATTTCGATCACCTTATATCTTCGCCCGTTGACCACCTGATAATAGGTTTTCTGTTCTTCAAGCAGGTCGGCCCAAAAATCGGTAGTCTGCGGCGCAGTGTAATCAGGTTGAGACATAAGCTTGACGGCATGGAAAAATTTTATGGTCAGCGTAATCTGTTCATTAACATAAGCTTTTTTCTTGTCGACCTCGGCGATCAGGAACAGATCGCGACTCTGACCGCTTCCGGTTGTCATTTCAATTTCTTCCGGATTCGAAGCCGTCCCCCCCGATCCGACCACCTGTATCGAAACTTCGTTGGATTCGTACCTTTTGTGATTGTAAACCACCGCTGCCGGTTTGATGACAAAGGTTCCTTCCTTTTTGGGAATCAGCAGGTAATTGTATGACAGCGATGACTCAACCTGTCCGTTGACAATGGAAATATTTGTCGATGTCCCCTGCGAATAAGCCTCGAACATGGCCATACTCGGCAGTTGGGGCTGGGGAAGATTTTGCTGAGAACCGGAAACCTTAACGGTCAAGTACAATTGATCGTCGATACTGATCTTGGTACTGCTGACCGTCATCTCGACCGTGATTTCGTCCTGCCCCGATGCAATCACGGGCAGGAGTAACAGCATTATGATAAATAAATGCTTATACATGACTACCAGTCATTCCCCTGATAATTACCCTGCACCTTGAAACGCTGCTGTTCTTTTTGCAGGTCTTTTTCATCGTCTTTGAGTGCATTTAAAATGCGTTCGGCGTCCTCTTTGGACATCTCGTTTTCATCCTGCTGATCCTGCGGTTGTGGCTGCTGCTGTTGTTGTTCCTGTTGATTCTGTTCATCTTCCTGCGGTTGCGGTTGTTCCTGTTGCTGCTGTTGATCCTGCTGTTCCTGTTGTTGCTGCTGCTGTTGTTGCTGCTGTTGATCCTGCTGTTCCGGTTTCATTTGTTCCTTAAGCATCTTCCTCGCCAATTCGAGATTATACTTGGCGTCGATATCATCGGGATTTAGTTCCAGCGATCGCTGATATGACATGATCGCGTTTTGATAATCTCCCATCCGGTAATAGACGTTACCCAGATTATAATGCGCGGCGGCCTCATTATCAACATTATCCGTCATCATCGATTTCTGAAGTTTGTCCACCGCTTCTTCGTATTTTTGCTCATGATACAGCGCCGAACCGATATTATAGTCGAGTTCCGGGGTCTCCGGGCGCTCCACTTCGGCCTGATGATAATAATCCAGCGCTGTTTTATAATCGCCGTCCAGATACGCTTTGTTCCCTTTATCGACCATATCGGCAAAATCCCCCGCCGAGAGTCCGGCAGCAAACATGAACAGACTTAAAGCGAAAAATGTAATTTTAGGCGTTTTCATTTTCTTTGATATCCCGATTCCTGCGTTTTTCGGAAATAAAGAATTCCAGAATAATCAGTAAAATGGCCAGCAACAGCGGATACTGAAACCTGTCTTCGTACTGCAT
>Ga0209834_10001057_pt1 | contig 15863 bp, 13 predicted proteins | sample Mar14236cmmetaG_FD_184134 | JGI IMG/M metagenome (GOLD analysis project Ga0209834, IMG submission 184134) | Marine hydrothermal vent microbial communities from Guaymas Basin, Gulf of California to study Microbial Dark Matter (Phase II) - Marker... ...
TTGGATTATCCCCTGTGGTTTTTCCACGGAAGATATGATGAAGTAAACGCCACAGAACTAATCTGGGAGTTTTTCAAAACCCATCCAAAGTGGTGATTTTTGCCTTTTGCTAATCAAAAATAAGCTGGTTTTCTATGAACTTCTCAAACGTAAATTCAGCAGCACCTTTTAAAATTGTGTCTTCAGATGCACTTGACTTTACAATATAAGTTTCCATACCATAAAAATATTTCCTGACTTTTTTCTCAATGTTTATGAGAATTTCATTTGGAATATAGGCCGCGTATCTACCACCAATTGCAAAATGAGATACATCGAGTAACGAACGGACATTGAGCACGATGAAAAACAATAGCTGTTCCAGGATTTGAATAATCTCGTGATTCACTTCGTTGCTTCGTAATTTGGGGAATATACTCTCATACAATTCTCCAACAGTCAAAAATTTCGATGGCGAGTATAGCATCTTCCCAATTTCGCCGCTAAAGCCATTTTCTCCTTTGTAGACGTTTTGATCGAATACAATTCCGCCACCGATGCCACGACCAAGATGCACATAAAAGAGATTCTGTATGTTTTCTCGTATTTCCATGAATTCACCGATAGCAGAAAGATTTGAATCATTTTCAATAAGTACTGGTTTACTGAATCTGGACGCAAAAAAATCTTTTATTCTAATATTCTCTAATCCCTCAATAATACTTGTTTGAACACGCCCGGCGTTGTTAATTACCCCTGAAACCGCAATACATGTTCCGAGAATATTTCCACCACTTTTTTCACAACTATTAATCATTGTCTCTACAGACAAAGCAATCTTCTCTAAATCTGAAATGAGAGTCTTTGAAGAAATTTCAACGACCTCAGATTGACATATGTTTAACGCCATATTTACCAAACCAAGTTTTACTATATATCCAGAAAGATCAATTGAAATTGAATAAAAAGACTCAGGACTTATTGAAAGTAATTTAGATGGTCTTCCTCCTGTAGCTACATTACTGGACTGTGCTCTCAAAATTCCTTTGTCAATGAGAGGATTTAAAATTTGTGAAATCGTTGAAACGTTTACTCCTAATACCCTTGCAAGCTCCGTTCGTGAAATGGGTTGTTTTTTGAGAATTGCTTTCAAGATCGTTCTTAAATTTCTGCTTCTCAAATAAATAGTGTTTTTGATTTTAGACATGCTGCACCTTCTCTCTGATTGCAATACCACAAATTGAAAAGCAACCGAAGACAAAGAATTTCACTGTCCCATTATATCTTAATTCTATCCTTCAAAAAAATAACTATTTAAGTTCCAAAGCATAGAAAAAATCCGTTGGTTCACAATAATCTTCTGAGGATAAGTATAATTATAAATCTACACTTATTACAAGGCTTGAAATAAGTTCTGAAATAAGAGTAAAATACAAGCATATCCTTAGGGGAGGTGTATGGCATGAAAAAAGTGCTGTTACTTGTTCTCGCTATAACGGTATTCTCTGTTTTCCTTTCGGGAGTAACCACTGTAAGATGGTCTGTCTGGGGTTCACCCGCAGAATTACCACCGTATCACGAAGTGATCAAACAGTTTGAAGCTGCGAATCCAGATATCAAAATTGAGTTGATTCATGCGCCATGGTCTACGTACTTTGATAAGATTCAAGCGATGATGGCTGCCGGAGACGCACCCGATGTAATGTTCTTGCATACCATTCCGAGTTGGGTACCAAAAGGTGTTCTGGAAGATCTCACTGATTATGTCGAGAAATCAAACTTCCCGGTTGATAAGTATAACCAGGAGCTCCTTTCAACATTTATGGTTAAAGGACGGATCTACGGATTCCCCAGAGACAATGACACAACTGTTCTCTTTTACAACAAAAAGCTCTTTGACGAAGCTGGGGTTCCATATCCCGATTACACATGGGACTGGCAAAAACTCCTGGATGCCTCCAAAAAGCTCACAAAAACTGATAACCGTGGAAGAACAATTCAATACGCCATTGTCCTTGAAAGGAACAAATGGAACCTTTGGGTTTACATGAACGGTGGACAACTGGTTGACAATCTCGACTATCCAACTAAATGTACGATGAATGAAAGAGCCGCGGTTGAAGCAATTGAGTTCCTGAATGACCTTATAAACGAATACAAGGTAGCTCCAAATCCCGCCTCTTTATCACAACTTGGGTCTGCCGCTGAATTGTTTACAACAGGCAGAGTTGCCATGGTTATGAGCAACGCTGCTCAAATTTCATCTTTCCTCACTAATCCCACATTAGATTTTGGGATCGCTCCGTTGCCTATGCAGGTTAAGCGCGCGAATGGCCTGGGTGGTGCAGGTTTTGTAATGGCCAGCACTTCAAAGGTAAAAGACGCTGCTTGGAGATTTATGGAATTTCTCTGTGGCCCGGAAGGGCAAGCAATTTTTGCTTCCAGTGGAGATGCCGTTCCTGCAATGACTTCCACAGAAACTATGAAGGCTTTCATGCAAAATCCACCTAGCGAATATGAAAGAAGAATCTTCTTCTCCGAAACAGCTAATGGTATAAAAGTTCCTCAAATACCCGGGTGGTACACTATTTTTAATGAAGCCATGACAAGACAGCTCGATTATGTTTGGACAGGGCAAAAATCAGCTGTTGAAATCTGTGAAAAGATTGCCGAAGATGTCACAAAACTTATAAAAGAAGCGGGAACCTGGTGATTTTTTTGGGCACAGCTCCTAGCTGTGCCCGCTTCAATTATTTCATTTGAGAAGGTGATATCATGAAAGTTTTTGATATGCATATTCATTTCGTTCCTTCAGAAAGGGAATATCCGAAATTTATCGAAGAACTTCAAAGGTATTCAGAAGAGTATAATGTTGTTAAGATGGCTTTAATTGGGGGTTATAGGTATAATGAAATGGTGAAGAGGGCTTTCACCGAATATCCTGATCTGTTTCTTGGATATGCCTGGATAGATTTGGACGAAGACAAACCTGAAGTAATAAAGATGTACAAAGAACAAGGATTTTCTGGACTGAAAATGATTATTCCTTCGAAAAATTACGATGACCCTTCATACTTTCCATTTTATGAAATTGCCGAAGAACTCGGTATGGTAATACTCTTTCACACAGGTATAATAGGTGGACCTTATGATTACCTATTAAAAGAAGGCAGCGAAATCTCTGAAGAAATGAAAAAAAGGAATAAGAATCTTGTCCGAAAGGGCAAAGTAATTTCATCTGCGAGAATGAGATCTATATATTTAGATACAATAGCCAATGCTTTTCCAGATTTGAAAATCATAGGTGCGCATTTAGGGTGGCCAGAATATAGTATCTCTTGTGCGATTGCTCGCTGGAGAAAAAACCTTTATTTTGATATTTCTGGCGGAGAAGTTGTCGAACGGCATATTATTGAAGGACATTATATTGGTAAAGAAATTTCAATAGACAAGCTCGTATTTGGCACAGATAGTTCAATAAAGCAAATGCCAGATAGAATCATGACTTGGTATTATTCACTAAGATCAATAGGCCTTAGTGAAGAAGAAATTGAAAAAATCTTTTATTTTAATGCTGCGAGATTATTCAACCTGGAGGATTAAACCATGAGGAAATCAGGAAATCTTAGAAAAAGAGAGACAAAGACCGCTTGGATATTCTTACTTCCAAGTTTAATCGGATTTTCTGTTTTTGTATTTGCCCCCGTTTTGGTATCGTTAGTGTTGAGTTTTCTCAAATGGGATTTGCTGACAGATGCAAAATTCGTTGGTCTAAGCAATTACAAGAATCTCATCCTGCATGATGAAACTTTTCATCTTGTATTGAAAAACACCATTGTTTTTGTACTTGGCACGGTTCCAACAAGAGTGATTTTGGGCCTACTGCTTGCAATGGCCTTAGTAAAAAGCATTCCGGGCAGAACGATTTTCAGGGCAGCAATATTTTTCCCTGTTATCATCCCGACAGTTGCAGCTGCAATGGTATGGCGATGGATTTTCAATACAGACTTTGGAATGTTAAATGATTTGCTTTATAACTTAGGGGTCAATAATCTACCCCAGTGGCTCAGCGATCCAAACTGGGCAATGGTTGCCATAATCATACTAAGTGTTTGGAAGGATCTTGGATTTACCCTAGTACTCTTCATGGCGGGATTGCAGGGCATACCTAAAGTTCTCTATGAAGCCTCCGAAATCGATGGTGCTTCAAAATGGCAAAAGTTTTGGAGAATAACTTTACCTCTTCTGTCACCAACCACGTTTTTCGTGATAGTGATAAATGTTATAGGTTCTTTTCAGGTTTTCGATCAGGCATTTGTACTCACAGCAGGTGGCCCCGGGTATGCAACCACTACCATTGTCTATCATATTTATACAAACGCTTTCCAATTATTTAGAATGGGATATGCCTCAGCAGCGGCATGGATATTGTTTGCAATTATTTTCGGGATAACCTTGATTCAATTCAAATATCAGAAAAAGTGGGTGTATTACGTATGAGGTCAACTACTCCAAAGCACAGGGTATTCAATAAATCAATTGAAAAGACTTTGCTTTTCATAATCTTATTGGCCGTATCCATTTTGATGTTAATACCCTTGTTCTGGATGCTTTCCACTTCGCTGAAAAACATTGGTGAAGTGTTTGAGTACCCTCCAAAATGGATTCCAAAAACTTTTAATTGGCAGAATTTTAAGATGGTCTGGCAGCTCGTGCCTTTTAAAATGTACCTCATTAACAGTCTCATAATGAGTGGTTTTGTAACATTAATACACTTAATCGTTGCCTCCTTGTCTGCTTACGCTTTTGCGAGGCTGGATTTTCCCGGTAGGAACACCCTTTTTCTCTTGTATCTGGGTACAATGATGATCCCGGGGCAAGTTACTATGATCCCTAATTTCATTCTCGTAAAAACTCTTGGATGGACTGATACTTATATCGGGCTTATACTTCCAAATTGTTTTATGGCTTTTGGTGTATTTTTGCTAAGACAGTTTTTTTTGACTATTCCAAGGGATTACGAAGAAGCTGCAACAATTGACGGGGCTTCGAGATTTATGATATTTCGAAAAATTATTCTTCCACTGTCTCTTCCAGCGATTTCTACATTGGCGATTTTTACTTTCGTTGGTCAATGGAATAATTTACTCTGGCCACTTGTTATTACCAACAAGGAAGAGTTGAAAACCCTTACACTTGGCTTAGCCAGTTTTCAGGGAATGTATAGCACCAGCTGGAACTTATTGATGGCTGCCGCTGTTATGGGAATAATTCCTTCACTTATTGCCTTTATTATCGGTCAAAAATATCTAATCAAAGGTATAACGCTTTCTGGATTGAAAGGATAATTACTTGGAGGGTTTGAGTTGAAAAAACTTATTGTTGTAGGCCCAGTTTTTTTTGATTTGATCTTTGGAAATTTATCATCTCTTCCAAAGCCGGGGCAGGAAATTTCCACATCCGAATTTGATTTCTCCATTGGCGGAATGGGTATTGTTGCTGTTACTGCCCGCAAACTGGGATTGGATGTCTCACTTGTCTCATGTATTGGCGATGATTTGTTCGGTAAATATATATGTGATTATCTCGTGAAAAATGGGGTAGATACTTCATATCTATATACTCAGCAACGAACCCCTGTATCAGTGGCAGTAAACATCGGTGACCGTGCATTTATAACTTTTCCCGGTTGTTCAAGCCACTCTTCAGAACTCCCTATGGCTTTGACTGATGTAAGTTCACATATTCATGGGAATTTTCACCAACTAAAAGCAATAAATATTGAGCCCTTTTTAAAAGAGACGAGTTTTTCAGTAACTCTTAGCTGGGAAGACGCTCTGAATTGGTCTAAAAAAGACTTTAAATTTCTTGAAAACCTCGACATTTTTATCATGAATCAATCAGAAGCAAAAGAGATTACTGGTTTGCAAAGAGCCGAAGATCAGCTCTCTTTTTTGAAAGGGTATGTGAAAGAGATAGTCATCATCACCCAGGGTGGTAAAGGCGCGTGGGCAAGTGATGGAAAAAAACAAATCTTTATACCGTCAGTTTCTTTGGAAATAAAGGACACAACAGGTGCGGGGGATTCTTTTATAGCGGGATTCCTGAAGGGATATTTAGAACATAAACCACTTCATGAATCATTAGCTCTTGGAAACGCTTGTGGTGCACTCAGTGTGAGTTCTTATGGCGGCATTCATGAAGATTTGTCATACGAAAAAGTATTGAATCTCTCAAGAAAAATTCTTAGCCACTACGTAATGGGGGTGTAGTTTCATGAAACTTGTTGTTCTTGGTGGTGGCGGAACGCGAGCTCCAATACTCTACAAAGGGATTCTTGATGCCTTCAAGAATATTGGTATCTCAGAAGTAGTTTTTTATGATATTGATGAAAAAAGGCTTACTTTGATGAGAAAGGTCATAGAGGGAATTGCTGAAGGTCAAGAGCACCCACATACATATTTTTCAACAAACAGAACAAATCTTTTCAAAGATGCGGATTTTGTGTTCTGCGCAATTCGTGTTGGGGAAGAAGACGCGAGAATAATTGATGAAACCATTCCTCTTAAATATGGTGTTATTGGCCAGGAAACAGTGGGCCCGGGTGGCATGATGATGGCGTTGAGGACTATTCCTGTGCTACTCGACTATGCAAGACAAATAGAGAATGAAGCCCCAAACGCTTGGTTTGTCAATTTCACCAATCCTTCGGGCATTATTACCCAGGCGCTGACTAATCACTCAAATCTGAGAGTTATAGGTATATGCGATGCTCCGAATATGATTCTTGACGTCTCTGCAAAGCTACTTAAAAAGAGTGAAGAAGAGCTTTTTATGCATTATATAGGTTTGAATCATCTGGGCTGGGCAGTGGATATTAAGGACGAGTACGGCGGTTTAATGGATGAATTATCTAAACGTTTTGAAGAATTCTCCAATATAGAAAGTGTTTTTGGCAATTTCAGTTCGGACTATGTTAATGTAAACAGGGCAATTCCAAATGAATACATATTTTTTTATGCCTATGAGCAGGACGCCCTGAAAACAATGCTCGCCTCTGAAGAAACTCGTGGGGAATCAATAAAAAGATTCAATAGACAGCTGTTTTCACAGCTTGAGCAGGTTGAAACTTCCAAAGAAGCTATTGAAGTATACAATAACTACATTTCTGAACGCGAGGGAACGTATTTTAAGAGAGAAACAGGGAAGGAAAGAAACGTTTCGCGATTTGATTTGAGAAATTTCAGGCTAAAAAGCGGATACGAAAAAATCGCGCTTGGGGTTCTTGAATCACTTTCAACAGGCAAGCCCAACTTTATTCCCGTCAACATTAAGAACAATGGAAACATCCCATGGCTAAGAGATTGTGATGTTATAGAAGTTACAAGTTTAATTAACAGAACAGGTGCAAATCCCATCAAAGTTACTCTGCCAGAAAGATTTTTTGGTCTTGTCTATTCTGCAAAACTGTACGAAAGAATGGTTGTTTCTGCTGCTATTAATCAGTCATACTCACAAGCTCTCGAGGCTATGAGATTAAATCCATTTGTTCACTCCGAAAAAAGTGCAAAAAAGATTCTGGACGATTTCATAGAAGAACTTGGGAACTTGGTTAATTTACAATAATTGCCATATTTATCGCTTAACATCTGAAATTATTTCTCAGAAAATTTAATAAGCAAAGATTTGACTTTGTTCAGAATTCTGGATCTGCAACTTTAAATCCGTTTTCTCTCAGGTCTTTCACTGCAGTAAGGAGTGCTTCTTCAGGCTTTACTAATTGTTGAAGAGCCATGTATAAATTTCTTCTTAATATCGAAGAATAAAGTATGTAATTAGCCACATTGGGCCTGTCAACTACTTTTGATAATTGTGCAAATTTGATTTCTTCTGTATCGACATTTTTTATTCTGAGCGATGGGTATATGGGAATTTCATTTGGGTTTTCTAAATAGAATTCTTTGGAAGTGATGCTTAGCACAAAATCAAGTGCTTTTTTAAATTCATCTGTGTTACTGAGTATTCCAAGGCCTTGATAGCCAGACACTGTTGTACCATAGTCAAGGTCACCTGGAATGAGGGCTATATCAGCTTTGCCCACAACTGTTGAATATCTGCTGTCATTCATAAAACGGCTTTGATACGTCCAGTTTGTAGTAAATAAAGCATCACCAGAATCAAAGATATCCCGTAATTCGTCTTCACCAATTATTAAAGATATTGGGTTCATGAGACCCTCTTTGAAAAGAGAGACAAGGAATTTCAGAGCTTTCAAATTTGCTTTAGAAGCAACGATTAACTTGTCACCTTCCTGAAGCTTCCCGCCATAACATCCCGAGAGCCAGGTTAGTTCACAAAGAAGAACCTCTTTATCTCTTAGAGATTCTATAATTGGATATTTTAAGATCCCGAGTTTTTTGGCTTCGATGGCCATGTTTTTCATTTCTTCAAGAGTGCGAGGTGGTTTTTCAAAACCACACGCATTGAGTATTTTCTTGTTATAAAAGAAATGCTGTATATTTGCCAGAAAAGGAAGTGCAAGAATGTTGCCATTTTGGATGAATGATTTCATTATTCTCGAGTCAACTTTTTGCAGGAAATCCGTAACTAATTCAGCATCGATTTTTTTCAATATCCCTTTAGCATAAAGATCAGCTACCCATATTAAATCCACAAGGACAACGTCATATTGCGGATTATTTGCTCTCGATGCCCTGAGTATAGTTTCATAGACTTCATCATATGGAACAAAGGTCACATTAACCGCTGTCCCTGTTTTCTTTTCATAGGTTGAACAGAATTTGAGTATATCATCTGGTTGGTACCCCGCCTGATACATATAAAGAAAATCCAGTCCAAATATCGTAGTTGTATATAAAATCAAGATCACGATAACCAAAAACGTTCTCAACCTTTCACACTCCCTGCTGTAAGCCCTTTCATTATATACTTCTGAAAGAACATTGTTATCCCTATTGGAATTATTGCTGCAACGAATCCAGCTGCTGAGATTTTTTCATAATCTGTTATGTACTGACTTCCCAGTGATGCGATGAACATTGGAAGAGTAACAGATCTTTCTGTTCTTGTAAATACGAGAGCAAAAAGAAATTCATCCCACGCCATTAAAAAAGCGAATATACTCGTTGCTATGAGTCCCGGAATTGCGAGAGGTAAAACAATCTTGAAAAAACTTTTAAACGGCGAACAGCCATCTACCATAGCTGCTTCTTCTAATTCGCCAGGGATTGTTTCAAAGTATCCTTTCATTATCCAAACCACAAACCCAAGTATAAATGAGTTATAGATTATCATTAGGTTCCAGGTAGTGTCATAAATGGGTACTACCTGGCTTACATATATAATCATAACAAAAAATGGTATGAGCAAAGCTATTGAAGGTAACATTCTCGCAAGAAGCATCCCAAAGATCAGTCCATCTTTTCCTTTGAATTTCATTCTCGCTAACACGTAAGCAGCAGGGGTTCCAAAAAGCAGGGAGATCAGAGTAACCGCTCCAGCAACGATAAAGCTATTCTTCAAAGCTGATACAAATCTCCTTCCTATACTTTGTGAGATATCAAATATCTCTCTGAAGTTAACCATTGTTGGATTTTTCGGGAACCACCCCATTTCATCTGAAATAAGCTCCTTATGCGGTGATATTGCCGATACGAAAAGCCAAGCAATAGGTGCAACCGTCCACACAAATATCAAAATAGCATATATGTAAACTGTCCAGGATTTTTTTCTCATCTTTTTCCCCTTTCTCTTTCATGTTTTTTCCTTAAGAGCGTTTATGTAAAACATGCTGATAAGGAGGATTATCAAACCAATCATAAATGAAAGAGCAGAACCTTTTCCTAAATGCGTATATACAAGCCCTTCCTGGAACGTAAGGATTGAAAGGACATTTATTTTGTAGCCCATTATTATGTATATGATGTCAAACACTCTAAACAGTTCCATTGTTCTTAAAACCAGTACTACCACGATAACCGGCTTTAACATAGGGACTGTTATAGACCAAAAACTCTTCCACTTACCTGCTCCATCTATTGCTGCTGCTTCATAATAACTGTCTGGTACTGTTTGTAACCCAGCGAGAAGCAAGAGGGTAACGAGAGGAACAGTTTTCCAGGTATCACCAAGTATTATCATATTTAAAGCTCTTGTTGCACCTATCCATTCAAAAAAACTGCCTATAATAGGAATTCCTTCAAAAGGTACCTTATCTGAAAGCCAAACAATGGGATTTTGAATCAGTCCCATTTTCACAAAGAGCTTATTGAAAGCGCCGTAATCGCTTCCAATAAATATCCACTGCCACATCCGGGCATTAACCACTGTCGGAACAGCCCAGGGAAGTAGAACAAGGCTTCTAAGCATTTTAACTCCCCAAAATTGTTTATTGAGAACCAATGCCATAAGCGTACCCATAACCATCTCTACAAGTAAAGAAACTACTGTGAAATAAAGAGTGATTCTGAGGGATTCCCAAAAAAGATCATCTTTAAGCAATTCGATGTAATTTTTGAGCCCTATAAAATCCCCTTTTATGCCTGTCCCTGTTACCGTTGATTCGGTAAAGCTGAGATAAAAGGCCATACATATTGGAAACACTATGACCAAAAAAACAATTGCAAGTGCTGGTAACAGCATCCATATGATAAACCGTTTATAACTCTTATTCAGTATCAAGCTCATCCCTCCATAAAACAAGGAGGGCAGCCAAAGGTTGCCCTCCACGTATTGAGGATATTACTTCATCACTTTGTCTATTCTCACGACAGCCTCGTCAAGTGCTTCTTTCGGAGACATTTTGCCTTCCAGTGCAAGGTGGATATATCTTTGAAGTATCGAAGAAACTTCCTGGTATTGAGCAACCTTAGGCCTATGATGTGAAGCGGCAATTTCTTGTGCTTTTATATCCATAACAGGATCCACTGTTCTTACCCATGGATTGTCTTGAACGGATTTCCATACTGGCATTTCTTTGAGATATGCCTGCTGCACAATAGGGCTTGTGACAAATCTAATAAACTTCCATGCTTCGTTTTTGTTTCCAGAGTTTCTTGGTATAGCGAGGCCCTGAAAACCACTCACTGTCGCGGTATAGTATTTTTCTGGATCGTATACAGATTCTGATACAGGGATGAGACCCATTTCAGCTTCACCAACGACATTAGAAACACTTGGGTCGTTCAGAAATCCATATTGGAAAGTCCAGTTGGTATTGAAAGCAACATTGCGTGCTATGAAATCATCTTTTGCCATTGGTTCATCCATGTTGAGTGAGTTTGGATTGGCCAATCCTTCATCAAGAAGCATTACCATAAACTCAAGTGCTTTGAGACCCGCACCTTGGTTGAATACGGGCTCACCGTTTTCATTGAAAAGATCACCACCAAAAGCGCCTGTAAGCCATACATATTCGCAGACAAGTCCTTCCTTCTGATTCCATGAGTCAGACCATGGGTATTTCAGTATGCCTTTAGCTTTGATCGCTTTCATCATTTCTACCATTTCTTCCAATGTTTTCGGAGCGTGATTATAGCCAGCTTCTTTAAGGATTGCTTTGTTATAGAAGAATAATTGGAAATTGGCAAGAAATGGCATTGCCCAGGTTTGGCCTTTGTATGTAAAGGCATCCCAAATAGCTGGTGCTATATCTTCCCTCATTTGCTTTGTTATGTAGGAATCAAGGGGGGTTACCAATTGCTTTTCTCCAAGCTCAGCAGTCCAAATAAGATCGAGAAGCACAACATCATATGTTCCAAAAGGAACTGCCGACGATGTGATGATCTTGTCATGCATTTCATCGTATTTAACAAACGTGAACTCAACATCAATTCCAGTTAATTCAGTGAAAAGCGCCCCCATTTGTTCCATGTCTGAAGGTTGATAGCCAGCCTGAGCCATGTAAAGAACGTTAATCTTACCAAAAGCCGTAATAGCCAGTGCTACAACTGCAAGAATAATCATTACTTTCTTCATTAAGACAACACCTCCCCAAAAAATTATTGTGCTTTTTTATTAATGCAATGCCATGCCATAAATTGGTAGTTTCTATAATCGGCATTCAATAACAATTACAAGAATTTATATTTTTTGAGTGTATATTTATTTCACAGTATAAAATCTTTTTATGTGCAGAAAATAGCCACATCGTGATATAATGCATTACATAGTGTGTGCAAATTTTGCACAAGGTGGGAGAGAAGCATGAAACTAAGTACCCTGGTAACAGTATTTATTATCTTTCTCGTCGTCATACCATTGTTCATTTCTATAACATACCGCTATTTCGTATTCCCCAAGCATATTACAGAAGCCTCAAACGCAATTCACGGTATATTAGACCAGGTAGCCGAGAAGAACCTTCAAAACACAGCAAGGGCGGTTAACGAATTCTTCATCAGCGAGAGAGAAAAACTTCTGAAAGTTGTTGCCACTTTGAGTGAAGATCAAAAAATCAAAGACTATGCAAAGTTCTCTCTCCTTGGTACGCTCAATACCACAGCTCAAAAGATCATAAGTGCATCCGGTGTTGATAAGGTGGATATATATATAGATGATAAATTGTTGGCCACAATCGGTTCGAAGGAATTTTATCCTTCAATCAAAGTAAGCAAAAAAACTGAAAACATAACTTTTGTAGCTTACAGATTTTTCTCCCCTGAATATTTAAAATATCTCTCCGAAAGATTCGAAGCCCAATTTATACTGGAAAATGATGGTAAGGTAAGTTCAACTTTACCTCTTTCTGATTCATACGGTGGAAAAGTATTTAAATACAATGATCGTTTCTATATGGGAAAGACAATTTTGTTCGACAATACCCAAATAACCGTCTTGATTGATACTACGGAGATACATGCGGTATATGAAACTGTTTATAACGACCTCAAGATCCAGGAGGAACAGGGCGAAAACAGATTTTTTCTACTCTGGTTTCTGGCCATCATACCTTCTGCTTCTCTACTATGGTTAGGGTTTAGAAGTGTTATAAGGCCGGTGCAAAAAGGTATAGATGCTGTTAAAAAAATCTCCGCAGGAAATTATGATATTGCACTGGATACAACCAGGACCGTTGGTGAGTCAAAAGGGCTCTTCGAGGCAATTAATGACCTTTCTACAAATTTAAAAAATCTAATAACCGAGAATGCACAAAAAACTCTAAGTTTGAGAAAAGAAAAGGAAAAACTTGAAACTATCATTCAAAACTTAGATGATGGTGTCTTGATTCTCGATAAAAGAAGCAAACCCGTGCTTTACAATGATCTGGGATTAAAAGCATACAAAAATATTAAGAATAGCACATTGCCCAAGAACCTGGTTTTAGCAAATGGCAATCAATATCAAAAGCTTACTGTACGTAACAAAGAGATCAAAGGGATAGGCCAGATAATTGTGTTTCATGATGTCACATTGGAAGATGAAATGCGACAGCTATTTATAATAACCGAAAACCTGAAGCAATTCGAAAAAACTGCACGAACTATGGCGCATGAAATCAAAAATCCTTTGAATGCAATATCTCTGAATTTACAAATTTTGATGGAAAAACTCGAAAAGAAGACCTATGGAACTCTTATGCAAACACTATTAAATCAAATCAACCTGATTGCCTCAAGTATAGACAAGTTATTGACCATCAGCAGCGAAATTGACGAGTATCACAAAACAAATATCGGTAATATCATAGAAAGAGTAATATCTCTTTTCAAATTCCAGTCCATAGAGGAAAAGGTTAAAATAAATCTGATCAATAACAGCCATTCTGAAATTTATTGTGATAGCAGAAGGCTCAGTCAAGCTTTCTTCAATTTGATTCATAACGCTTTCAAAAGCCTTCAACATCAGGAGCATGACAGGGAGATATGTATAACAATTGATGAAACTGAAAAAGAAGCCATTATATCAATAGAAGACAGCGGACCTGGCATCCCCGAGAAATTTGCAAATAATGTCTTTGTAAGGCCTTTCACTTTGGAAAAGGGAGGGCATGGAATTGGCCTTATGCTCGTGAAAAACATTATTGAAAACCATAATGGGAAAATTTCATATTCAAACTCGAAGCTTGGGGGAGCGAAATTTGACATAATACTTCCAATTAGAGGTGATTTCCAATGAAAATACTACTTGTAGATGATGACCCCATATCATCAAATGCACTGTATGACTATCTTTTATCAAAAGGATATAAGACAAATACTGCAGCAACAGCAAAAGAATGTTTTGAAAAACTCCAATCTGAAGAATTTGATGTTCTATTGCTAGATTTTGTATTGCCAGATAAATCAGGACTGGAAATTTTGAATGAATTGGCAAAAAACACGAGATACAATGATTTGACAAAAATTATGATAACAGGCTTCGGAAGCATTAAAACAGCGGTAGAGGCAATGAAAAAGGGAGCTTATGATTTTATAACAAAACCTATTGACCTGAAGTACCTGATTCAACTCTTGAAGAGAATTGAAAAGGAGAAAAAAATTATTGAAGAACGAAATATGTATATAGAGCATCTCAGCAACATCAACATAGATATAGTACAGGCAAAATCTCGCACCATGAATCAAGTATGGGAATTGGCAAAACAAATAGCTGTAAGTGACTCTCCAGTGTTGTTGACAGGTGAAACCGGTGTTGGAAAAGATATCGTTGCTAGATACATACATGCAAAGAGTAAACGTTCAAATCGCCCCTTTGTGCCTATAAATTGTGCTGCTATACCTAAGGATCTTATTGAAGCAGAGCTCTTTGGTAGTGAAAAAGGTTCATTCACAGGGGCTATTCAAAGAAAACGTGGAAAGTTTGAAATAGCCAACAATGGTACCCTATTTCTGGATGAAATAGGAGAACTGGATGTTTCTTTGCAATCAAAGTTGTTGAGAGTAATAGAAGACGGTACGTTCTACAGAATAGGCGGTTCCGAACTTGTCAAGACAAACGTAAGAATAGTTGCAGCAACCAACAGAGATCTGAAAAAACTTTTAGCAAATGGCAAATTTAGAGAAGACCTTTATTATAGAATTTCTACTTTTCATATAGATATCCCTCCCCTAAGACAAAGAAAAGAGGATATCCCAGTTTTTTTGAATTACTTCATTGACATGATAGCAAGAAAATACAACAAAAAAACGCCAAAATTCAATGAAGAAGACTATAACTTATTATGCGACTACTCTTGGCCGGGGAATGTACGGGAACTAAAAGCATTTTGTGAAAGATTGATTGTACTATCATACCACAACGAAATAAAAGAAAAGATCAATAATATCCTCGATTTGGACACTAAAGAAGCAAATACCAATTACTCAATGAAATTTATTGTAAGAAAGCACATTCTTGATGTTTATAACAAGACTGGAAAGAACAAACTTCAGACCGCTCGCCTTTTGCAAATTAGTAGGCGTACACTTCACAATAAGTTGAAAGAATATGGGGTTGATTGATTAACTCCGAGTTTCAGTCCACAATCTTAAAGAATCGGCAGCTATAAGCTTGCTTTTTTTTGTGAACAGTATCAACCGTACATTTGACAATTTCTAACGCAAGAATTGTTGAGTATGTCGAGTATAATGTATAAGACAGCGATTGGAGAGACAAGGATGGATTTGAAGGAGAGAACTTTAAGGTAACACAAAAGTGGAAAGGCAGGCTTGAAGTTGTTGCAAAGGTCAAGGTAAACAATTCGGAAAGTCTATCAATAGCATATACTTCCGGTGTAGTTGAACCCTGCAGGGAGATAGAAAAGATTGGAAAAAGTTTTGGAGATAATATCCCCCAAGCTTTTGAGCCAGAAATCGCCGATGCATTTTCTGAAGCGGTTTTTGATAATGCCAATTAGAGCATGTTCTGTTGTGGTACTTCTGGAT
>Ga0209834_10001063_pt1 | contig 15819 bp, 19 predicted proteins | sample Mar14236cmmetaG_FD_184134 | JGI IMG/M metagenome (GOLD analysis project Ga0209834, IMG submission 184134) | Marine hydrothermal vent microbial communities from Guaymas Basin, Gulf of California to study Microbial Dark Matter (Phase II) - Marker... ...
CTGGCATTCGACCACGCCAAAATCCTGAAGGACGCGCTTAATTCGAGGGACTACCTGTGAGGAGCATGGAGCTCGAATACCCTTCCTTCGGGAAGATAATCGTTGACGGGAAGGTCTACGAGCACGACATCATTATATACCCAAGTAGAAGGGTGGAAAAGAGGAAAAAGTGGATCAGCAAGTCCAAACACGGTACCAGCCACAAACTTGACTCAGAAGAGCTGAAGGAGTATCTCACGGAGGACTTTGACGTCCTTATCGTTGGCACCGGCTACTATGGTTACCTCTCGCTCCTCCCTGAAAGCCGGAAACTGGTTGAGGGAAAGGAAGTCCACGAGCTCCCCACGGGAAAGGCGGTTGAGCTCTTCAACGAGCTGAACGGAAAAAGAAAAGTGTTGGGAATCTTCCACGTCACCTGCTGAAGTGCCAGAGCAACAGTGCATCAACCAGAAGCACGAATGGAAGAGACAGGAACCACTTCAGGTACCACAGCCCGCCGGTGACCCCGGCAATGACACCATTCGCGGCAAGGGCGAGGAGCATTTTCTTCCACGTCGTCTCAGGCAGTGCTACCTCGTGGGTTCCCCAGTAAAAGACCGTCAGCGTCGTTCCCGCGGTTGCGACCGGAAGGAGGAGTGCCAGCGGGAGGGCCTTCAGCACCCCAGGATTTCCGAGCGAAAGCCCCAGGACGGCCAGCAGGCCTGCAGTCGTCGGGATTGTGCTCATCGTTATGAGCTTGCCGCGCAGGAACGTCTTCAGGCTCAGGGGGAGGGAGTGAAGGACTTCAAAGGCCCTGCCGTCTATTTTTAGAACCGCGTCCACTGCTATCGAAGACACCCAGGCGACTGCCAGAACAAAGCCGAGCACACCGACTTCGCTCCCCGACTTCAAGGCCCCTATGAAAGAGGGTATTATAACAAAGACGGGCATCAGCAGGCCGGTGAGGAGGGACGTGTTCCGCGAGGCTATCCTGAAGTCCTTCAGCGCGAGCGCTACGGGAGGACTGTGGAGCGAGATCCTCGCTTTCCCGGCCTGTCTTTCGGTTGATGTCCCTTCGCTTATTCTGTTCCAGAGCCTCCTGACTGTCGAGATGTAGACTGCACCGACCACTAGCCCGTAGAGGGCCAGGAGGGCGAGCGAGAGGAGCGGCTTCTCAACGGTCACAACCGAAAAGGGATAGGCAACGGAGTACCTCTCAAAAATGCCCCTGAGCACCTCGTAGTGGCTTGAGACGTAGCGCTGAAGGTAGTTGAGGCCGTAGAAGAGCGACATCACTGCGATTATCCCAACCGCCTTGAAGGCCGTCTTGAGACCTGCGAATCTTCCACCGGAGGCCTTTCCGAAGCGGTCGTAGATGAGCAGGCCTATTGTGTGGCCGATCAGGGTTCCGACCAGTCCCCACGCGAGGCCCAGTATTCCTGCGGTTGCTCCGAGCTTCATTGCAAGGCCCACCGCCGGTGCCAGGAGAAATAGCGCCGCGGGGAGCTCCGTTGCCAGCAGGAGGACGCTCAGGTACTTCCCGCCGACCCTGATGGGGAGCGAAATGAGGGGCTCAAAGAGGCCGAGGGAGACCGCGTACTGGGCGTTCACAGCCGTCCTGTAGAGGGCCATTATCAGGGGAACCAGGCAGTAGCTCGCGTAGATTACCGCAGAACCCGCTGGGTTTTCGACGGAGTAAACGCCCGGAAAGAGGATAAGGCCCAGCACTGTGAACAGGGCTGACTGAGTCAACAGGGCCCGTTTGAGGCTCCCACCCCGCTTGAATGCCTTCATGAACTTGTTCCAGTCGGCGGAAAACTGGGGGTTGGCCTTCAGCCTTTTGTAGGTCATCTCGCGGTAGAGGGTGGTTATGATTCTCCACTCCATCAGAAGGCCTCCCTCAGGGCGCCGATGAGGGAGCTGACCTCCTCCTGGCTCTCGGTCAGCTTGAGGAAGACGTCTTCAAGGCTCTCCTCGTGGGCGAAGCGTTTGAGCTCCTCTGGGGTTCCCTCGGCTATCAGCTCACCGTTGTATATTATGCCTATCCTGCCGCAGATGACTTCGGCGACGGCAAGGATGTGTGTCGAGAAGACGATGCTCTTTCCCTCTTTCTTGAAGTCGTTGAGGAGTTCCTTCATTATGCGCGCGCTCTTGGGGTCGAGACCGTTGATGGCCTCATCGAGCACCAGGACTTTCGGATCGTGGAGCAGGGAAGCTATTATTGAAACCTTCTGCTGGGTTCCAAAGCTTAAAGTCCCGATGAGCTCGCCGAGGTACTCCTCTATCCCAAAGGCCTTCACGAGCCTCTCGACGCGGTCTTCAAGTTCCTCCATGGGAACCCTCCGTATGCTTCCAACGAAGGAGAAGAACTCCATGGGCGTGAGGCTCTCGTAGAGGGCTGGCGTCTCGGGGATGTAGCCAACTATTTTCTTGACCTCAAGCGGGTTTTCGGCGACGTCAATTCCTTCGACGAGAACCCTTCCTTCGCTTGGGGGAGTTATCCCCGCCAGAATCCTCATTGTTGTACTCTTTCCGCTCCCGTTGGGCCCGAGGAGGCCGTAGATTTCACCGTTGCGGACAGTGAAGGAGACGCCCCTGACTGCAATCTTGCTGCCGAAGCGCTTAACAAGGTTATCAACTTCTATCACACTATCACCAAGGGTAAATTGGTGACCCCTTTATATTTTTTATCCTCATAAAAGCAGGGGGATAAATTAAGGGTGGGGCAACTGCTCATTCCTTCCCGTCCTTTTTCTCCAGGTGCGCCCTCCTGACCTCAAGCACCCCTGAGTAGTTGCACTCGTTCCACTTCTTTTCCACTTCATCGAAGACTACCCTTGCCCTGAAGAAGGGCGCATCTCTCACGAAGGTCTCGAACTCGCCGCCTTCCCCCGCCACGTGGACTTTATACTTCTCGTGGAGCTTCAACAACCCCTCCAGAGCCTTCTCGTCTATTCTTCTCCCGAGCCAGCTCCTGTCCAGGCCGTAAGCGGAGACGCCGACCATCACGATGTCGAAAATCCCAATCAGCTCGCGCATGTACTCAACGGGGTCGCGGTGCCACGCCGGGGCGAAGCTCTCGATGCCGAGCTCTTCCGCTACCCTGTCAACGCGCCTCTTCTGGTACTCGCTTTCCAGGGCCCCGGCGACGACGCCGTCAATCCTCAGGCCTTCCAGGACTGCCTTCATGTCCTCTACTTCCTTCTCCTTCTCTCCGCTCGTGAAGCCCTTGACGAGGGGAATCCCTATCGCCTTTGCCTGGAGCTCGGTGAGGTGGATGTTAGGCACGTGGTACATGTAGCTCTCGTCGCTCTCGCTGACCATCGAGACGAGGTATTTGACCTTGAAACCTTGCTTGAGCGCCCAGTAGAGGGCATAGTTCGAGTCCTTTCCCCCCGAGTACAGCACAGCAACCCGCATTTTCACCACCAAAAACTTTAAATTACCAGGGGTTAATTTAATTTCGGTTCTCTTGATAGGGCCACATTCAAGGGCCTTAAAAAGGTGGTGCCAATGACCCCAAAGACTGCAGTGATTCTCGCGGCCGGCCTTGGCACGAGGATGGGCGGAAAACCCAAGGGGCTGCTCAAGGTTGCCGGAAGGGAGATTCTGTACCGAACCATCTATCTTCTCCAGAAGAACGGCGTTGAGGGGTTTGTAATCGTCACGAACGAGAAGTACGCTGGGCTTTACAGGGAGTTCATAGAGAGACACGGCTTCAGCGCCGAGCTGGTGATAAACCCCGAGCCCGAGAAGGGCAACGGACACTCTCTTCACCTCGCCGGGGAGCACGTCTCGGGAAAGTTCATACTCGTTATGAGCGACCACGTCTACGGCGAGGAGTTCGTCGCGGAAGCAGTGAAAGGGGACGGCCTCATCGCCGACAGGAGGCCGAGATGGGCCGACGTGAGTGAGGCCACCAAAGCGAAAGTCAAGGACGGCAGGGTCGAGGACATAGGCAAGTCCCTCCGAGAATGGGACGCAGTGGATACGGGCTTCTTCGTCCTCAATGAGAGCATCTTTGAGGTGACCTCTGAGCTTGAACAGGAGCTGAACGGAGACTACGCCCTCAGCGAGGTCATGAAGAGGACAAGGCTCCCGGTGACTTTCGTGGACGGCCTCCCATGGACGGACGTTGATACTCCTTCTGACCTCAAAAGAGCTAGAAAGATGCTCATTAAGAGTGCCCCGAAGGGAACGGGCGACGGGTTCATCAGCAGGCACCTCAACAGGAAGGTCTCAACCGAGATAAGCTACCTCCTCGCGGAGAAGGTCACCCCGAACCAGATGACAGCAGTCACGTTTGCCGTCGGAATCCTCTCGGCAGTCCTGACATTAATCAGCCCCCCGCTGGCAGGAATCACCTACCAGCTCAGTTCGATCCTCGACGGTGTTGATGGGGAGCTGGCAAGGGCCCAGCTGAGGGCGAGCAGGCTTGGGGGATATATCGATTCCCTCCTCGACCGCTACGTTGACGGGGCTTTCCTCGCCTTGCTGGCATACTCGACCCTCACCGAGTCCCTCTGGTACCTTGTGGCGCTTATAGCGCTCCTCGGCTCGGTGATGGTGAGCTACTCGACGGAGAGGTTCAAGGGGGCCTTCTGCAGGGATGCGTACAAGGAAGTCACTGCCCTCAGGAAGCTCCCCGGCAAAAGGGACGAGAGAATCTTCCTGACGATGCTCTTTCTCCTGTACCCAGTGGAGACCTCAATTAAAGCGCTGTTCCTCTTGCTAGCCATAATCACGAACCTGCGAGTGGCGGTAACGGCGTATTTAATTTCCAGGAAAGTTTCGCATCCGAAAACTATTTAACTGTTATAAAATATCTTTAGAGCAATCGAGGAGGTGAAGGGAATGGTGAAGGTTGTTATACTCGGACAGGGCTACGTTGCCAGCATTTTTGCGAGCGGCCTTGAGAAGATAAAGGCCGGAAAGATGGAGCCGTACGGCGTCCCCCTTGCCGATGAGCTTCCGATTAAGATTAAGGATGTTGAAATCGTCGGTTCTTACGACGTCGATGCTTCCAAGGTCGGAAAAGACCTCTATGAGGTCGTCAAGTCCTACGACCCAGCGGCGCCGGAGAGCCTCAAGGGAATAACCGTCAGGAAGGGAATCCACCTGCGGAGCCTCAGGAACCTTCCGCTCGAAGCCACCGGCCTTGAGGACGAGATGACCCTCAAGGAGGCCGTTGAGCACCTCGTTAACGAGTGGAAGGAGCTCGGAGCCGAGGTCTTCATAAACGTCTGCACCACCGAGGCCTTCGTGCCCTTCGGAAGCAGGGAGGAGCTTGAGAAGGCCATCGCCGAGGATAACAGGGACAGGCTCACCGCGACCCAGGTCTACGCCTATGCCGTTGCTCAGTACGCCAAGGAGGTCGGCGGTGCCGCTTTCGTCAACGCCATCCCGACCCTCATCGCCAACGACCCGGCCTTCGTTGAGCTCGCTAAGGAGAGCAACATGGTCCTCTTCGGTGACGACGGTGCCACCGGTGCCACACCGCTTACCGCGGACGTGCTCAGCCACCTCGCCCAGAGGAACCGCTACGTCCTCGACATAGCCCAGTTCAACATCGGCGGAAACAACGACTTCCTTGCCCTCACCGACAATGAGAGGAACAGGAGCAAGGAGTTCACCAAGAGCTCGGTCGTTAAGGACCTGCTCGGCTACGACGCACCGCATTACATCAAGCCCACCGGCTTCCTTGAGCCGCTCGGCGACAAGAAGTTCATCGCCATGCACATCGAGTACATCAGCTTCAACGGCGCTCACGACGAGCTCGTCATCACCGGCAGGATAAACGACAGCCCGGCACTCGCAGGCCTGCTCGTTGACCTCGCGAGGCTCGGAAAGATAGCAATTGAGAAGAAGGCCTTCGGAACCGTTTACGAGGTCAACGCCTTCTACATGAAGAACCCGGGACCGAAGGAGATGCACAACATACCGCGCATCATCGCCCACGAGAAGATGCGCATGTGGGCCGGACTCAAGCCGAGATGGCTCTGAACCTTTCTCCCTTTTTCCAATAAAGTTTTAATTTCCTGCCCCTACTTTTCTCGGAGGGAAGCAGATGGACTGGAAAAGGGGAGCCTATCCGGAGTTTACACTTGAGGATGCCGTTGCGGTTCTGTTCATGTTGAGAAATCCAACGGGCAGAAAAACCATCTCAGAGGTTCTTGATCTCGGCGAGGGGAGCGTTAGGACGCTTTTGAGAAAGCTTTCGACGCTGGGGGTTATAAGTTCCACTCAGCGCGGACACTCACTCAATGAAAAGGGTATTGAGCTTCTCGAAAGACTCTGTAAAAGCTTTTCCGAGGCCAAAATTGTTGGAGAGATTGATGGATATCCCGCCTACGCCCTGGTGGTCAGGAAGCCTCCCGAGTTCAAGAGCATTGAGCTCAGGGACGAGGCGATAAGGTTCTTCGCAAAGGGCGCGATGATACTGGTGGTGAGGAACGGGGAGCCCGTTTTCCCGGAGGACGGGAGACCGCTGAGCGAGACAATGCCTGAGCTTGTGGAAAGGGTCAAGGAAGCTTTCAGGCTGGAGGACGGCGAACTGGTTGTAATCACCTGGGCGGAGAAAGGGGCCGATGCCATGAAGAGCGCCTATCACGTTGCACTGGCCCTCAAGGGCGACGAACTGCCCGATGAGATCAAGTCCCTCGTGAGGTGAGGAAATGGACAGAAGTAAAGACAGCAGACTGATTCTTGCCCTGGACGTCTACGAACGTGAGAGGGCGCTCGAGATAGCCGAGTGCACGGCCGATTATCTTTGGGCCATCAAAGTAAACTGGCCGCTTATAATAGGCTCTGGATTGGATATCATCACCGAGCTCAAGCAGGTCACTGGGCTGCCGGTAATAGCGGACCTCAAGCTTGCCGACATCCCCAACACCAACAGGCTGATAGCGAGCAAGGTTTTCGAGGCCGGAGCGGACTACATCATAGCCCACGGCTTCGTGGGGAGGGACAGCGTTAAAGCCGTCATGGAGCTTGGGAAAACCATAATCGTCGTAGAGATGAGTCATCCGGGTGCGATGGAGTTCATCCAGCCGGCAACAGAGGGACTCATCGAGATGGCCAACGGGCTGGAACCATTTGGCATCATAGCCCCCGCCACAAGACCCGAACGCGTCGCTTATATCCGCTCGAAGCTTAAAGATGGAATCAAAGTCCTCACCCCCGGTGTCGGGGCGCAGGGGGGTAAAGCGAGGGAAGTTTTAAAGGCCGGAGCAGACTACATCATCGTGGGCCGTTCGATTTACGCGAGCGAGAACCCACGCGAAAGCGCCAGAACGCTCTACGAGGAGACGTTGGGGGTGTGATAATGGAGCTTAAGGTCAAGCATCCTCTCAGCAAGAAGGAGATTAAGGGGATAATCCGGGAGATGAGTGAGACTTTCGGAGGGGAGATAGCGGCGAAGATGCTGAACAAGAAGGACAGGGTGGATGTCGCTGAGTTTGATAAGACAACCGAGATACTCCTTGTCAACGGGAAGCCGTTCTTCATAAGGCGCAAGGGCCTGATCTTCCCGCTCGTCATAGCCCTCTACGAGCTGTCCAACGAGGAAGACCTCAGAAAATGGCCGAGAAGGGTAGTCGTCGATGCGGGCGCGGTTCCATTCATCCTCAAGGGCGCCGACGTCATGGCGGCCGGCATAGTTGACGCCGATGAGAACATCAAAGAGGGTGACTTCGTATTCGTGGTCGAGGAGGACTACGGAAGGCCCCTCGCCATAGGCATAGCGCTGATGGACGGCAAGACCATGAAAGAGAAACCCAAGGGCAAGGCAGTGAAAAACATTCACCACGCCAAGGACAAGATCTGGGAACTGACGGTGGGTTGAGATGGATGGGAAAACCGAAGGAAAGAAAAAAATTCGCGTTCTCGTCGGAGGGGTTTTTGACATTCTCCACGTCGGCCACATACACTTTTTGAGCAAGGCGAAGAGCCTTGGCGATGAACTGGTGGTTATAGTCGCCCACGACGAGACGGTTAGGATTCAGAAGCGTCGCGAGCCCGTGAACCCGGCGGAGGACAGGGCGGAACTTCTGAGGGCACTGAAGATGGTGGACGAAGTCTATATCGGCTCCCCTGCAGGCATAGACTACGAGCTGGTGCGTCGGATAGACCCGGACATCGTTGCGATAGGCCCTGACCAGGACTTTAACTGCGAGCGCCTCAGAGACGCACTGAGAAACCACGGAATAGATGCAGAAGTTATACGTATCCCGTACCTTTACAGGAGCGACAGGGCTAAGACGAGCAAGATAATCCAGAGGATAGTGGAGACATACTGCGAGTGATTTCAGCCCGTTATTCCAGAGGCTGACTTGAGCATATTATTCCATGCAGCCACTCTATGTCCGTTCCCGGGAGTTGGGATGCTATTTGAGCAGCCTTATTCAATATTTTAACGGCTGAATTCACCCTCTGGATTAACGTTAAAGTTTGAACCTGCTTATGTAATCCCGCAGGAACTCCGGATCTTCTCGCTTCACGGCACTCAGGAGCTCATCAAACTTCTTTTCACCGAGCGCCATTTTAAGGTAGTAGTAAAGGTTCACTGCGTCCTCCACGATGGCGCTCTGCCTCCTGCCCTCTTCACCATAGAGCTCAATAAGCTTCCTGTTCATGTCGAGGCTTATGTAGAGGGTCTTCTGCTTCTTTTCCTTTTTCAGGTCTTTTGATATCAACTTGGCCTTCTCCTCCGGCTTCTTTGGCCTGGAGGGCTTGGTGAGTTCATTAATGGAACCATCAAAAAGTCTCGGCATTTTATCCTTCGACAATCTCGACCACCTCTCTGGCGAGCTTTAGAATGGCCTTCGCAGCCCGTCCGTCACCCTCAAACTCAAATATGCTCATCCCCTGGCTCTGCGCTTTCTCAAGTGCTATCGCCTTGGGGATGGTCGTCAGAATTGGGGCGTCCGGGTAGGCCTTTTTGAGTTCGTTGAGGCGCATCTTCGGAACCTTGGTCTGGCGGGTGAACTTGTTGGGAACCAGGCCAAGGAGCTTAAGGTTCTCGTTGGTCTCCTGGCGTATCATGCGCATCAGATTGAACATCAGCTGCATTCCTATGACACCAAAGTAGCTGAGCTCGAGGGGTATGAGCACATAATCCGATGCCGTGAGTGAATTGACCAGGAAAATGCCCATGCTCGGCGGGTTGTCAATGAGAACGTAATCGTAATCGGGCAGTACAGGGGTTAAAGCCTTCTCAAGCCTCCTCTCACGGTTGTAAGTGTTGATTACCTCGATCTCCTTGGCGGAGAGGTTGAGGTGGCTGGGTATCAAATCAAGGTTCTCCCGGACGTTAACTATGGTGTCTTCGATGTCGCTTTCCCTCGTCATCAGCGTTCCGACGTTGTTCTCCCCGTACTTGAGCACATCCATGCCGATGAGGCCGAATGTGAGGTTGAACTGGGGGTCTATGTCCACCACGAGGACCCTTCTGCCCATCTCGGAGAGTGCGTAGGCGAGGTTCATCGTGAGGGTGGTCTTCCCGACTCCACCCTTCTGGTTAGCAACGCTAATCACCACTGCCATAGAACCACCTGTGCTCAAATGATAAAGAAAGAAATTCAGGCAATATCTATGAAGTCGTCCAGAACCCTCTTCGCGTAGGGCGGAAGCTCCTTCTCCTTCTTCTCCGGCCTGCCTGATATCATGTTAAATATCCTGTCAAAGTCCCCCTCCCTGGGCTTGAGGGATCCAACCTGCTGTGTGGTGATTATATTGTCCTTCATTGACGAGCCCATCTGAAGGGCCTCGCTCCCGCCAAGTATGTGTGGGCTCTTAACGCCGGTCATGATGACCATGGCACGGACGACCTTGCCCATGTCCTCGTCGATCCTGGCTCCCCACTTAATTTCGCTCTTCTCGCCGAGCTTTTCGTAAACGACGTTCATGGCGTCGTTTATTTCCACGAGGCTTACATCGGGGCCGACGGTGAAGTGAACGAGGGCCTTATCGCCGCTACCGTACTCAACATCGAGCATCTTGTTCTCAAGGGCGTTCTTGATTGCATCCACTGCCCTGTTGCTGGAGTCGCTCTCGCCTATTCCGATGAGGGCGGCACCACCGTTGTGCATGACGCTGTAAACGTCGGCGAAATCAATGTTAACCATTGACGGGAGCTTAATTGTCTCGGTAATGCCCTTGACCATCCTAGCTATTATCTCATCGGCGAAGCGGAATGCAGCGTTGATGGGGAGCTTCGGAACGAGCTTAAGGAGCTTGTCGTTCTCGATAATTATGACTGTGTCCGAGTAGTACATGAGGGCCTTTATTCCGGCCTTGGCCTTCTCAAGCCTCACCTTACCCTCATTCTTGAATGGGAAGGTCACGACACTGACGACGAGGGGCTCCCTAAAGCGGCCGTTGTGCCTGGCGCGTTCCTTTATGACCTTGGCAACAACGGGAGCCGCGCCAGTACCGGTACCGTTGCCCATACCTGCGGTTATGAAAACGAGGTCGACATCGCCGATGGTCTCAGCAATCTCATGGGCACTCGCTTCAGCCGCGCGGTAGCCCATCTCGGGGTTGCCACCGGAACCCTTTCCCTGAGTTATCTCCTTTCCAAGAAGGAGCTTCTTATGGGCCTTCGTCCTAGCAAGGTGCTGGGCATCGGTGTTCATGGCTATCAGCTCAGCACCCTGGACACCGAGTTCGTATAGCCTGGTTATGGTATTGTTTCCAGAACCGCCAACGCCGACTATTGAAATCTTTATTAAGTCTTCAAGGTTTTCATCGGAGAATCCATCGAATTTTGCCCCCTTGGGCCCGTTGTCGTCTAAGTCCAAGTTTATTCCTGCCTGTTCCAACAGTTTGAATACCATTTCCCAACCCCCTCAATCACTCAGTTCTGATGATAACGATTCTAGAGCATGATTTCAGCGGCTTATTTTAGGATGTAATCAGGCGTGGATCTCTCCTCAGTCTCAAGCTGGTAGAGTTCCTTCTTCAAGAGCTCACGAATAGCTTCTCGGATTATTTCACTCCTATTTGGATAGACACCTTTCTTAACAAGCTGATCCATGGCGTTGATAAGGCCCTGAGGAAGTTGTACACTGATGATGCGCATTTTGGCCACCCTGCACCACCCAATTCGGCAAGCCGCTGAAGTAAATAACGCTTTAATTAGTTAAATACTTTGCGCTTGCTTAATATTACAATGATATTATCATTTTCAAAAAATTTTAAAAAGATGCCAATTTACAAAATAAATAATTGGAACCACGCCCTCAGAAAGGGTTTTAATGTCGAAGAATCCACAAGGGGCGGGTGACCCAATGAAAGAGATAACAAAAAACCTTTACATCACAAAAGTATTCGTCCAAGATGCCGAGAAAATCATACCCCTCATAGGTGATGACTTCCAGATAGTGAGAGGGGAGTGCTGGGAAGAGGTGGCGTTTGCAGCGCTTTTGGCAGTTCGTTCGTTCGAAAGGGGTACTAACCACGCCAGGACCCTGGGCGGCGAGCTCCTCCTTCGTCTCGCAGGCACACTCCAGATAAGGGACGCGATAGCAAAATACGGCGTTAAGAATGGAGAGAATTATCTCGTGGTCTTCGGGCCCCGCGATAGGGCTGAGGAAACTCTTAAGGAACTCAAATTGAAAGAACTGCCCGTGAGTGACTGCGATTCAGAAAAATCGAAAGAATTTTTTGAAAAGGCCGCTCTTGTCGAAGTTTTGTAGAGAGACAATTGCCGTTTGTGTACTTTGTAGTGGATAGGTTTATAAAAATCCCTCTCCCACCCCTTATCGCTTGAGGTGGTCCTCATGAAATATAAGAAACGCAAATACTTCCTTGCGGGGAGAATAAACCTTATTCAGCGCTCAAAGATTAGAGAGCTCTTTGAAAAGGCAAAGAAGATGGAAGACGTCATTTCTCTCGGAATAGGGGAGCCCGATTTCGACACGCCCGAGGTCATAAAAGAGGCCGCCAAGAGGGCAATAGACGAGGGTTACACCCACTACACCCCCAACGCGGGCATCCCCGAATTCCGCGAAGCGATAGCCGAGTACTACAAGACCCACTACAAGGTTGACGTCTCCCCCAACGACATAATAGTCACCGCAGGTGCCTATGAAGCAACATACCTCGCATTTCAGACGCTTCTCGAAGAAGGCGACGACGTTATAATCCCAGACCCCGCGTTTGTCTGCTATGTCGAAGACGCCAAAATCGCCGAGGCAGGTATAATAAGAATCCCCCTCCGCGAGGAGAACGATTTCCAGGTTGACCCCGATGAACTCGTTGAAGCCATAACCAAACGCACCAGGATGCTGGTTATCAACTACCCGAACAACCCCACGGGCGCGGTTCTCAATAAGAAAACCGTCAAGGCCATTGCAGACATAGCCGAGGACTACAACCTGTACATACTCAGCGACGAACCCTACGAGCACTTCCTGTACGATGGAGCCAAGCACTACCCGATGATCAAGTACGCCCCCGATAACACGGTCCTCGCCAACAGCTTCTCCAAGACCTTCGCCATGACCGGCTGGCGCGTCGGCTTCACGATAGCTCCAACCCAGGTTATCAAGGATATGATAAAGCTCCACGCCTACGTCATTGGAAACGTCACTTCCTTCATCCAGATAGCCGGAATCACAGCCCTCCGCGACAAGCGCAGCTGGGAAGCGGTTGAAAGGATGCGCCAGACCTACGCCGAGAGGCGGAAGCTGGTTCTCCAACACCTCAGCAAAATGCCGCACATCACCCCGTTCAAGCCAAAGGGTGCCTTCTACATCTGGGCCAAGATTGACCCAGAGCTCGACATGAGCAGCGAGGACTTCGCGAACTGGCTCCTCGACAACGCCCGTGTGGTCGTCATTCCGGGAACGGCCTTCGGAAAGCAGGGCGAGGGATGGATCAGGATAAGCTACGCCACCAAGAAGAGCCAGCTCGTCGAGGCCATGGAAAGAATGAAGAATGCTCTCTCAAAGCTCTAGCGGTGGTGAAAAGGACATGGACGGCATCATTACCGTCTTTATTGCAATATTTCTTGCAGAGCTGGGAGATAAAACCCAGCTCGCGACGATAGCTTTTGCCTCCAAATACGGCTGGAAAACAGCGTTTATGGGAGCCATTCTGGGCCTTGCGGCAGTAAACCTCATTGGAGCATTCCTGGGGGACAAGCTCGGCAACGTACTGCCCCTGGACGTTGTTCACAAATTCGCCGGAGTGCTCTTCATAGTGTTTGGCATCTTAATGCTGTTCGGAAAGCTCTAAGGAGGCGAGATCATGGACAAAAGGTGGAGGTCAGTCCTGCTTGACACGCTGGTCATGACTGCCGGTCTCGGAACGCTCACCATGATGGCCATCGCGAAGCCCGATATCATCGGGCGCTTTGGAATCGACGACGCCACCTACGAGTGGCAGCACATCGCCTATGTTTTCGGTCTCTTCGTGGCATTCCTTCTCGGACATACCAAAATCTACGAGGGCAGCTTTAAGAGGAGCGTTGCGATCGCCCTGAGCTGGGCGGCCGTTACTCAGGCCTTGATCCCCCTCGCCCCCAACTGGCAGACCGTCGTCTTCCTGAGGTTCGTCCAGGGATTCGTCATCACGCTCGTCCCGCTCTTCAGCACCCAGATAGCCCACTTCTTCGTGGCCGAAAGGCCGTTCGCCAAGGGTATAATCCTCTCCGGCATCTTCTGGGGCGGTGTGTTTGGAAACATAAGCGGAAAATACGCTGTCGAGACTCTTGGCTGGAGGGGCGGCTTCTGGAGCACGGTCGTCATTATGTACGCCGTCCTGGCCATCTGGTGGCTCTTCACCGAGGACTTCGAGATAAGCCACAGAAACGAGTCCAGCACAAAGGTCAACGTCTGGAAGATGCCATTCACCTGGGTCCTTGGCCTGACTTTCTTCCCGGCCCTGTGGGTGATCTTCACCATAGCCGGCTTCTCGGCTTCGCTGGGCTATGAAATCGGCTGGACCAAGGAGCAGGTGGTGGCCCTGAGCACCAGCCTGAACATATCAAAGGCACTCTGGAGCATAGCCATGGGCTTCGTGGGCTACATGCTCTCAAGAAAGAACCCCACTCCGAGAGGGCTCTTCAAGGCCATCGTCCAGGTCATGATATTCTCCTACGCCGTGGCCTTCGTCGGCCTGCTTGTGTATGCAAAGGCCATGCTGGCCGGTAACTACACCCTCGCCATTGCCTCCGTCGTCCTCATCGGAGCCCTACAGGGAACAGGACCCGCGTTCTGGACCAGCGCTCCAGCCACTTATCCGAAGAGCATCTTCCCGAAGGCCAGCTTCGCCCTCGGACTCATCTCTAACGCAGCAAACGCCATAGCTCCGACGATAACCGATATGCTTGCAAGGTACAGCACCGGCCTGGCCCTGGGAGAGCTGGCCCTCATGCCGCTCCTGGGAATCCTGACCCTCATAGCAGTCTCGAGGATGAAGCTCCCCGTGGAGGAGCTCGGCGATGCGGCCTAAACCCCTCGTCGTTTCTTTCTTTACATTCCTCGCGATCTTCTTCTACGGCATAGCCGCGATGAGTTTCGGGGAAAGGTTCTCTTCGCCCTGATGGACGAGACGTAAGAACCGAACTCAGAAGCCTTCTTGGAGTGAAACCTTCAAACAAGAGCAAGTTAAAAATAAACCCATTCAAAACTTGCAACTTCAAAAAGCACTTAATTTTTCAGTTAACGCTGAAACTTTTGGAAAAAGCTTCGCCAAAGTTTGTAGCTCTTCCTCGAATGACCACGTGGAGGATTTTCACCAATTAATGCGCATTTATGGAGGAGAACAACTCAATATAAGCCCAGATTCAGGGTTTGTTCTCTTTTTGACGCCCTTCGGGCGTCGGTTTAAACTTAAACCCGTTATAAAGAAGCGTTTGAAGGGTTCTCATTTCAACGACAAGCATTTGAAGAGAAAATCCCGTGGATTCTGGTTTTTTCAAAGAAGAGCTGCTGACTTTGATGAAACTTTGCGAAGGCAAAGTTTCTGGTGCGGGGGCGGGGATTTGAACCCCGGAACCCCTACGGGACGGGACCCTAAATCCCGCGCCTTTGGCCAGGCTCGGCAACCCCCGCGCGGAAATGAGTTTTCATCCCACCTTTAAAAACTTTGAGGGGAAAGGCTTTTAAGGATGTAAAGGAAGCTTTACGTAAAGGAAACTTTACATGGTGATGAGTGTGGAAAGATGGAGGCTCATTGGGTATGTGATTCCCGCCACGACGGCTTCAATGCTGGCAGTGGCGCTGTGGATGGGAAATATTGCACTGGCTTTTGGCGTTCTAGCAGCGGCAATCGCGGTTTCGTTCCTCTACGCTGACTGGATCAAAAAACGCGGGGAGATTATAAGCGACGAGAGAACGCTCCGCATCGAGGAGATGGCTTCACGGAGAACCCTCCAGGTACTGATGTTGGCTCTAGCCTTTGCGGTCGTGGTGCTCTCTGTCCTCTCCGAGAGGAACCCAAACCTGAGGAGTGCCTATTACCTGGCCCTCAGTTTGATGGTTCTGGCCTCGGTCCTCAAGCTGTATTTGAAGCACCACTACTCGAGGGTGATGTGAATGGGGAGCGAAGGGCTGTTCGTATTCATAGCAGCCGCCACAGTAATCTACTGGTTCGCCTTCTACCGCTTCATGAAAGAGACGGGAGAGATGAAGGACGAGCGCGGAAGGAGAATAAACCAGGTCGCCTCAGAGAAGACCCTCATAATCGTCCAGATGCTCCTCCTCGCGGGCGTCCTCGCGGTTGATGCCTTTCGGTGGCTCGACCCCGCCAAGGTGCTCGCCCTCATCTATGTCGTTGCCATATTCGGACATGCCCTGATGAGGTACCACTATTCAAGGGTGAGGTGAGTGAAGA